>Ga0302320_10017207_pt1 | contig 14699 bp, 13 predicted proteins | sample Bog_T0_3_FD_202130 | JGI IMG/M metagenome (GOLD analysis project Ga0302320, IMG submission 202130) | Peat permafrost microbial communities from Stordalen Mire near Abisko, Sweden - Bog_T0_3 | ecosystem: Environmental > Terrestrial > Soil > Wetlands > Peat | place: Sweden: Abisko, Stordalen Mire...
AAATCAGCGCCGCCGACGGAGCCGGCGCACCCTGATAGACATCGGGCGCCCAAAGGTGAAACGGAGCGGCAGCCGTCTTGAAGCCAAAGGCCACAAGGACCATGGCGAGGGCCAGGAGGAAGGGCGGTGTGGCGCCGCCGCCAGCCAGCTTCGCCGCGATTGCGGGCAGCTCGAGCGATCCGGTGACGCCGTAGATCAGGCTGAATCCAAAGAGCAGGAAGGCCGCGGAAATGCCGCCGAAGAGAAAGTATTTGAGGGCAGCCTCGGTGGATTCCGGTCTGCGGGCCTCGAAGCCGGCGATGACGTAGAGGGAGAGACTCGCCAGTTCCAGCGAAAGGAAGACGAGCAGGAGCTGCTGCGCCGCAGCCATGAGCACGAGGCCGGTGGCCGCAAAGAGCATGACGGCGACGTACTCGGCGGGTTGGCGAGGGGTGGGCGCCCCGCGGACGGCCCCCAGGGCGAACAGCGTGAGCGCCAGAACGCCCACCTGGGTGGCCACCGCAAGGTTGTCGAGGGAGAAGGAGGCCCCCCACACCGATCCGCGGGGGCCCAGCCAGGCGGCCACGGCCGCCGCCACCACGGCGATCGCGCCGGTCCAGAGGGCGAGGCGGAGGCGGAGTGCCGGGTCGCGATGGCGAAAGAGGGAGAGATCGAGCCCAAGAAGGAGCAACGCCCCCGCCGCAAGCGAGGCCTCGGGCAGCAGCGCCAGAAAGAGACCGGCATAGGCCGTGGGATTCATGGGGCTCCCCCCTTCAGCACCGCCTGGAAGAGCGGCGACTGCAGCGCCGGATTGATCCAGTCGAGCAGGAGGTCCGGCCTCACTCCGACCAGGACGGTCGCAGCGACAAGCAGCACGGCTCCCGTCTTTTCAGGAAGGGAAATCGGCCCGTAGTGGGGCGTTCCAGCCTGCCCGCGGGGGGGGGCTTCTGCCTCAGGCTCCCGGGCCCCGCCAAAAAAGCCGAGTTGTACGGCCCGAAGTGTGAAGGCCGCCGCGATGAATATCCCGAGCGCCGCCACCGCAGCCCAGGCGTGGGCTGCGTTCCATGCGCCGATCAGGATCGTCAGCTCGGCGGGAAAGCCGCTGAACCCGGGCAGCCCCATGGAGGCCACGGCGGCGATCACAAACACAGCCGCGGCAAAGGGGAGCAGCCGGTAGATGGGCATTGTCCGCAGCTCCGAAAGCCGCCGCGTGTGCGTGCGGTCATAAAGCATGCGGCCGACGACGGCGAAGAGCAGTCCCGCAATGACGCCGTGGGAGAACATCTGGAGCACCGCGCCGCTGACGGCCCCCGCGTTGGCGGCCGCTATCCCCAGGAGCACAAAACCCATATGGCTAACGCTCGAATAGCCGATGACGAACTTGAGGTCCTCCTGCCGCAGCGCCACCAGCCCGGCATACACGATGCCGATGACCGCCAGCCAGGCGATCGGTGCCTGCCAGAAGGCGAACCCAAGGGGTGAGAGGGGCAACGCCACGCGCAGGCAACCGTAGGCACCGAGCTTCATGACCACACCGGCCAGCAGCATGGAGGCCCCGGTCGGGGCGGCCACGTGGCCCGTGGGAGCCCAGGTGTGCAGCGGGAAGATGCCTGCGAGGGTCGCAAACCCGAAAAAGACAAGGCCGAAGACGGCGATCTGGCTGTGCGGCGGGAGGGTTGCCGCAGCCCGTGTCAGCTCGCCAAATGCAAAGGATTGCCCGCCGCCCGCCGCATAGACCCAGAGGAGCCCTGCCAGGACGATGGCGCTGCCGGCGAACGAATAGAGGGCCAGCTTCATGGCGCCGTACTCGCGGTTCGTCGAACCCCATATCGCGATCAGGAAATACTTTGGCACAATGGCGATCTCATAGAAGACGAAGAACAGCAGCGCGTCCGCGCTGAGAAAAACCCCGTAGACGCCCGCAATCAGCGCCAGGTAAAACGCGAAGAACTCCCCCGTGCGCGTGGCGATGTTCCAGGAGAAGAGAACCCCCGCCGTCGCGGCCAGTCCGGTCAGGACAAGCAGCGTCATGCTGATCCCGTCCACGGCGAGGTGGTAGCGCGCGCCGAGCATGGGAATCCAGGCGAGGTCGACCAGGGTCTGGAGGGAGGAGCCGGGCACGAACTGCACCGCCGCCAGCAGCGTCACGGCCCATGCGGCCGCGGCGGTCAGGAGCGCAACCCACCTCGCCGCCGCAGGCGAGCGGCGTCCCGCCGCGAGCGAAAGCAGCGCTCCGGCCAGGGAAAGGTAGATGCACCAGGGCAGCAGGTTCATGGGAGGAACGTATGCGCGTTCCAGGCCGTGATCAGCGGGTTGAAGATCCCCGTGAGCAGCTGGGGAAGGACGCCGAAGAGCAGCATGAGCGCCGCAAAGGGGACGAGGACGGTCAGCTCCGTCCCCGAAGCATCGGCAATCCGGGCGGCGGCGGCCCCTGCGCGCGGCCCATGGAACACCTTCTGCCAGAAACCAAGTAAGAAAAGTGCGGTGGCGAGGAGCCCCAGGCAGGCGATCGACGCCGCCCAGGGCTCAAGGCCCCAGACTCCCCGAAAGATCAGAAATTCGCCGACAAAACCGTTGAGGCCCGGCAGTCCGAGCGATGAAAACATGGCGATGCCGAACAGGCCGGCGAACACGGGCGCCGCCGACCGCACCCCGCCGAAGTCGCCGATGCCGCGGCGTCCGCCCGACCTCGCCTCGAGCATCCCGATGCCGAAGAAGAGGGCCCCGGCCGAAATGCCGTGGTTGAACATCTGGAGCAGGGCGCCGCTCAGGGCGGCCGCCGCCGCCGCTCCGCCCGGCGCCGACTCCCCCGAGGCGGCGGAGACCGCAAAGAGTGCCAGCAGGCAGTAGCTCACATGGTTGATCGAGGAATAGGCGACCATGCGCTTCAGGTCGGTTTGCCGCATGGCGGCGAACGCCCCCAGCACGGCGCCGCCGAGCGCAAACCAGACGAGGGGCACGGCCACCGCATGGAGCTGGCCCGGAAAGAGCGGCCAAAGCACCCGGATGAAGCCGTAGACGCCCATCTTGGACATGACGCCAGTCAGGAACATCGACACTCCCGTCGGAGCCTCGGCATAGGCCGCCGGCAGCCAGGTATGGAACGGGAAGAGCGGCGCCTTGACGGCAAATCCGAGAAAGACGCCGATGAAGACCGCCTGCGGCCAATAACCTCCGAACGCCGCCAGATTGGCAGCGAGAGCCCCGCTGGCGCCGAGCGAGGCGAGCTCCGGAAAATCCAGCGTCCCGGTGGCGGCGAAGATGGCGACGAAGCCGAGCAGAAGGAAGGCGCTTCCGGCCATCGTATAGATGACAAACTGGTAGGCCGCCGGCGCGGCCCCGCGGCCCCCCCACAGTTTTATGAGGAAGTAGGCCGGCACCAGGCTCATCTCCCAGAAGACGAACCAATGGAAGAAATCGAGCGCCAGGAAGACGCCGAGCGCGGACCCTTGAAGGACAAGGTAGAGCAGCCCGAAAAACCGCGGATTCTGCGCCTGCTTCCATGAGGCGAGCAGCCCTGCCGGCCCCAGCAGGCCTGTCAGCAGCACGAGCAGCAGGCTGAGCCCGTCGAGGCCCAGATGGTAATGCACGTTCAACGACTGGATCCATGCGTGCGACTCGACGAATTGATAGGAGGCGGAGGAGCGGTCGAACGACCCGAGGACGACAAGACCGAGGGCAAGCGTCGACAGGCTGAAGAGGAGGGTGACAACCCTGCTGGCGGCGGAGCCGAGCCTCGGAAGGCAGGCGAGCGCGAGGGCACCCGCCCAGGGAACGAGGACGATACAGGAAAGCAGCGGGAATGAATTCATCGGCCCCCCCCCAGCAGCACCAGCAGCGCGACCGCCACAAAGGCGATCGCCAGCGTGCGAAGATAGCCCTGGGCGTCACCCGTCTGGGCCCGGGAATAGGCCCGCCCGGCGCCGCGGATTCCGTCGCTGGCCGAGTTGAAGCCGGCGTTGAGCGCCTGCTGATCGATTTCGCGATCCACCGATCCCGTGAGCTCCCCGAGGCGCGCCAGCAGCCTCACCGCGCCGCCCCAGACGCGGCGGTCGAGAAAGTCCGCCAGCCACGCGCCAAAGGAGTTCAACCGGCCCGCCGTGGCGGCGTAGAGCCCGTCGAATCTCATCCTGTCCCGCAGGAAGCCGAAGAGGCCTGGAGCGGCCGCCTCAAGGGGGTCCCTGTCGCGGGCTGCCACCCGCGGGTTCCGGCCGTAGAGCGCCCAGCCGGCACCGAGGCCGGCCGCGACCAGCACCACGGAAACGGCGGTGAGCCCGCCTCCCTCGAGGAGGGGCTTTGCCGGAACCGGCACACCCGTCAGGAAGGACTGTAGCCAGGGCCATGCCGGAGTGCCGAGAAAACCCAGGAAGACGGCGCCAATGGCGAGTATCGCCAGGGGAATCGTCATCACCGGCGGACTTTCACCGGCGTGGGCCGCCTCCGGGGACCGCGGCCTGCCCAGAAACACCTCGCAGAGCAGGCGCGTCATGTAAAACGCGGTGAGCACGACGCCGGCGAGGCAGGCCAGGAGCGGAAGGTTGGACACGGGCCATTCGGAGGCTGCATGCAGGATAGCCTCCTTGCTCCAGAATCCGGAAAAGACCAGGGGCACGCCGGACAGGGCCATCATGCCCACCGCAAAGGTGGCGAACGTCATGCGCATGGGGCGCCGAAGTCCGCCCAGCCTGCGGATGTCCTGCTCGTGGTGGGCGGCGTCGATCACGGACCCGGCGGCGAGGAAGAGCAGGGCCTTGAAAAAGGCATGCGTGAGCAGGTGAAAGATCGCGGCAACCCACGAACCGACTCCGACAGCCAGCATCATGTAGCCGAGTTGGGAGACCGTGGAGAATGCCAGGACCCTCTTCAGGTCCTCCTGGCCGACGGCGATCAGCGCCCCGAGGACGGCTGTTATTCCGCCAATCGCCGCGACCACGGTGAGGGCGTGCAGAGGCAGGCCGGGGAGGACCTGGTCCGCGCTGGCCAGCGGGAATATCCGTGCCATCAGGAAGACTCCCGCCGCCACCATGGTCGCCGCATGGATCAGCGCGCTGACGGGGGTCGGCCCCTCCATCGCATCCGGGAGCCATACGTGGAGGGGAAACTGGCCCGATTTGCCCGCCGCGCCGCAGAAGACAAGGAGCGCTATCGCCGTCGGCACCGCAAGGCCTCCGGCGTGCGCCTGCGCCGCGAGCGAGGCAAGGACCCCAGCCTCAAGGACGCCGTGTCCGCCGTCGAAGAGCAGGAGGGAACCCGTGGAATCGTAGAGCCAGACCAGCCCGAGCAGGAAGCCAAGGTCGCCGATGCGTGTGGTGATGAAGGCCTTTTTGGCCGCGGCCGCCGCTGCCGGCCTGTGAAACCAGAAGCCTATGAGGAGGTAGGAGGCGAGCCCGACCAGCTCCCAGCTGATGAAGAGCAGGAGCAGGCTGTTGGAAACGACCACGCCGAGCATCGCCGCGGCAAAGAGACTCAGGAAACTGAAGAACCTGGCGAAATTCTCGTCTCCGTCCATGTAGCCCAGGCTGAAGACGAAGATCAGCAGGCCGACAAAGGTCACCATCACGCACATGATGGCGTTCAGGGGGTCGAGCAGCCATCCAAGCCTGACCACCCCGTCGCCGACATCGAACCAGCGAAAGTTGCAAACCTGGTGCGCGGACGGATCGGAGAGTGCCGTGCGGAACGCGAGGCATGAAAGGATAAAGGCCGCCGCGATCGCCGCGATTGCGGCCCCGGCTGCGATGCGCCGCCGCGGAGCGGCGGTCCCCACCGCGGCGGCCACCAGCGGGAGCGCGGGGATGAGCCAGATGAGCGAGACGGGGAGGTTCATGGCAGGGGGCGTGTCATCCCTTGAGTCGCCGCGCATCCGGGAGGCGTATGTTTTTCTGGTGCCGGTAGATCGATATGATGAGCGCCAGCCCGACGGCGGCTTCGGCCGCCGCCACGGCGATTGAGAAAAGCACGAACACGACTCCCGTGGCCGGGCCTCCCGGGGGCCCAAAGCGCCAAAACGCAATGAAGTTCAGGTTGGCAGCGTTGAGCATCAGCTCGAGCCCGAGGAGAACGAGGATGCTGTTGCTGCGCGCGAGCGCGCCGGTCAGCCCCACGGCAAAAAGCAGGCTCGAGAACGCCAGGCAGAGCTGGAGATGCGTCATTGGGTGTCCTCCGATCCGCCCGGCCTGTCCACGGAGGCCAGGACAACGGCGCCGACAAGCGCCACGGTCAGGAGCGCGCCCACCACGAGCAGCGCCGGTGCGTAGGCGCCCATCAGCTCCACACCGATCCGCCGAACCGTCTCCGGGGGCGGCGGCGGCGCAGAAGGGGATGCCGGCCAGTCCGCGACCACGGTGAGAAGGACCGCGGCAACGGCGGCGCCCACAATGACGGCGTAGGGCTTGCGGCTCCGTGAGGCCGTGGCCGGCATGGCCTCATCCCGCGAGCGCCGCGTGAGAAGCACCGCGAAAAGCACAACCATCGAAATCGCCCCGATATAGATGAGGATCTGCGCGAAGGCCACGAATTGGGCGCCGGCCCAGAGGAAAAATCCCGCGACCCCCGCCCAGCTGCAGGCGAGGAGCAGAACGCTGTGAAGCAGGTTCTTGCCGGCCATGGCCATGACGGCAGTGACCAGAGTCGCGGTGGCGATGATGATCAGGACGGCGTTCATGCGTAGCGGTACCTGCGGGGGCCCAGGCCGGAGCTTAGTCCGCGACCCAGGAGGACGGGGGGTATGAGGACGAGCCCCAGGGCCACACCCCAGCGGAGAAGCTGCAGGGGGCCCTCCCAGGGATGCGTGAGGGTCCAGAAGGCGGTGGTGCCCAGGTTGATCAGCGCCAGGGGGACCAGGAATTTCCAAGCGAGCTTCGTCAGCTGATCCATGCGCAGGCGCGGCAGCGTCGCACGGATCCAGATGAAGCCCGCCAGCAGCACCAGCAGCTTCGCCGCAAACCACGCATAGGAGGGAATGATTTCGAGCACGGGAAGGGGCGCGTGCCATCCGCCCAGGAAAAGCGTGACCGCCATGCCGCTCAGGGCGCACATACCGAAGTATTCGGCCATGAAGAAGAGGGCGTACTTGAAGCCCGAGTATTCCGTCAGGTGCCCGGCGATCAGCTCGCTTTCGGCCTCCGGCAGGTCGAACGGCGAGCGGTTGGACTCGGCGAGCGCCGAAATCATGAAGATGGCGAACCCGGCGGCCCCCCAGGGCGTGAACACGAGCCAGTTCGGCACGGCGCCCCATCGCCAGCCCGCCTGGGCGGCGACGATTCCCGTCGGCGAAAGGGAGCCTGTCGCAAGCACGACGGGCACGAATGACAGCAGCAGGGGGAGCTCGTAGCTTATCAGCTGGGCCAGCGCCCGCATCGCGGCGAACAGGGCATACTTGTTGTGGCTTGCCCAGCCGGCCATGAAGATCGCGAGTTCGGTGGCGGAGCCGGCCGCGAAAAAGTAAAGGACCCCGGCGTCGAGGTCGAGCGGCACCAGGTTCCGTCCGAACGGTATGACCGCAAAGGTGAGGATGGAGAACGCGAGCAGCGCCACCGGCGCAAGAAAGTGCAGCACCGGGTCCGCCGCACGGGGGACAACGTCCTCCTTGGTGAGCATTTTTATGCCGTCGGCGAAGGGCTGGAGGAGCCCCATCCAGCCGGTCCGGTTGGGCCCCGGGCGGTTCTGCACCCGCCCGAGAACCTTTCGTTCGGCCAGGGTCAGGAACGCGAAGAGGAGTCCGAAGACGGCGAGGATGGACGCGATGTCGATGAGCGAGTCTGCAAGCCACCTTGTGGATCCGGGCAGGAAGGAGGTGATCCAGTCGCGGAGGAGCACCGGGGCGCGCTCCAGGAAATGCTGCTGTGTGCCTGAGGGGCAGGGGTTCATTCGGCGGGTGGATCCACCTTCGGGGCCGGGGGTGGCTTGGGCGCCGCCTTGGCCGCCGCTGCCAGTCGGGCCTTCTCCTCTGCGGCCTTCCTGGCGGCCGCGAGCCGGCCGTCCACCTCGGCGGCCTCGGTGGGGTGGATCCCGTGGAAATAGCTGTTGGGCTTGGCGAGTTGCACCCTGTCGAGGACCAGGCCGTTGAAGCGGTCCGTGGCGGCGAACTCGAAGACCTGGTCCATCTTGATCGCATCGAAGGGGCAGACCTCGACGCAGATCTGGCAGCTCATGCACACGGCGGTGTCTATGGCGAAGATGGCGGGATAGATCTGCATCTTGCCGTTGGCGTCCGGCTTCTTGTCCTTGCTCTTCTCGATGTAGATGCACTGCGGGGGGCACTCCTTCTCGCAGATCTGGCAGGCGACGCAGCGGAGCGTCCCCATCGGGTCCGTGGCGTTCTCCGCGACGAGGAACGGAAAGTTCCTGTAGGCCTCGGGGAGTTTGGTCCGCTCCTCGGGATACTGCGTCGTGACGAAGCGCTTGGGGTCGTGAAAACTGCCGATGAGGTTCCTGGCCGTCACCGCAAGTCCCTGGAGTAATCCGATACCGAGCATGTTCGTGGGTCCGGGTTGGTTCAGCGGTCGACCTCGCCGAGCACAATGTCGATGCTGCCGAGGATGACGACGGCGTCGGCGATCGAGTGGCCCAGGCAGAGGTCCTCGAGTATTGTGAGGTTGATGAGGGACGGGGGGCGCACGCGGTAACGATACGGGTTCGGGCCGCCCTCGCTGATCAGGTAGAAGCCGATTTCCCCCTTTGGCCCCTCGATGCGCCCATAGGCCTCGCCCGCCTTTGGGCGGAATCCGCGCAGCTTCGCCTTTGGGTCCATGATCGGGCCAGCCGGCAGGTCCGCAAGGGCCTGCTGCAGGAGGCTGATCGACTCCCGCATTTCAAGGACGCGGATCATGTAGCGGTCGTAGGTGTCGCCGTGATCGCCGAGCGGCACTCGGAATTTGAGCCTGGGGTAGGCTCCATAGCCGTCGACCTTCCTCAGGTCGTAGTCGACCCCCGAAGCCCGCAGGATCGGGCCCGTCACACCGGCTCCGACGGCGAGCGCCGGGGAAAGCCTTCCGATCCCCTGGGTGCGGGCCATCAGGATCTCGTTGCCCGTCAGCAGCCGCTCGAATTCGTCGAGAAAGCGCCCGTAGCCGTCGGCCAGGGTCCGCGCCGCGGCAAGCCAGGCGGGATCGGGGTCGACGCGGCAGCCGCCGAAGCGCTGGAAGTTGCACATCATCCGGGATCCGCTGAGCGACTCGAAGAGATCGAGGATCTTCTCGCGCTCCCGGAAGGCATACATCAGCGGCGTACCGCTCGCGCCCCCATCCTGGAGGAGAAAGCCCGCGAGGCAGGTGTGGTTGAGGAGGCGGGTGAGCTCGGCTAGTATCACGCGCACGTATTCGGCCCGGTCCGGCACGGCCTGGCCGGCAAGCTTCTCGACTGCGAGCGCGTAGGCCCAGTTGTTCGTCATCGAGCAGAAGTAATCGAGCCTGTCCGTATAGGGCATCGACGCCAGGTAGCTGGTGTTCTCACCGATCTTCTCGTGATTCCTGTGGAGATAGCCGAAGACGGGCTTGAGCTTGACGACAGTCTCGCCGTCGAGGGTGACGATCATCCGGAACACACCATGGGTGGACGGATGGTGGGGCCCCATTGAGACCTCCAGGAGGTCGCCGTGGAATTCGTCGTGCACGGCCCGGATCGCCGGGCCCGGGACGGAGGCAAGGGCCTGAAGGTCGGGAACGTTCATGGGGCGGGCCCCTCCTTCGGGACCGCGGCAGGATAGTGCCCTCTCGCCTTGGCCAGCACATCGCCGTGGGGGGTGGGCTCCCATTCGAAATCGTCGGGTTCCACGTAGTCCTTGCGCATGGGATGGTCCTTGAACTCATCCCACATCAGGAGGCGCCGGAGGTCCGGGTGCCCGTCGAAGACCACGCCGAAAAGGTCGAATATCTCCCGCTCCTGGAATTCGCACGAACGCCAGACAGGGGTGAGCGAAGGCAGCGTCACTGCGTCGCCCCGGTTGGCGGTGCGCTGGCGGATGACGACGGGGCCGTGCTTGAGCTCCACTGAATAGAGGTGATAGACGACCTCAAGGTACCCGTGCTGGGGCCAGTCGACGCCGGTCGCGTTGGAGCATAAGTCGAGTTTCAATCCCGGGGCATCGCGCAGGAAGATTGCAATCTCCCTGGCGCGTCCGGGTCCCAGGAGTATGGAGTGCTGCGCGGAAGGCGCCGGGTTCGGGAGCACCGAAATGTCGGCGCCCGGCACCCCGGCCAGGATCCTCTCCCGGATCTGCTCTGCGGACTCCATGGTCAGGCGCCGTCCTTTCGGACCAGGACGGGCGGCTGCCAGAGTCCGGGATTCTGAGGAGGCTCAAGATCGTGTCCCCCGTACTCGGGCACCGGACACTCGGCCGCCGCGGCCCCGGTGACTCTCCCGGCTCCGTCCACGGCCCGCTCACGGATCCTCTCCTGCAGGCGCATGAGGCCGTGGAGGAGGGCCTCCGGCCTGGGCGGGCACCCGGGGATGTAGATGTCGACCGGCACATAGCGGTCTATCCCCTTGAGCACATTGTACCCCTGCTTGAAGGGGCCGCCGGAAATGGCGCAGGCACCCATGGCGATGCAGTATTTGGGGTCGGGCATCTGGTTCCAGAGGCGGACAACCGCCGGCGCCATTTTCTTGGTGACCGTGCCCGAGACGATGAGGAGATCGGCCTGGCGGGGCGACGCCCGGAAGACCTCTGAGCCGAAGCGGGCGATGTCAAAGCGCGCCATTGAGGCAGCGATCATCTCGATGGCGCAGCATGCCAGCCCGAATTGAAGCGGCCACACGGAATGGCTTCGGCCCCAGGCGCAAAGCTCGTCCATGCTGGTCAGAAGCACGCCATGGCGGCGCAACTCCGCCCTGTCTGCGTCCGTGGGCGCGGCTTTGGGTGGTTCGGGCTCGCTCATGTCATTTCCATTCGAGATGACCGCGGTGCCAGGCCCAGACAAGGCCTTCAGCCAGGAGGAAAATGAACACAAACATCGCGACAAGTGCGCCCGAAGTCAGGCCCCCGAACGCGACCGCGAAGGGAAGCAGGAAGAGAAGCTCCACGTCGAAGATCAGGAACAGTATCGCGTACAGGTAATAGTGGGCCTTGAACTGAATCCAGGAGTCCCCCGTCGAGGGCACGCCGCACTCGTACACGGCGTTTTTCACCGCACCCGGACGCGCGGGCTGGAAGAACCTAAACCACAGTTGCGCAACGCCCAGCATCGCAAGGGGGAAGGCGGCCGCTATCGCGGCAAACACGGCGAGGAACGCTATGGGATGGTGGTTCATGGTGCGCCCCAAAGCATAACGGGAGCACAGCTTTCCTGGCTCAATACTTCTTGGCAGAAGCTGCGCATTATTTGCCGTTGAGGGTTCGGCGCGCTGAAGAGGGGGTTGGGGCGGGCCGCGCTGGGCTTCATGGAAAAAGGACCGGAATTCCCGGCGTGGGGATGTGTCCGGCGCAATGCTGGGAGGCGGATTTTCGAATGTCGATTGTGCTCACGCGTCTCATGGGCCCTTTTGAAGGAATCTATGGATTCCCTGGGCCGCAAGGCGGGCATCACGAACCGCATGGACAACAAGGCTCGGGCCACGTACGGAGTCCCCACCGGAAAAGACCCCCGGCAGGCTGGTCATCTGGTTCCGGTCGACCTTCAGGCCTCCCCATCTCTCGGTCCCAATGGCGGCGAAGTCGCTTCCCGCGGGAAATGGCACCGGGTCGAAGCCGTAGGCGACCAGGAGCAGGTCCGCCGGTGTGCTGAATTCCGAGCCGGGCATGGGATGCGGCTTGCGGCGGCCCGAGGCGTCCGGGGCGCCGAGTTCCATCCGCACGCAGCGCACCTCTGAAACCGCGCCCCCCGGCCCGGCCACGATTTCCACGGGGTTGGTCAGGAACTCGAAAATTGCGCCCTCCTCGAGGGCATTGGCATATTCCTTCCGGCTGCCGGGCATGTTTTCGAGGTCGCGCCTATACAGGCAGACAGCCTGCCTGGCGCCGCTCCTCAGGGCGGTCCGAAGGCAGTCCATCGCCGTGTCCCCGCCGCCGAGCACGGCAACCCGCCTGCCCTCCACCGGGATCAGGCCGATGTCGAGAGGGGGGAAGGAGAGATTCTTCTGGATGAGGAAGGGCAGGGCATCCACGACACCGGGCAGGTTTCCGCCGGGCACATCGAGAGCCTTGGGGCGCTGGGCCCCCACGGCGAGGAGGACGGCGTTGTGCCTCGAGCGCAGGTCCGCGAGCGACACGTCCCAGCCGACACGGACCCCGAGGAGGAACTCCACACCCCGCTTTCGAAGGAGGTCGATCCTCCTCTCCACGATGTTCTTCTCGAGCTTGAATGCCGGAATTCCATTCACAAGGAGGCCGCCCGGAATCTCCAGCGACTCGTAGACGGTCACGGCATAACCGAGCCGCGCCAGCTCGTCCGCCCCGGCGATTCCCCCAGGACCCGAACCGACCACGGCGACGCTGAAGCCGTTCGGTGCTGCCGGGACCGCCTCAACAGCCCCCTGGGCGAAGGCATAGTCGTTGATGAAGCGCTCGATCGCGCCGATGGACACGGGCTCTGAGGTGCCATTCAGGATGCACGATCCCTCGCAAAGGCGTTCCTGGGGGCAGACACGGGAGCAGATTTCCGGCATGTTGCTCGTGGAGCGCGAGACCGCGGCCGCCTCGATGAACTGCCCTTGGGCCGTGAGGGCGAGCCACTCCGGAATCCGGTTGGAGAGCGGACAGCCCTTGGCGCAGAGGGCGTCCGGGCATTGGATGCAGCGGCTTGCCTGCTCCCGCACCTTCTCCGTCTCATAGGATCCGTAGATCTCAAGGAAATCGCCGATCCGCTCCGAAGCGGGACGCTTCGGCGGGGCCTCCCGGGGAATGTTCGACCACGCAAACTTCGGGTTGCTGTCGTTTTGGAGCGAAGGCAAGGTGCTTTATAGGGGCGCGACGATGGGCCGGACCAGAAATGGTCCGGAAGATGATGCATCGAACGTTCATTCTAGGGACCCGGGCTGCGAATTGCCCCGCATCGGTTGAGTTTTGATGCGCAGATCTTGGTTTGCGCAGCCGGGCACCGGACACTCCCGGACCCAGCCCTACAGGGCTTTACCCCTGTTATAGTTTCCAGCGGAACCGCAGGGTCTGCGTCCACTGGGTGGCGCTGGGGCCGATCAGGCGCCCGATCTCGTAGTCCCACTGGAAGTTGTTCGATGCCGACAGCGTGGCGCCCGCATTCAGGGTTCCCCAGGAAGACGACGAACCTCCGGTCGAGGATCCGAATGTCGCCTCGCCATAGACGCCCAGTTTGCCGAGGAGATTGAACTGCAGGAGGCCGCTGCCGTAAAGCCGGGTGTCGTAGCGCGTGTCCGCCACATTCCGGAGCTCATCCACTTCCGCCATGGCGGCCGCCTTCAGCCCGGGCGCAAGCTGGGTCTCCCACGGGATGATCAATCCACCCTCGGTGTGGCTGCTTCCGCCGACCTGGTTGCGGGTGGGAAGCGTCACATAGGGTATCAGGGCCAGCGAATCGGTCTGCCCGGAACTCTGCCAGAACATCCACTTTGTGCGGAGACTGATGGCTCCAATTCCGCTCTGCGTCGTGTTCGATCCGTTCAGCCGGTAGGTGTCCCGCACATAAAGCTGGGTTCCGGCCTCGACATCGAGACTGCTCGTGATTCCGGTCGACACCAGCGCCCAGCCCGCTCCAACCGCCCGATATTGGTTGGGCGCCGAGGTGTCGGGATTCACGCCGACGGTGATCGCATCCACTTTCAGAAGGACGCTTCCTGGAGCGATCGTCTGCGGCGTCTCGGTGATCTGCGCCTGCACGTGTAGGGCGACGGCGGCAAGGACGAGCAGCATCGCATGGCAGATCCGCTGCCGAAAACTGGACCGGTGGGGCACGGGCGACGGTCTATGAGAGGATGGCCTTGCGCCAGCCAAAAACGGACGTGATCCCATGGAGCTGGCCAACCCGGGTCCGGCGACGTTCGAAGCGCGTTCGAGGTGGGACTCATCGTCCCCAACGAGCCGGGGACCACCCGATGGCCGGAAATTGATCCTTGGCGTCGTTTAAGCCTTTAGCAGGGTGTTGAAAAACTACGATAACGGCCCGTCCGTTTCGCACAATAAATATTATGTTAACTTTATTCCCGACGTAGTTTCACTTCGAGAAACGCATTTTTCCGCCTAGCCCCATCCCCCACCGATGCGCCGCACCATGGCCCGGCGAGTTTTGCCATCCAAATGCAGAGAAATCCGCTGATGATGACGACAAACACTCCAGGATCCCGTCCAAGGTGATGGTCTCCAATTGAGATCCTCATGCTGGAACAAAGCAGCGCAATTTGGCCGAGGCAGACGATCGAGAAGATCGCGCTCGCCAGCCTCAGCCCCAGGGTTCGTGAATTCATATTACTTCAGTGTGACCGCGCCAGCTCGTGCTCCGCAGTCCGCTCGATGTCCGCCTTGGTCAGCCGCACATGGACTGCGGATTCCTCGTAGCTGATCCGATCGATCTTTGCATGCGAGATGAGGATTTCCTTGCCCGAGTACCAGGCGCCGGCCTCGACAATCAACTCGCGGATGGCCCAGCTCCGGTCGTCGACAAGGATCCCGGTCACATGCCCAATCGCGCCATCAATCGTCTGAATGTGGTATCCGGTGATGGCGCGGACGCTCCTCAGGTGCTTTCCGTCCCCCTGCTGATGCTTCTGGCGCGGCTCCGTATCCACTTCAGGCATGGGTTCAATCGAGGGAA
>Ga0302320_10017210_pt1 | contig 14697 bp, 13 predicted proteins | sample Bog_T0_3_FD_202130 | JGI IMG/M metagenome (GOLD analysis project Ga0302320, IMG submission 202130) | Peat permafrost microbial communities from Stordalen Mire near Abisko, Sweden - Bog_T0_3 | ecosystem: Environmental > Terrestrial > Soil > Wetlands > Peat | place: Sweden: Abisko, Stordalen Mire...
CTCAGAACCTGTAGCTCGCCATGCCGATCAGAGTACGCCCGGCCGCAGGCAGCGCGTGGTTCTCGTCGATGCCCGTGTAGTAGAAGCCCGTGAAGTACAGCTTGTCGGTCACATTGTTGAGATTCAGCTGCAGCTTCAGGTGCTCGTTGACCTGGTACGAGGCCATCATGTTGAACACCACGTACGACGGCACACCGGCGGTGTTGTCGTTGTCGGCGTAACGATGGCTCATCGCGGTCAATCCACCCGCCAGGGTAAGGGCCGTCGTCGGTTCCAATATGCTCCAGAGATTGAACGCGTCATGCGGCGAATTCGGCGCCAGCTTGCCGATCGCCAGCGGATCGTCGATCGCGGTGATCTTGTCGTTCAAGTGCGTGTAGTTGGCGGTGACCTCCCAGATCGACGTGAGATAGCCGTTGAATCCCAACTCGACCCCCTTCACGCGCTGCGTGAACGGGGACTGCTGCACCGTCGGATCGTCCGGATCCGAATTGCGCGCATTGGTGACGAGCGTATCGAACACAGCCCCGGTCAACTCCGCCTTCTCGTGCAAAATTTTGATCTTGGCGCCGAGTTCGATATTGCTGTTCTTTTCCGGCGCCAGGCTCTGGTCCGACGGCGCGACGATCAGGTACTCGATCACCGGATTATACGAGGTGCCATAAGACAGATAGTAGCTCTGCTCTTCGTGCGGCTTGAAAATGACCGCGGCGCGCGGACTCACGAAGGTGTCGACGCGCGAGAACGATGTGCCGCTGAACATCTCGCTGAAGCTCGAGGCGAAGCGATCCCAGCGCAATCCCAAATCAACGTCCCAATGCTCGCCGAAGGCAATGCTGTCGAGCACATAGGGACTGATGTCGCGGCCTCTGCCCTTGGGATTGGCATAGGGCGTGAGCGGCGAAGGCGGTGTATCGAACGGATCGGGATGCAGCAACGGCGTCGGCGCAATGTCGTCGAGGCCGTTGTAGAAGCGGCTGACATTCGATTGCTCCTTGCTGACTTCGAGGCCGGCAGTCAGCACGTTCTGGAAGCCGCCGACATTGAATTTCGCGGTCAGGTCCGAGCGATTGATCGCGAGGCTCGTCGTCCCGGCACTGCTCGGCTGATCGCGGGACACGACAATGTCCGCGTACGGCGTGCCCGGCGGCGGCGGCTCGACGAAGTCGTTGCCGAGGAACGGGCCGTCGACCAGGTATTCGAAGCCGTAGTTGGCATAGCGCAAGCTATCGCTGAAGGTGAGGGAGTCGCTGAAATCGTGCTCGAAGCGGATCGTGCCGATGTTGCTGTTGGTCCGGGTGCGATCGTAATTGACGAGACCGTAGTAATTGCTGCGATCGACATTGGCCGGCGCACCGTCGATGAACGGAATGCCGTAATCCGGAATGTTGTTTTCGACTTCCTTGTAGTAGCTCAACGTCAGGCGCGTCGGCGACTCGATGCCGAAGGCGAGCGTCGGCGCCACGCCCCAGCGGCGGTACAGAACTTGATCGCGCTGCTCGACGCCATTGCGCTGGTCCATCACCGCGAGCCGCAGCGCCGAGCTGCCGCTCAGCGGCAAATTGAAATCGCCCGTTTCGCGCCACAGATCCGCCTGCCCTGCCGAGACGCTCAAACTCGCGAGCGGCGCGAGCAGCGGCTGCTTGCTGATGCTGTTGATCACGCCCGAGGTCGAACCGCGGCCGAACACTGCCGAGGCCGGCCCCAACAGCACCGAAATCGCATCTGAGTTGAAGGTGTCGCGCTGGTACGGGCCGATGTCGCGGACACCATCCATGAAAAAGCTGTCCGGGATCGACAAGCCGCGCAGATTCACCGAATCGCCATGCGCGCCGCCTTCGCCCGAATTCAAGGTGACGCCCGGGACGTTGCGCAGCGCGTCGGACACCAGCGTCAGATTCTGTTCTGCGAGTTCCTTCTTATCCACGGTGTCGATCGACTGCGAAATGTCGCGCTCGAACTGAATCGCGGTGCCGTTCACCTCGACGCTCGGCAGAGTGGGTGGCTCCCCGGGGCTCGCCGCGGCATCGACATCGGCGTGCGCGGCCGAGATGAGAGCGGTCGCGGCCATGCCCACGGCGCTGAGGCGATTCAGTAATCCGTCGGTCGCGGCTTGGCTTTCCGGCATTGCTTGATCCCAACCCAATGAACCCAGGGCGTAACGCTAACACGAATCATTCTTATTAACATTACTAAGGCGAAAAACGGCCGTACGGCAGTCTTTTTAGGGAAAATGCGAGCTTTTGCCGGCCCAGACCCGGCCGGCGACCAGGCCAACGCTGCCGCTCCGCACACACGAGACACGTCATTTCTCGGTAAAAAAAGCCACGGAAATGGTGAATTCCGGCGGTGTGTGACAATGCCGTCGGCGACGCGGCAACGGATTTGGAGCTCTATGGCAGGCGCAGAAAATCGACCTCACATGCCGCCGGATTTAAGCGGCGCGGAGATTCCGACGTGTCAAAGTTGCGGAGCCAGAGGTTCCGGTGCGTACTGCAGTGCCTGCGGCGAGCGCTTTCTCACCGCGGACGATTTGAGTTTTTCCCATTTCCTGGTTCACGATCTGGCGCATGAACTTTTTCATTGGGACGGCAAAATCGGTCGCACGCTGCGCTCGTTGGTTACCAAACCCGGCGACTATGCCGCCCGCTTCGTCAAAGGCCAGCGCACACCGTATTTAAATCCGCTACGTCTGTATCTCGTCGTATTCATCTTGCAGGCATTCATCGGTGCGATCGGAACGCCTCAGCTCACGCTCACCGAACGCGCGGAACGCTACGATCCGACGGGATTCACCAGCCATCTGGCGAGTGAACGCGGCCTTGCGACTCGTCAATCGCCTCACTCGGAAACAGCAGCCACCGACGCACATTGGATCGCGGAGCTGGGCACGCTCTTGATCGCGTTCTTGGTGAGTGCCGTGCAAATGCTGCTGCTGCGCCGTTTCCACCGACGCTACATCGAGCACCTGACGCTGTGCTTGACGGTCGTGACTTTCTCGATGTTGGTGATGATCGCCGGATGCGTGATCACGCTCGCCATGGGACTCGGCCAGGTGACGCAGGGTGCGGATGCAGTCCGGCAGAACGCCGCCGCCATCGTCTTGCCGGTGTATTGGTTTTTCGCGGTCAAGCGGTTTTACAGCACAACCGCCGGGGCGAGTCTGCTGTATGCGGCAGGCATCACGCTGGCGAATTTCGCCATTGCGCTCGCTATTAATCTCGCAATCATTGCGATCCTCGTCGAGGCTGCCTAAGCAGAACCGCGAGAACTCGGCAACGCACCGATTATCCGCTGCCGCTTACGGCCGCCTGCGCAGTCCCGCCGGGATCAACACGAGCCCGAGCAGCTCGAACAGACCATGCGCCACCAGGGCCATGAGCGCCGCCGGAATGGCCCCCGTTAAAATCGTCGGCACATCGTTCAATGCCAATCCGGAAACGATCGGCGCTCCATAGCCGCCCGCCCCCACCAAGGCCGCCAAGGTCGCGGTGCCGATGCTCACGATGGTCGCGGTCTTGATGCCGGCGAGCAGGGTGGGACTCGCGAGCGGCAGCACCACACGGAACAGGACCTGCCTGGGTGTCAGACCAAAGGCGCGCGCATTCTCCGCGTGGATGGGATTCACCGCGCGAATTCCGGTAAAGGTATTCAGCACGACCGGGAGCAGGCTGTACAAGCACAATGCCGCCAACGCGGGCTTGGTCCCCACGCCGAACACGGGGATGAGAAAACACAAGAGCGCCAGCGACGGTATGGTCTGCACCACCGCGCTCGACAACAAGATCGCCTGGCCTGCCGCATGAAAGCGCACCGCGGTCACCCCGAGCGGAATGCCGACCAGCACCGAGAACAGCAGCGACACGCCGACCAGCCACAAATGTTCGCGGGTGCGCCGTGCGATCTCATGAGTGGAGCTCCTCGCCGCCGGCGCTTCGGCGCCGAGAAACTGCGCGGCAATCTTCTCGAAGCTGACCTTCTGGATGTCGGCCTGCGCGTTCATGTCGCGCATGCTCTCCTCACTGATCTTGCCTTCGAGGCGCAACAGCGCCTGCCACTCCTGCGGGTGCTCCTCGACGAAAGCCTTCCGCGCCACCCACACTGCCTGGTACACCGGAAAATAGTTGTGATCGTCCTTGAGCAGCCGCAAATTGAATTTCTTGATCTTGGCATCGGTCGAATACACGTCGATCAGATCCACGGCATTCTGCGAGAGCGCCTGAAAGCTCAAGGAATGTTCCATGCGGTTGACTTGCTGCGGGTTGAAGCCTAAGTGATAGCTGCCGACCAGGCCGGGGTAACCATCCTTGCGATCCATGAATTCGTAGCTGAAGGCCGCCCTGACGCTCGATTGAATCGCCACCAGATCGCCGATGGTGTGCAGCCCATGCTTCTCTGCAAATTCCTCTTTCACCGCGAGCGCATACGTGTCGTTGAATCCCAGCGACTCGGAGATGGTCAACCCCATGTCGGCCAAGGCCGCGCGAATCTCGTCCAGCGACCGCAACTCCGGGCGCTTGAGAATTGCCTCCGCCAAGGTTCCGGTGTAATCCGCGTACACATCGATGGCACCGCTTTTCAGCGCCTCGAACAAAATGCCGGTGCTGCCCATCCCGAGCTTGCGGGTCACCGGAACATGCGACGAGGCCTCGATGGTCTGTGCCGCGATCTCGCCGAGCACGTAGCCCTCGGTGAATATTTTGCCGCCAATGACGACGCTGTCCGCGGCGAGCACGCCGCCGCCGCTCGAAATCCCCAATGCGAACCAGAGTGCGCGACGAACCCACGGTTTCATGTGATCTCACTCGCGTCGGGCAGCGTGCGCTGCGCATTGATGAACTGGCCGACGAAAGCATTGGCAGGCTGCAGCAACAGTTCGCGATAGGTGCCGGTCTGGACGACCCTGCCTTCGTGCAGCATGGTGATCCGCTCGGCGAGATACACGGCTTCACCCAGGTCATGCGTGACTAACAGCACCGTCTTGCCGAGCCGCTGAAAAATCGATTTCAATTCCTGCTGCAGGCTGCTGCGCACCAGGGGATCGAGCGCCGCCATCGGTTCATCCAGCAACATCACCGCCGGATCCATCATCGCCGCGCGCATGATGGACACCCGCTGCTTCTGGCCGCCGCTCATCTCACGTGGAAAATGATCCAGGATTTCCGGATACAGATCCACCACCTTGCGCAGCTCCTCCACGCGATCGTCGATCTTGGACTTGCTCCAACCGCGCAGCTTCGCGATCAAGGCAACGTTGTTTCTGCCGCTGATGTGCGGAAACAATCCTCCGTCCTGCGGCACATAGCCGATGCGATCCGCCCATTCGACCTGGGTGAAGGACAAGAGCGCCTGGTCGTTGATCTTGACGTAACCCTTGTCGAACGGGATCAAACCCAGCGTGATGCGCAGTAAAGTGGTTTTTCCCGAACCGCTCGAGCCGATCAATGCATGGGTCGCACCCTTCGGTACCGTCAGGTTCACATCGGTGAGAACAGGTTTGCCTTCGAAGGTCTTGTAGATGTTCTGCAGCTGCAGCATGACGGTCCATCGATCGCGCCTTACAGCGCGGCTTCGACCACGGTGCCCTGATGATAAAGGGCCTGCCAACCCGCCTCGGTACGGCGCCACAAAGTCGCCCGGCGCGTCACGCGCGGACCTTGATGCAGCGTGTAGGTGATCAGGTAATTGTCGTGCGCCACTTCGGTGCAATGAAAGCCGTGCGCCTGCCACTCGTCGACCTCGCCCCGCGGCAGCCGATTCTCGAGCGTGTCGAGGATGAATTTTCGGGAGTAGCGCCGCCCGGAGGCTCCCACTTCCCAAAAATTGGCGTCCGTCATGTTCTCGAAATCGCGCCGGCTCGCACCGAACTCGCGGCGATGAAACAAAGGCTCCCGGCTCTGCAATTCCTTGAGAATGCCGGCGAGGCGCGGAGCGGTGACGAGCGTGGGTTCCATTGAAGACTCTTTAAGGTTGCGCCGCGACGACCGCGATTTCGATTCTGTATTGGGCGCCCGCCAACTGAGCGCTGACCACCGTGGCCCGCGCCGGCGTCTTGCCGGCAACCACCCACGACTCCCACACCTGGTTCATTTCCGCGAACGTCGCCATGTCCGTAAGCCAGATGCTCGCCGACAATAGGCGGCTCTTGTCGGTGTTCGCCTCCGCCAACAACGCATCGATGCTGCCCAGAATCTCGCGCGTTTGGATGGCGACCGTAGCACCCTCGGCAACCTGTCCGGCCAAGTATACGGTTTTATTATGGATCACGGCCTGCGACATCCGCGGCCCGGTTTGAATGCGTTGAATCGTCATCGAGGCTCCCTTTTGGTTTGCTTGTGCTGCCATACCGGCTATACGATCGATTCACGCTCATTGCAAGCGCGACGTTTGTAAATCTGACAACCCTAGAGCTCGAGAAGAGGACAGGACATGGACTTAGGAATTCGCGGACGCTCGGCCATCGTTTGTGCGTCGAGTCAAGGACTCGGCAAGGCCTGCGCACGGGCACTGGCCGAGGCCGGCGTTTCATTGGTGATCAACGGCCGCAATCGAGAGCTGCTCGAGCAGAGCGCCGCGGAAATTCGCGAGGCCACGGGAGCCGAGGTCACTCCGGTCGTCGGCGACGTATCCGCCGCCGACGTGCAAGCCGCGCTGCTCAAGGTGTGCCCGACGCCCGACATTCTGATCAACAACAACGGCGGACCGCCGTACCGCGATTTCCGCCAGCTGGATCGCGAGGCGATCTTGGACGGCGTGACGATGAACATGGTCACGCCCATCGAACTCATTCAAAAAGTCATCGGCCCCATGTCGAGCAACGGCTTCGGCAGAATCGTCAACATCACCTCGATGAGCGTCAAAATGCCGATCGCCGGACTCGATCTGTCGAGCGCCGCGCGCGCGGGCTTGACGGCATTCCTCGCGGGCGTCGCGCGCAAGTTCGTCGACAAGAACGTCACCATCAACAATATATTGCCTGGCAGCTTCGATACGCAGCGCCTGCGCTCGGGCTTCACAAGAACCGCCAAACAGACAGGAAAACCGGAGGCCGAGATAGCGAAGGAACGCATGGCCGAGATCCCCGCCCTGCGATTCGGCCACCCGGACGAGTTCGGGCAGACCTGTGCGTTTCTCTGCAGCGTGCATGCCTCATACATGACCGGCCAAAACATCGTGCTCGACGGCGGTGTGTATCCGGCGGCGTTTTGAGCAGTCAACCTCGCGACGCGCAGACCTGGAGCGCCGCGGGTTACGCTACGCATGCGCGCTTCGTCAGCGACCTTGGAATGCCGGTACTCGAATTGCTCGCGCCGCAAAGCGGCGAAGCCATTCTCGACGTTGGTTGCGGCGACGGGGTGCTCACGCAGAAGATCGCCGCTCTCGGCTGCCAGGTCGTTGGCCTCGATTCGAGCGCGGAGTTCGCGGCCGCCGCGCGCCGGCTCGGGCTCGATGTGGTCGAGATGAGCGCCTACGACATGGATTTCGGCCCGCGCTTCGACGCCGTGTTCAGCAATGCCGCCCTGCATTGGATGAAAGACGCCGATACGGTCATCGGCAACGTGGCGCGAGCCCTGCGGCCGCAGGGGCGCTTCGTCGCGGAGATGGGCGGACACGGCTGCGTGAAAATCATTCAAGCCGCGCTGATCGACGAACTCGATCGCCGCGGCCACGATGGCCGCGCCGCCGATCCGTGGTACTTCCCGACGCCGGAGGACTACGGCGCACGCTTGTCCGCCGCCGGATTCGAGGTACGCCAGATCGCGCTGATTCCCCGGCCGACGCCGATCCCGGACATGATGGGCTGGCTACAGACATTTTCGCTTTGCTTCACGGCGGTGCTGCCGTACGACGAACGCGGTGACTACCTTGCATGCGTGCGCGAGCGTATCAAAACGCAGCTCTGCGACGTCGATGGCCGCTGGACCGCCGACTACGTGCGTCTGCGCTTCGCCGCGCATTTGCGCGAAAGCGCGCGGTAACCGCGCTGCCGACGTCGGCTGCGGAGTGCTCAAATTGAAGCCCTCGATGACCTCACCTGTACTTGTTTGCGTATCACTGTGACCTTACATTCATTGATTACTCCGAATGTCGACAGGCCGAGTTAGAATCGCTGGTTCGAGAGCACAATAAATTGGGGACCGCGTGAACTGTCAAAATCGATCGCCGCTACTACTGCTGCTGGCAACAACGCTCGGCCTCATTGCCATGAGTGCCCTCGCCGATCCGTCCGAGCTACGAAAGACTGCACACGATTATTATCGGTGGCGCGATGATTCGTATCCGGTCGAGACCAGCGGCCTGGGAGATCATCGCCTCGATGCCAAGCTGACCGATTTCGGCATGACTGCGGTGCTCGCGCGCCGGCATCACGTCAGCGACCTGCTCCAGCAAGTCAACGGTTTCGACGCCGCAGGCTGGCCCAAGGACGATCGGATCGACTTGGTCCTGTTTCAATCGCAGCTCGAGATGGCAGATTTCTTCGGACGCAAGCGAAGCCCCGAGAGCTCCGATCCGCAGCTCTACGTGAACGAGTGCAGCAACGCGATTTTCACCTTGCTGCAGAAAGACTACGCTTCGCACCGTACCCGCGCGCTGGCGGCGACCGCGCGGCTCGAGCAGATGCCGGCGATGCTGCAAACTGCCCGGCTGAATCTCACTCAGCCGGTCAAACTCTACGCGACGCTCGCCATCGATGCGGCCCGCGAGGGCGATGACCTCTACACCACAAGCCTCATGACGTTGGCCGGAGAGCTCTCGTCGTCCGAACGCCGGCGCCTGATCAAGGCCCGGGACGCCGCACTGGTTGCGCTACATGGATATGCCGATTGGCTCTCTGCCGGGCTCGGCGCAATGCCCGATTGGCAACCCATGGGGGAGGTGAGCTACAACTACCTGCTTAAGCATGTATTGCTGCTGCCGTTCGATGCGCACGATGTCGCCCATCTCGGGGAAGTCGAACTCGCCCGCTATCGCGCGCTCGAGGCGATGCTCAAGGACCCCAACATGGCCTCGCCCGACCCGGCGCGCGCGAAGCACGTGCCGAAAGATCAGGCGGAATTTCTCGCCGCATACGAGTCGCGTCTCCAAGAGATCGTCGACTTCCTGCAGACGAACCGATTGGTCACCATTCCGAGCTACCTCGGCGCATTTCAGATCCGCCAGCTTCCCGAGGCGTTCAAACCCACCGCTCCCGGTGGCTTCATGAATGCGCCGGGTATCTACGATCAGGATCCGGTCGGGTTCTACTACATTCCAACGTACGACCCGAAGAGCGCGAACTTCTACATCCGCGCCGCCATCGAAGATCCGCGTCCCATTCTCGGACACGAAGGCATCCCCGGGCATTTTCTGCAGCTCTCCATCGCCAATCACCTGCCGGACGAGATCCGCCGACAAGAGGGCGACAGCGTTTTCGTGGAAGGCTGGGCATTGTATGGCGAGGAAATGATGCTTCGCGAAGGCCTGTATCCGGATAACTCCGCAGGACAGGGTCAAGTGCTCCGCCTGGCCCGTTACCGAGCGGCGCGCATCGGCGTGGATGTGAACCTGCAGACCGGGCGCTGGACCTTTGACCAAGCCGTCAAGTATTTCATGGAAGCTGGCGGACTCGATCAGGAAGCCGCCAAAGGCGAGGCAGCCGGCGCCGCCTCCGAGCCGTCGCAGAAAATCTGCTACATCACCGGCAAGTGGCAGATCATGCGGCTGCTGGGCCGCTACCGCGACACCCAGGGGACGAACTTTCGACTGGGAGCGTTCCACGACCAGCTGATCAGTTATGGATCCCTGCCGGTATCAGTCATTGAGTGGCTCATGTTCGATGACGATACGTCCGTGCGCAAAGCGCTGCAGTAATGCGGACCCCTCGCTCTTTTCACCCCAACAATCGCGTGTCGAGTGTCGATATCCATCGATGGCCGGGTTCCGACAGCGCCAGCGCCTGTCGCAGCCACTCGCAGGCGTCCAATTGCAGTTTCGGCGCAACGTGCTCGAAATCGGCCTGGTCCCGCGGCCGCGCACGTCGCGACTTGTAGAGCAGCTGCACTTCGGGCGCGAGGTACGGAATTCCTTCTCCGCTGTGTCGCACCGTCATGTTCAGCGACCGCTGAACGAGTCGTTGACGGCGGTAGACCCAGCGGCCGTCTTCCGAGTCGTCGAGCATCAACTCGAACGTCCATTCAGACGCCCCGGCTGTGCGACACCATAGCGAGTTCACATCGGCACGCGGTTCTTGGCCCACCGCCAATCGCGTCAGAACGCCGTCCTTGGCCTCGAAAAAATCCCACGACGCCAGCGCCGCAAGCACCACCAACGCATCGCGCCGCAGAATGCCGATGTCCAGATCCTTGTGCGGCCGGCTTTGCTGTCCCGCGAAGAGATCGAGCGCCCATCCACCCGCGATCCACCAGGGTACGGTGAGCGGCGACAGCCAATTCATGGCCTCGATCGGCTGTGCGGTGAGCCACGACCCTGAGACGAACGCGTGCAGAGAGGTATCATCCGGCGGCAGCGCAAACTCCTAAAAAGACCACGCCGGCTAAATCAGTTCAAACCGTGGCGCCGTTCCGCTCTTATCAAGTTTTTCGCGCCCGTGTCAAGAAAGTTCTTCAGCAAGTTTGCGCTCACAGATACGTCGACGCCACCTCGGCTGCGAAGCGCGACGGTTCGCCTTCCCACACGACGCACGCGTGTTCCAGCACGTAGATCCGATCCGCGTGCGGTAACGCAAACGTCACATTCTGCTCGCCGAGCAGCACGGTGATGGGAGTGGTATTGCGCAGCTGCTCGAGCGCGTTCGAGATTTGCTCGAGGATCACCGGCGCGAGCCCGAGCGTCGGTTCGTCGAGGATCAGAAGCTTCGGCCGCATCATCAGCGAACGCGCGATGGCGAGCATCTGTTGCTCGCCGCCGCTCATGGTGCGCGCGGCCTGGCTCTCGCGATCGCGCAGCCGCGGGAACAATTGATACAGCCATTCGAGCTGGCGCGACGCCTCGGCGGCGCTCAAGTGTTGGCCGGCGAGGTCGAGATTCTCGCGCACACTCATGTCGCCGAACAGTTCGCGAGTTTCCGGGCATTGCACGAGTCCTCCCCGCGCAATGGCGGCGGCACTCGAGCCCGACAGATCGCGGCCGCCAAAGCTGATGCGGCCGCTGTAGGGCACCAAGCCGGAAATGGCGTTGAACAAACTGGTCTTGCCGGCACCGTTGAGGCCGACCACCGACACGAACTCGCCTTCATCCACTTGAATCGACACACGCTCGAGCGCCTGCGCCTTGCCATACAACACGCTGACATGGGTCACGTCGAGCAGCGGCGTGTCGCTCGCGCCGCGCGCCGGCCGGCTGGCAACATCGATGCCCCCGCCCAAGTAGACCCGCCGCACGGTCGGATCCCGCGTCACTTCTGCGGCGGTGCCTTCGGCGATGCGCTCGCCCAAATGCATGGCGAACACGCGGTCGGCGAGCGCTGCCATGCTCTTCACGTTGTGATCGACCAACAGCACCGCGCGCCCATCGGCGCGAAAATCGGCAATGAGCTGGGCGAACGCCTGCATTTCGCCCGATGTCAGTCCGGCAAACGGCTCGTCGATCAGCACCACCTGCGGATCGCGGGCGATGGCCTTGGCAAGTTCCATCCGCCTAAGGTCCGCAAACGGCAGCGTGCTCGGTTTGCGATGAAGCACGGCGCCAAGGCCCACGCGCTCGGCAATCTCGCGCGCTTTGTCGCGCACATGACGGTCGGCCGCCAGCTTCAACAGCTTGTCGGGCAGCAAGCCGAGCATGATGTTCTCGAGCACGGTCTGGCGATGCAGCGGCCGCGAATGCTGGAACACGATCCCGACTCCTTGCTGGGCGATGCGATGCGGCGCCCAGCCGGCGACATCGACGCCGGCAACGCGTACCGCACCGGCGTTCGGGCGGTGGATGCCCATGATCACTTGCATCACGGTCGATTTTCCGGAGCCGTTCGGGCCGATCAAGCCGAGTATTTCGCCGGGCCGGATCTTGAAGGTAATGTCCTTGGCCGCCACCAGTCCGCCAAAGCGCTTGGTGAGGCCCTGCACCTCGAGCAATGGCGCCGCGGCGGATTCTATGTTTCCTCCCGCCGGCGCCGTAGCAATCCCATGAGTCCGTCGACGAAGAACAGAATGACCAGAAGAGCGATGCCCGACACCACGAAGGTGCTCAACTGCCCGAGCGGGCGCAGCGCCTCGCCGGCGAGGACCAGGAAAATCGCCCCGATGGCGGCGCCGATGATGGTGCGCCGGCCGCCGAGCACCGCCGCGATGATGACCTGCACGCCGACAGCGACATCGACCACCGTGCCGACCGAGGCCGTGCCCAGATAGAAGACCAACATCGCCCCGGCGAGCCCGGAGAACACCGCGCTGATGCAAAACGCAGCCAGCTTGTGCTTGGTGACGTTGAAGCCGAGCGCAGAGGCGCCGATGCGATCTTGGCCGCTCGCCTGCAGGATCAAACCCACCGCAGAGCGCGACAGCGTGAAGAGAATGAGTCCCGATACCCCCATGAATCCGAGCGCGTACCAATAGTTGGTGATCGCATCCGCCGACAAGATGTCGTTCATGGTCAGGCCGATCTCACCGCCCGTGGCCCCGGCAAAAATAATGATCGCCTGCTGCAGCAACAGCACCGCGACCAAAGTCGCGAGTCCAAAGTAAGGACCGCTCAAACGCAGCGCCGGAACCGCGAGCACCACCCCGCCGAGCAGTGCCGCGGCGCTGCCGCCGAGCAGGCACAGCCAAACGGGCACGCCGTGCGCGTTCAGCAATCCGGCCGCGTAGGCGCCGCTGCCGATCAGAAACGTCGGCCCAAAATTGACTTCGTTCGCAAAGCCGAACAGCAGATCCCACGACATGGCGAACACGCCAAAATAATAGGCAATGGTGAGGACGCCCAGGATATAGGCCGACGCCACCCACGGCAGGGACACGAGCACCGCCGCTGCCGCGAGCGCGATCCAGATTTCGCGCGATCTCAGCAACCCGCGAATCCCGCCGCTCACCGCCGTCCCAAGAGCCCGCGCGGCCGCACGTACACGACCACCACCAGCAGTATCAGCGCCGGAATCGTGCGATAGACGGGCGAAATCAGATAGGCCGTGGCTGTTTCGAGATACCCCACGACGTAGGCCGCGAGCAACGATCCTGCGACGCTGCCGAGACCGCCCAACACGACGATGGAAAAGGCGCTGGCGGTGAGCTGGCTCGCTTGCGCGGAACTCGCGCCGAGAAAGGTCGCGAGCAGCACCCCGGCGATGCCCGCCAGCACTCCGTAGATCGCCCACACCATGAGATACACGCGCGACAGCTCGAAACCGAGAATGGTCAGAGCACGCGGGTTGATGGACGCCGCGAGCAGCACCTTGCCCGCCTTGGAGCGGTTCACCAACAGCCAGAGCAGACCGATCACCGCCCAGCAAATGACCGCAATCAGCAGTTCGTTGGTCGGCGTGCGCACGCCGCCGATTTGCATCACACCGGTGATCAGCGGCCGGACCGTCTTCGGATTATCGGTGTAGAAATAAGCCACCGCCTCTTGGATCATGATGCCCCAGAGCAAGGTGCCAGTGAGTACGAATATTTCCTTCTCGGCCGCAGGCACCGATCGCGATCGCTGGATCGGACGCACCACCAAGAAATAGGTCGCGAAGGCAGTGATGATGCCGGCGGCCGTCCCCGCAATCGCCGCGAGCCACGAGTTGGCCGCGAATTGGCCCGCGACCACCCAGGCGGTCACCGCGGCGACCACCATGGTCGCGCCGTGTGCCAGATTGAGCACGCCGGAAACGCCGAACATGAGGCTGAAGCCCACGGCCCCGAGAGCGTAAAGGGCGCTGATCGCGAAGCCGTCGATCAGGATTTGCGCGAACAAACGCGTCGCCTCAAGGGTGCTGCAGGTGCGTGAACGCCGGGAACATCACCTTGGTTTGCGGGGCCGATTTCGGCCACAGCGTGATCTGCCTGCCGTCCTGCCATTGCAGCATGATGCCCCTCACGAACTCCGGGCCGTATTTCATAGCATGCGTGAACTCGGCGTCGCGGCCGTTGAACTCGATGCGGCCGATGGTGCCGGTGTAGTCGGTTTTCTCGAGCGCCGTCACGAGCTTGTCGCCGTCGGTAGATCCGGCGCGCTTGATCGCCTCCGTCAAGAAGTAAATCGTATCGTAGGTGGTGAACCCCGCATAAGGCGGCGCATCGCCGAAGCGCTTGACGAAGGCGTCCACGAACGGTTTGGATTTCGGCGTGAGATCCGCGCCCTGGGCTGCGACGGCGAAGGTGATGACGCCGGCGGCGGCCCCGTTGGTATCTTTCCAGAATGTCCCCGAGGTCGCCTGCGACGAGTAGCCCACCATCGGGATCGGAACCTGCTGTTGCGCCCACTGCACGGTGGGCTGGACCCCGACGTGACTCAAGCCGGTGAAAATGACATCCGGCTTCTCGGCCTCGATCTTGTTGTAAATCGGCGTGAAATCGCTGGTATCGGCGGAGAAGCGAATATGGTCGAGCACCTTGACGCCGATTTTCGGCAGGCATTCCAGGTACTCCGCGTCGAGCGGCGTCGTCCACGCCGCGTCTTCGCTCAAAACGACGCCGGTCTTGATCGAATATTTCGGTTGCAGCAACTCCTTGACCGAATTGCAGATCGAATCGGCCGCTCCGACCGATGTCGTGTGGG
>Ga0302320_10017214_pt1 | contig 14695 bp, 10 predicted proteins | sample Bog_T0_3_FD_202130 | JGI IMG/M metagenome (GOLD analysis project Ga0302320, IMG submission 202130) | Peat permafrost microbial communities from Stordalen Mire near Abisko, Sweden - Bog_T0_3 | ecosystem: Environmental > Terrestrial > Soil > Wetlands > Peat | place: Sweden: Abisko, Stordalen Mire...
ACTGCTCAGTATCGAGAGCATTGACTTCATCCATGGTCATGAACGAGGTCTCCTTCGACATAGACTTCTTTGACCCATGAGGCGTCCGCAAGGGTGAGGATTTCGGACAGGCCGAAGCGCCGGTCTCGTACCGGCGGCTGAAGGTAGTTGAAGTCGGCGGATTTGCCTGGGCTGAAGTCGCCGGTCTTATCCGACATGTTCAACGCCTCCGCTCCCGCACGCGTTGCGAGATACAGTAGCTGCCCCGCGCTCAGGGTTACGGGATCGGGTGCCACGCGTTGCAGCAGGTATGCCTGCAGCGCCTCCTTCATCATGCCGAACCCGATGCCGCCTCCGACATCCGTGCCCAGCGCCACGCGCACGCCGTTGTCCAGGTGACGCCGCAGCGGAAAGATGCCGCTGCCCAGCGCCGCATTGCTGCACGGGCAGTGCGCGATGGAAGCCTTCGCGCGTGCGAGGCGGTGCAGTTGGGCGTCCGTGACATGCACATCGTGCGCGAGTACGGCGCGTCTCGAAATAAGACCGAACCACTCATAGACGGCGAGGTAATCTTCGGCCCAGCGGAAACTCGCGGCAACCTCTTCGATCTCACGAGGGTTCTCGTTGATATGCGTGGTGAAAAGCGCCTCCGGTTCTTCGCGCAGCAGTGTCTGGCAGACTTCGAGCATCGGCTCGCCTGCCGAAAGCGCGAAGCGGGGAATCACAGCGTATCCCAGGCGCGGATTGCCGCGGATGCCTTCGATCAGGCGACGGCTCTCACGATACGCCACCTCCGGTGTCTGCAGCAACTCAGGGCGCAGCAGCCGATCCGACAAGACCAACCCGCTGATCACACGCAAGCCCTTGGCCGCGGCCACTTCAAAGAGCGTTGCAGTGGCATCCGCAAAATGGGCTCCGAAGACGAGTGCCGTGGTCGTGCCGTGCGCCGCGAGATTCTGCACGAACTCCGATGCGATGGTGCGCGCATAGGCGGGATCGGCCAGGCGCGCCTCTTCCGGCAGCGTCAGCTGGTCAAGCCAGTCGAGCAATGAATAGCCAAGTCCGCCGACAATGCGCACCTGCGGGAAATGAATGTGCGTATCGATGAAACCGGGCAGGATGAACCCGTCGCGCAGATCGCGAACTTCGGCATCGGGATGCGCTGCACGAACCGTTGCGAAGTCCCCACAGGCCGCGATCTTTCCCGCTTCAACCGCCAGCGCGCCATCGTCCCACGAAACCAGCGCCGTGGGTGTTGTGAATGCATTGGCAGGTGTGTGGAAAATTGAAGAGCGAAGAATCTTCACCCGCGAACCGCTCCGGCGACGGGTTCGGGCACGGCTTCAGTACGAGTCCTCGCAGCTTCAATCGCCCAGAAGATCCGTTCGGGTGTGGCCGGACTATCGAGCGTTACGACGCCTCCCGATCCAAACGCCGCGATCGCTTCACGGATGGCTTCGCGCACCGAAAACGCCAGCATCAGTGGCGGCTCACCGACGGCCTTGCTGCCGAAGATCACGCCCGGTTCAGCCGCGCGTTCCAGGAAATTGACGTTGAAAATATCCGGCACTTCCGTCCACGAGGGCAGCTTATAGGTGGAAGCGCCGTTGGTTGCGAGCCGCCCATTTGCGTCCCAGACCAGCTCTTCCAGGGTCAGCCAGCCGAGGCCCTGAACGAAGCCTCCTTCGATCTGACCACGGTCGACCAGCGGCGAAACGGACTCGCCCACATCTTCGAGAAGATCGGCGCGCAGGACTCGGTTCTCGCCGGTGAAGCCATCGATCTCCACTTCCGAAACAGCGGCCGCGTAGGCGTAATAGTGGAAGGGCTTGCCTTGCGCGGCGACCGGATCGAAATGAATTTCGGGAGTTCGGTAGTAGCCTTGCGCGAAGAGCGGGACGCGCTGTCTGTAAGCCGTTTCAACTAATTCGGCAAACGAAAGCTGACGATCCGGATGTTCCGCCGCGACCTGTGCCAGCCGCTGCTTGATCTGTTTGCAGGCATCCGCAACCGCCGCGCCGTTGAGATCCGTTCCGGCCGAGGCAGCGGTGGGCGACGTGTTGGGAACCTTGTCGGTGCGGGTCGGCATAACGCGGATCGATTCCACGCCGATCCCCAGGCAATCGGCCGCGATCTGGCGAATCTTCGTCTGCAGGCCCTGGCCCATTTCGGTGCCGCCATGGTTCAGCTGCACGCTGCCGTCGCGATAGACCAGCACCAGCGCGCCCGCCTGGTTGAAGAATGTGGCCGTGAACGAGATGCCGAATTTTACGGGCGTGATTGCGATGCCGCGCTTCTTATGCGCGTGCGCGGCATTGAATCCCGCGATGCTGTGGCGGCGCGCTGCGAAGTCGCTCGTGCGCTTCAGTTCGTCCCAGATGCGTCCGATGCGGGAGGCGTCTTTGACCGTCTGTCCATAGTGCGTCACATCGCCTTCGCGGTAGAAATTGCGCTCGCGGACCACATGCGGCGGCAGACCGAGCGTGCGCGCGATGCGGTCGAGTATGTCTTCGATGACGATCATGCCCTGCGGGCCGCCGAAGCCGCGGAACGCCGTCTGCGAAGTCTTGTGCGTCTTGCATACGTAGCCGGAAGCGTCGAGCGCCGGGATCAGGTACGCGTTGTCGCAGTGGAACAGCGCGCGCCATAAGACGGGGTCCGAAAGATCGAGACTCCAGCCGCCATCGGAGTAGAGCGTCAGGTCAAGCGCGCGCAGCCTGCCGTCGTTTTCGAAGCCGGCTGTGAAGCGTGCATGGAACGGATGGCGCTTGCCCGTGAGCGCCATGTCGAGACGGCGCGGCAAACGCACGCGCACGGGACGTTCGGTTTTCCATGTGCCGAGGGCTGCCACCGCGGCCCACGGATTCGCCTGGACTTCCTTACCGCCGAACGCGCCGCCCATGCGCAGACATTGCACCGTTACGCGGTTGCGCGATAACCCGAGCACGCGCGCCACAACCTCCTGCGTTTCGGTGGGGTGCTGCGTTGAGGAATCGACGACGATGCCGTCGGATTCATCGAGCCGCGCGATCGCGCACTGCGTTTCGAGATAGAAATGTTCCTGGCCGCCGATGGCGAGTTCGCCGGTCAGCCGGTTCGGGCTGGATAAAAGTTCCTGAGCCGCGTCACCGCGTCTGATCCGGAACGGACCGGAATGAAAGCTGCTTGCCGCAACCGCATCTTTGATCGTGAGAATAGCCGCCAGCGGGCGGTATTCCGCCAACACATGAGATGCGCCGATGCGCGCCGCTTCAAGCGATTCGCCCAGCACCCATGCAACCGGCTGTGAATGGTAAGTAATCTCAAGCGGGAACAGAGGTTCGTCATGCTTGTTCGCGCCCGAGTCGCCTTCGCCGGGGACATCGGATGCGGTGAGCGTTGCGACCACGCCGGGCACGTTCAGTGCGGGCGATGCGTCCAGATGCGACAGCAGCGCATGCGCGTGCGGAGCAAGCACCGGCCATGCGTGCAGAATTCCGGGGAAGGTTGCGACGAGATCGTCGGTGTAGAGCGCGGAGCCGGTGACGTGCGCGTTGGCGCTTTCGTGGGCAAGCGGCTGGCCTGCGAATTTCATGCCAGGACCTCGTGATGGAATTTTTCAATCAGGCGTTGCGCCATGGCGAGCCGGTAAGCGCCCGAGCCTCGATGGTCGTCGATGGGATTGAGAGAGCGGCGCACCGCTTCCTGGGCGCGTTCTATATCCGCCGGAGCGAATGCGGTTCCCTCCAGCTCGCGTTCGGCGCTGAGCGCGCGGACGGGAGTGGCCGCGACGCCTCCGAATGCGAGACGGATATCAGACGCCTGCCCCGAAGAATCGCGATTCATCGAGATCCCGGCGGCCACCGTGCTGATGTCGTCGAGACGTCGCTTAGCCACCTTGAAGAAGCGGATGAATTGCGGGAACGGCTTAGGGATTCGGACGGAGCGAAGCAGTTCACCGGGCCGGAGCGCCGTCTGACGATAACCGTGGAAGAACTCTGTCAACGGAATGGTGCGGTCGCCATCGTGGCCGGAGATGCGAACCTCGGCTCCGAGCGCGAGCAGCAGAGGCGCGGAATCGCCGATGGGCGATGCGGTGGCGAGATTACCGCCCAAGGTGGCGCGGTTGCGGATCAGAACGGAGGCGAAGAGTTCGAGCCATTCGTGAAGGACGGGCGGTGCGGCGCGCCATCGTTCGGCGATTTCAGATAGCGTGAGTGCCGCGCCAATTTCTACCGCGTTACTAGTTTCAATAAATTCGCGAAGTTCGGGAATCGATTCGAGGCCGATGAGGTGGGGGTACCGCTCATCGCGAAGGTTGGTGAGTACACCCAGATCCGTGTTGCCTGCAACATAGCGGGCCGATGGGAAGTCGGTTGCCAGATCGAGACACTCACGCAGCGTGGAGGGTCGCGAGTATCGTCCCGCGTCAGTTGCGTAAGACAGCGTTCGCAGGCGCCGCTCGGCCACAGGCTTGCGCGGCGGCGGTCCCAGCGATTGCAGCGCTTCGCGAATCGGCCGGTATCCTGTGCAGCGGCAGAGGTTGCCACCCAGCGCGTGAACATCGCCTTGCCCCGCGGCTGCGCGGCACTGCTCGGCAAACATGCTCACGACGAAACCCGGCGTACAATATCCGCACTGAGACCCGCCGCGCTCCGCCATCGCGCGCTGCGCTTCGGCGAGCTTTCCGGAGTCGGCCAGCGCCTCAACGGTATAGATCTGCTGATCCGCGGCGGAAGGCAGCGGCATCAGGCAACTGTTGACGGATCGGTAGACCGGACCTGGCGCGACCAGTAAGACCGCGCAGGCACCGCATTCGCCTTCGGCGCAGCCTTCCTTAGCGCCGGTCAATCCGTGGGCGCGAACGTAGTCGAGAAGTGTGGTTTGGGGCGGTTCGCCCGAGACGCGGACCTTGCGGTCGTTCAGGACAAACGAAAAGTCCGGACGCGCCTCAACCATGCGCCATTGTAACAATTCGGGATGAGGTGGGTGGTGCTATCGATTACTCAGCTTTGCTTCGGCAGCCTGATTCTTTCGCATTCGGCCTGAACCATTGCCGTCAGATTCACTTGCGCCCGCGCGATCCCGGAATCCATCCCGCTCAGCGAGACAATCACCGCTGTTCCCAGCAGGGTAGCGGCGGTTTGGTCCGTTGCCATGGCTGCTCCCATCGTAGCGCGCACGATTGTAGCGCCAATGAATCCCGCCCGTCATCGCGGCGTAACCCTGTGCTGCTAACTGTATGAATTGCCCCGAACGATGCGTGTTACAATTCGGAAACAGTCTCAAGAGCATTTTCGGCCTCCCCTTGTTTTCGCGCTCCCACGTCGGCGGGCGAACAGTACTTTTCAAAATTGAGGAAATCCAAAATGGAGTTACCCAGTCCTATGAAGGCATTTCTTTTTTCGTCCCTTTTGCTCACCTGCATAACGGGCGGACTCTATGCGCAAAACGCTGGCTCCGGCGCAATCACCGGCACAATAACCGACCCTTCCGGTTCCGTTATCCCGGCCGCCACCGTTGTCGTTCATAACTCGGATACCGGCGCGGATCAGAGCCTGAGTACTAACTCGGCAGGCATCTACGCTGCGCAGTTCCTGCAACCCGGACATTACGATGTCACGGCCAGCAAAACCGGATTCACGAAGACTACGCGTCAAGGTCTGACCGTCGAAGTTGGCCGCAGCCTGACTATCGACTTTTCGCTCACGGTGCAGTCCGGGACCGATACCGTGACGGTAACCGGTGAAGCGCCGGTAGTCGATACGGACAAAACTGAAGTCGCTCAGGAAGTCAGCGAAAGTCTCGTTCGGAATCTGCCGATTGTCGGGCGGCGCTGGGATAACTTCGTTTTGCTGACACCCGGTGTGACCACCGACGGCGGACTGGTTTCCTATCGCGGAATCTCAGGCCTGTATAACAACAACTCAGTCGATGGAGCCAATAACAATCAGGCGTTCTTCTCGGAAGCGCGCGGCCGGTCTACCGTACCTTATACGTATAGTCAGGATTCGATTGAAGAGTTTCAGGTTAGTGCGAGCAACTACAGCGCGGAATTCGGCCAGGCCGCGGGCGGCGTGGTCAACGCCGTGACTAAATCAGGCACCAACCAGATTCACGGAGATCTTTTCTATTACCTGCGATATCCCAGCCTGAACGCGTTGGACCCGGTCAACAAGGCTTCGGCCATTTACACTCAGCCGGTACACCAGCAGCAGCAGTTCGGCGCCAGCGCCGGCGGCCCCGCGATCAAGGACAAACTGTTCTACTTTTTTACCTACGACGGTTCGCGCAAGGTTTTCCCGATTTCCTACATCAGCAGCGCGACATTCCCGCTGACCTGCCCGGCGCAGGTTACGGTGACGCTGTGCGCGGCGGCCAATGGATATCTGAAGTCGCTCGTGGGCGCTTATCCGCGCACCGGTGTTAACGATCTCGCCTTCGGTAAGATCGATTATCAGATCAACTCGCGCAACCGCGTCTCCGCCAACTTCGACTGGGCTGATTACCACGCACCGAACGCTTACAACAGCGGTACTACCGTTTCGAACAATTCCGTGACCGCGAACGCGCCGCTGATTACTCACACGCGCATCTTCGTCGCGAACTGGGACTCCACCGTTTCGAGCACCATGGTCAACAATTTCCGGTTCCAGTGGGGACTCGATAACGAAATAGCGGGCGCAAACGACGGCGGCCCCAGCGTCACGATCGCGAGCGTCATGGCGTACGGACTTCCCAACGCGCTGCCGCGGCCCGCGTTCCCGGATGAGCACCGCCTGCAGTTCGCCGACACGTTCTCGCAGACGATCGGCAAGCACCAGCTCAAATACGGCGTGGACGTCAACGTGATCCATGAAGTGCTGATCAATCTGTTCCAGGGCGGAGGCATCTACAGCTACAGCGGCGCGGCTCAGACTGCGTTCAACAACTGGGTGATCGACGCGACCGGCACCAACATCGGCGACGGCCTGACGGGCAAGCACTATAGTTCGTTCGTGCAGGTGACCGACCCGATCACAGGCGTTGGCAAAGACGATTTCTACGATAACGACTTCGCGGGTTTCCTTGAGGACAGCTGGAAGCTGCGCCCCAATCTGACGCTGAACCTTGGCGTTCGGTATGAGCTGCAGCATGTCCCGCAGCCTCCCAAGCCCAATACGACGACGCCCCTCCAGTCGTATCTGACTTCCTATATCAACACGGACAGCAACAATTTCGGACCCCGCATCGGCATCGCGTATGAGCCGATCAAGAATACCGTGGTCCGGATTGGCTACGGGATGTTCTACGCCAAGACGACGAACAGCACCTACTATACGCTGCGCGTGGAAAACGGCGTGTACCAGCAGACCTTTAGCTGCTCTCCCACGCCGAGCGCGGCAACCTACTGCCCGACGCTGTCGTTCCCCAATGTGATTTTCACTCCTCCGGGACCAACGCCGGCCGCGCCTTTCGCGGGCGCGCTCACGCCCCAGGTCACGACTTTCGTGCCGCCAGCCGCTTCGCAGCTCTCGCGCGGCCTCACACACGATTTCGTGAACCCGCTGGTGCATGAAGGGGACGTCGCCGTGGAAGAACAGTTGCCTTACAACATGGCCCTCTCGGTGGGCTGGCTGTTCAGCCGCGGTCTGCATCTGCCGGTATTCTCCGATGCCAATCTGGCGCCCGCGACACAGACGCACACCTACGACGTGCTGAACGCGAGCAATGCCCTGACGCAGACGATTACAGTGCCCTGGTACACACAACGCATTACGACTGGCACCGGCGATGTGCTCACCGGCTACAGCATCGTCAACTCCTGGTACAACGCCCTGGCGATAACTCTTCGCCGTCCGATGAGCCATGGATTCGAAGCTCTGATCAACTACACCTGGAGCAAGTCCATCGACGACGGTGCGGTTGCGGGCGCCAACGGCACCTTCAATGGCACCGATCCGCCCCTCGATCCTTTCAACCAGAAGCAGGAGAATTCGCTCTCGGACCTCGATCAGAGGCAGCGCTTCACCGGCAGCATTGTGTATGAGCCGCAGATGTTCCATAAACTGACGAACAAGGTCGCGAAGAATGTTCTTGACGGGTTCATGTTCTCGACAGTCGTAACCGCTGCCACTGCGCAGCCGGTATTCGCGACCATCAGCGGCTTCCCCAGCGGCGGCGTCGACTACGGCGTCACCGGCGGTGAAGTTACGAACACGGGTGGCAGTACCGGCGGACGTCCTCCGCAGGTGGGCCGCAATGTGTATTTCGGGCACGGTCTCGAAAACGTGGATTTCCGCATCATGCGGCAGTTCGCGATTCGCGAGAAGATCCGCCTACAGTTCCTTGCCGAAGCGTTCAACATGTTCAATCACACGAACATCAGCGCGGTAAACGGCACGGCGTTTAATTACACGGCGGTCGGCAGCGGTGTGTGTACGACGGCGCTGGCGGGGGCTTCGAACGGCTGTCTCGTTCCAAATGCGGCATTCCTCGCGCCCACGTCTTCGACTTCGGTGAATGGTTTGTACGGAGCGCGTCAGTTGCAATTCTCCGCCAAGCTGTTCTTCTAAACATCGGTTCAACGGGTGAAGGAAGGCCGTTCACATCAGCTTGTGAACGGCCTTCCTTATTTCATGTCCTGGCGTCCTGATGACGGTCATCCATAACTTTTATTTGCGGGACTTTGACTAATTGCGAAGCCCTTTGCTAACGTTGAATGAGTCCGGTTCATCGGACTAATACCTTGACAGGCGATGGGGTTCGCCTTGACCGCCTGCCGGTTTCCTCCAGCGGCTGATGACTCCTAATCACTGACAGGAGTATTACGCCACAACGTGTTTGCCAGAGTCCGTACCCTTCCCGCGCCACAGAGACCTACTGCGCTGTCGGAGAATCTCAGTGAACATTTCCGCATTGCGCGTCATGTCTTACTGGTCGTCGCCCCTATGGGCATCCTGGTCGGAGCAGCCGTCGCAGCCTACGATTTCGTAGTGAACGCCCTGTTGTGGGAGCACTTCTCGCACTGGCTTTCACCTGTCCAGCTTTCTTTGTTGCCTATTGCCGGTATGGTCCTTACCGGTTTGATCCTGAGTATTTTCCGGGTGCCTTCTTCATCAATGGCGGACGAAGTGGTGCGCGCCTATCATCGCCCTGAGACCGGAATCGCCTTCGACTCCGCTTTTCCCAAGCTTGCGGCATCGGTAGCCACCATGGGCTTCGGGGCCAGCGCAGGCATGGAGGGCGCCAGCAAATGGCTGGGCGGCACCATCGGCCTTTTTATCCAGAAACAACTCAACCGCTTTCCTTTTCTGAAGGCTTTTCATGGACGTGTGGAGACGACCATGCTGGCCGGCGCTGCCGCCGGGATCAGCGCGATCTTCCGCGCGCCGTTGACCGGTGCCATCATGGGCATCGAGTCGCCTTACAAACACGACCTTGCGCACGAATCCCTCATTCACGGCCTCGTGGCCGCCGCGACGTCCTACGCCACATTCGTTATGTTCCGGCCGTCCACGCCTTACTTCCCGATCCATTTCGTTTACCATCTGAATCTGCGGGATCTGCTGATCTGCGTACCACTGGGACTGGCCGGCGGACTGGCGTCACACCTGTTCCTCTGGTGTCTTTCGCGAATCAAAAGGGCATGGGGACGCTCGGTTGCGCCCCGTGTCCTCAAGTTATTGAGCGGCGGGTTGATCGTCAGCGCCATCGCTCTTGGCGTGAACCATCTCATCGGCGCGCCGGTAACGCTGCAGGCCGGACTGCCGGTAGCCAACAGTCTGCTCAATGGCAAGTATCTGGTCACCGCCTGCCTGCTGATCTTCGTGGCAAAGCTTCTTGCCACAGCCTTTACCTTTGGCACCGGCGGCGTGGGCGGACTCTTTGTCCCCTCGGCGACGATTGGCGCGGCACTGGGCGCCACTTTCGACGGACTGCTTCATCCCAGCCAGCCCGGACTCTTTACGCTGATCGGCATCGCAGCCTTCACCGGGGCCAGTTACAACAGCCTGCTGTTCGCGGCGGTATTTGTCGCCGAAGCCACGGGAAGCCCCGCGCTCGTCGTGCCGTCGCTGATCGCGTCTTCCACCGCCTTTCTGCTCGCATCCGGTATATCCAACTCCGAATCGCAGCGCCCGCGCAGACCGAGCGACGACGCGCTGCTTCGCAATATGCCCATCCGAAACTGGATGAGCACTCGCATTGTCGTCTCAAAACCCGAGCACACGCTTGCCGATTTTATGGAGCGCCATCTGGTGGAACATTCGTTTCGTGAGCTTCCCGTCGTAAACGAACAAGGCATCTTTCTGGGGATGGCGTCGGTCAAGTCTCTGAAGTCGGTCCCGCGCTCCGATTGGAATCAAACGCCGGTTTCAGACCTGATGGACGGTACGGCGAAAACGGTATGCGAAGCGCATTCCATGGCCATCGCCGAGAAGGAACTGGCACGCGGTCACCACGACTACCTTCCCGTGGTCGATCCCGCCAGCGACCAGTTGATCGGCATTCTTTCGACCAGCGATGTGATGCGCGCCCGTCAGCACGCACAGGAAGTGATCGATGCGAACCTGCCGAAGATAACCGTTATGCACAAACGGAATATACAAACAAAGGACCAGGCTTTATGAACAAAGGATCGTTTCATTCGATTTCGGCGCTGAAGATTTATATGAAGCGCGGCGATAACCGCAAGTCGTCGAACTGGTGGGGCCGGTTGCTTGAAAAACCGCTTTCCACTCACCTGGTGCGGGCCGCCTTGCAGGCTGGCATCATGCACGCAGCCGTCAATCTCGGACATATCGGATTTGCCGCGGACTCGAAGTCCGTGTCGTACGATAACGCCGAGATCCCCATGAACACCATGCCGGTCTGTGTCGAACTGCTTGCGCCCAAGCGGATTCTCGAGCAGTTTATCCGCGAACAGGCGAAGCATCTGACGGGCACGACTCTGGTGATGGTGGATGGCGTTCACATCTCCAGCCTGCACCTCGCGGAACTGGAGGAGTCGGTCGAGCACAAGCCGCATTCGGTGGAATACATCACCGGTGGAGATGTTTCCCTGAAGGTCGAGCATGTGGATGTGGACGACGCTGATCTGGCAGTTGGCTGAATCAGTGGGAAAGGATTGCGTCAACCGGCAGCGATATCGAAAGCGGGGCGGGCAATTCGATGGTCTCGCCAGGTCCGAAGACGGGGCGGGATGTGGCCGTCACGAGTACGATTTCGCGGCGTTCCGGCTTGATCAGCAGCACCGATGAAGCGCCGTGCGTAATGTGCGCGATTGCATCCGCTTCCATGCGGCGGTCGCGGTTCGAACGGCTCTTCACTTGTACCACCAGTTCCGGCGATCCGATCAGGTAACCGTCGTCCGGTATCGCGTCCCATATCTTGCGGCGCGCGACGCCGATGTCGGCCGCCCGAACATCGTAGTCGGCGGAGAGGCCGTATGGCATCTCGATGTCTGTTACCCAACGATTGCGGTTCAACTTCTGCAGAAGAATATCGCGGATCAGACGCTGCAGATCACCAGCGGGTGCGGCATCTTCGGCGATCCTACGGCTCTTCGCGCTGCGTGCCCAGATAGCGGCTGGCCACAACCGACTCCGCGACGCCCGAAGCCAGCACCAGCAGCATGATGTACCACCAGAGGCTCTCCGGCACCTTATGGGGCACGGTTGCCGGACCCTGCGCGGAAGCGTTCCGGGGAGTGTCGGCGCCTTTGCCCTGCCACAGCGCGAGGACATCGTTGGGGATTACGTCAAGATTCGATTCGCGGGGATCGGGATTGACGGCAATCACGTTCTGACGGCCATTTGCGAGGCGCAGTTGGTAATAGCCCGCCTCGGTGAGCTGGAACGACTGAGCCGAAGCGGCCTCGCCCAGCGTGAGCGGGCGCTTCCCTTCGGGATCGGTGACTTCGACGCCCTGTCCGCGTTCCCTTGCGTTGCGGAGTTCGAGGAAAGCGTCCACGGGGCGCGCGCCGCCCTGGCGTTCGCTGCCCGCAAGATAGCGCGCGGTCTGCTCGATGAAGGGTACGAAGGCGGGATGCAGAGGGAAATCGTTGGTGAGGTTATCGAGCCCCGAAGTAAGCAGGACTACACGGCCCTCGCCGATACGTTTCTCCAGCAGCAACGGGGTCTGGTCGCCCAGGCGGACGATCACGCGAGCCGCGCCGGGGCCCGTGCCCGGATCGACGTTGAGCGCATAGAAGAATTTCACGCCGGCCCAGCCGTCGGCTTTGGCAACCGCGGGATAAGAGGAATCGCTCGATCCGACCGCCATGTAACGATCGGGCACGCGGTTGTAGTCGCGGGTATCGACGATATGCGCGCCGAAGATCGGGATCTGCGAGCGGGCTCCCGTGGACGTGCCTACGGCGATCAGCACGCTGCCTCCCTGTCGGACGTATTCGGTCAACGAGTTTTCCAGAAGCGAGGGCACCGAGTTGAGGTCAGAGAGAATGATGAACGCGTAGTTGGAGGGCTTACGGTCGGCGGCTTCATTGCCGATAATCGACTCGACGATGAAGGCGGACTGGGCGGCCGCCGACAGCGCCGCGCCGACGTAGAAGGGCGAACGGGTGTCGCCGTAGTTGTGGATCAGGAGGACCTTTTGCGGGTCGGAACGCTCGACGGCGAAGCGGCGCAAATCGTCGGCCGGGAAGTTGTCGGCGGCATCGATCTGAACCTCGCAGCGGCTGAAGCCATAGGGCACTTCGAGCGAAGGGAAGTCCACGGTCGCGCGGCCGTTGGCGGGGACCATCACCTTTTTTGTGGCAGTGGTCTTGCCGCTGACGATCAGCGAGGCAGTGCGCTGGGCCGCGGGAGTTCCATAGCCGGCGATCACGGCCTGTACGTGAACCGGCTTCACGTCTTTGCCCCAGACCTGCCCGGGGGCATCCACCGATTCAACCGTCCAGTTGGGTTCCGCTTTCGTAACCACCGCGTGCTCCACCAGTCGGACGTTATCGGGCAGGACCATGTCGGCGAAAGTGGCGGCCAGATCGCTGCGCTGCATGTCGCTGAACAAATGAAGCTCAATCGGGGTATGCATCGCTTCGGCTATGCCTCGCACCGCGCGGGCCAGTTCGCCGAAGTTGCCATGTCCGTCGCCGGGCTGAATAGCCTGGACGGCGGCACGCAGCGCCGCCTGATCCTCAATGGGTTGGGTCATGAGACGTAGCTGCGAACCGAAGGAAGCCACCTGCGCCCGCGCCGCGCCCTTATTGCCCAGAGCGACCATCGCGGCGGCTTTCGCATCAGCCAGACGGGTTCCGGCGCGCATGCTGAACGAGTTATCGACTACCAGCAGCACCAGGCGATTGCTGGCCAGCGTCGCGGCATCGCGGTTCACGAAGGGATTGGCGAATGCGAGGATCAGCAGCAGCAGCAGGAGCAGCCGCAGCGAGAGCAGAAGGAAGTATCGGAGGCGGCGATGACGCGTCGAGCTTTGCGTGCGCGACTCGTAGAACATCAGCGAACTGACCTTTTTCGGAGTGCGCGTCTGACGCTTGAGCAGGTGCAGATAGAGCGGGAGCGCGAGGCCCGCGAGGCCCGCGAGAAACCAGGGTGCGAGGAATCCCATCTATTTGCGGCCTCCGCGCAGCGTGAGGTATTCGCGCAGTGCGACATCGAGCGGCTTGTCCGTCATAAGCAGGCAGTAGCCCATGCCCGCGGCCTGTGTGCGCTCGCGAAGGTCGGCGAGGTGCGCCTCGATTTTCTCGCGATATTCCTTCTTGCCGTAATCGGGCGTGACCTCAAGCTCCGCGTTGGTCTCCATGTCGACCAGGATGGACGGGCCGCTCATTTTGGGCCGAACATCCTCGGGGTCAAGGACGTGGAACAGGACGACCTCGTTGCCGTGATAGCGCAGCGGCTCGATTGTGTGGATCACGCTTTCAGGCGATTCCCAGAAATCGGAGACGATCAGCACCATGCCGCGGCGCTTCAGGAACTCCTGGAAGTAGCGCATAGGCTTCCCGAAATCGGTGCGGGCGCGCGGCTCGGCTTGTTCGAGGCCGGCGAGCAGGCGGTGCAGTTGGCCCTGGCGCGTGGAGGGCCGAATGTAGTTGCGGACCTCGTCGTCGAAAGTCAGCAGCCCGGCGGCGTCGCGCTGTCCGTGGATCGCAAGGTAGAAGAGCGACGCGGCGAGGTAGCGGGCGTAATCCATCTTATTGACGCTGTGGGAGCCGAACTGCATGGAGTTGCTGGCGTCGAGCAGGATGGTGAGCAGGCTGTTGGTTTCGCCCTGGAACCGCTTCAGGTAGAGGCGCTCGGAGCGGGCGTAGACGTTCCAGTCGATGTGGCGCAGGTCGTCGCCTTCGGTGTAGGCGCGATACTCGGCGAACTCCTGGCTGAAACCGAAGTCGGGTGAGCGGTGGAGTCCGGCGACGAAGCCATCGACCACGGTTCGGGCTACCAGTTCGAGGTTGGAGATGCCGGCGAGGATGGAGGGGTTGAGGAAACGCTGGAGCATCGGGGGGCTCGGGTCAAATCCTTCCTGTGGAACTGAGAGAACTCCGATTATAGACGCTCATCGTTCGCCGGGTTCCGGAACGCGTAAGATGAGGGGTACATGATCCTGCGGGGTTTAGCAGGTTTTTTCGCCGTTATGGTAGTCTGCGGGGCTGGCGAGCTTCCCGCGCACATCCTCGCCCTGGCCCGCGAGGAACATGCTATTGCCGACGAACTGAGGCACCTGCCCGACTATACCTGCACCGAAACGATCGACCGCTTTACCGCCGAGCCGGGCAGGT
>Ga0302320_10017218_pt1 | contig 14692 bp, 7 predicted proteins | sample Bog_T0_3_FD_202130 | JGI IMG/M metagenome (GOLD analysis project Ga0302320, IMG submission 202130) | Peat permafrost microbial communities from Stordalen Mire near Abisko, Sweden - Bog_T0_3 | ecosystem: Environmental > Terrestrial > Soil > Wetlands > Peat | place: Sweden: Abisko, Stordalen Mire...
TTGCCGCCCCGCCCAAAACTTAGGCGCGTAGCCCGACAAAATCGAGAATACCTCGGTTTTATTGGGCTATTCGTTTCGGCTTCAGGAAGTTAGGTTAGAAATGAAAACGACGGCAAACTGGCTATGGTTGGTGATCGGGGCGACCTTCAGCTGCTCGATTGGAAACGCACAAATCATCTATTCCAACTCTTTCGACGGTGGAGCGGTGACGATTTACCAAACCGCGCCCACGGCGGCCAACAATCTCCTCGGCGGCTCCAGCAATGCAAAGTGGATTTGTACCTATACGAATAATGTGCCCGCCCCCACGAACGGCACGGTTTTGGCAAACGGCGCCATCGCCACCAATCCTGGCTGCGCGCTCCTGCCGTTCACGCCGCAGTCAGGCTGCGTTTATTTCATGACCGCCTCGCTTACGGTGCCAGCAGGCATGCCCAACTGGGTGGCGATGGGGTTCACCCAACTTGCGGCACAGACTAATAACGTTACGGGAACTTTTTCGCGGTTCACCGACAACCCTCCGGCTGGTTATGCGTGGATGGGCATGAGGGCGAACACGGCTCAAAATGTGTATGGGGGGCGGGGAACAGCATCACCCCTGGGCAATGCTACCGTAATTCCTTCGGGTACGAATAGTTTAACACTTATTTTAAACACGATTGCCCCTTTGTGGACGGTGTCGGCAAATTTGGGGGGCAGGGTAGTGGGGACGAACGTCATTGGCGGCATTCAAATGGGTACTAATTTCGTGTATGGCTCAAATCCGCCAATTGGGTTTGCCGGGATTGGCCAAACCAGTTTCTCCGGGCAGAACATTGCCGGCATCCAATGGAACTATTGGACGCTTTCGGCCACGCAGATGCCGGTGGCAACGGACTACTGGGTCGCGCCGACGGCGATCGGCACCGGCGATGGGTCCTCTTCGGCCAATGCCGCCGGTTATCTGAATTCATCGTTTTGGGGCAGCATTCAAAGCCGGCTGCAAATAACCAATGTGAACGTCAATCTGCTGGACGGCAATTACAACGCCGGCACCGTGAATCTGGATGACCTGGGCCATCCGTTGCACCGGCTGAGTTTGCAAGCGGTGAATCTTTACGGTCCCGTGTTCAGCACCACCGGCAATGACATGATTGACGTTGTCGGCTCGCAGAACTTCAAGTTTTACGGGATCGTCTTTACCGGCCCAGCCATGTATTGGGGGGTTGACTGCCAGCCGGATCATCTCTATCCCTGCCGGAACCTGGAATTTTCCTACTGTCAGTTCATCAATCTCACCAACGCCGTTTACGGGGCCCTGGGCTTGGTGAATGGGGTCCGTGACGTCATGGTGGACAATTGCACCTTCACCAATAACACCAACGGGGACCATGAACATATGATTTACGCGTCGCACGAAATCGTGGGCGTGGTGGTGACCAACTGCCTGTTTCAGGATTGTCTCGCGGACTATGTGCGGTTCCGGGACAATTCGGAGTACTGCACGGTGCAAGACTGCAGATTCATCAGCACCCAGAGCGCGACGGCGTGGCCGTTCATCAGCGCCGAACTGTATAATGAGACGAACGGCGACGCCTACGGGGATGAATTTTTTGGGACCTATTTCCAAATCAGCAGCAATTCGTTCACTTACGATGTCTCGGGCGGCCCAGGGCCTTACGCCGCCTTGCACTTTAGCGACACGGGATATTCACCCTGGAGCTACGATTGCGACCTGACGCCCGCGCAGGCCAGCCAACTGAGCGGTGGGGCCACCAGTTCCCAGCAGTCGTTTTTGCAGACGAATATGGGCATCCTGGCCTGCGGCATCAAGATGTTCGACAACACGTACAATTCGCGGGTGGCCTGCCACATGGACTATGCCTATGTTTGGGATGGCAGCTCGCCTTACGGCGGCTGGCAGGGCACCATCGACTTGGATAGCGTGCCCGATGCCAGCGGCGCGCCATTGGGGCCGACGCCGGCGCTGCGCAACGGCAATTTCGCCAGGCAGGGGCGGCTGCTGACGACGGTGCTTTCCAGCACACCCAATGAATGCCTGTTCCAGACGTGGTTTTGCAACCCAGAATACGCGTCCATCCTCTGGGCCCCCGGCTTAAACGGGATGTCCAACGCATTGATGTTTGACAAGACGAAAAATCAATATGTGTACCAATGGATTACTTCTCCCGGTCCGATGTGGACGCTGGACTGTCTCTTCACCATCGGTTCCAGTTTCACGGGCAGCGGGACGAAGTTCAAGGTGGACATCTTTCACGATGACATTTCGGGCAGCAAGGTTTCAGTGGGCGTGGACAACTTGGGACGCTTCGGCATCTACAACGGTGGAACATTCACGCTCTTGCCGGAATTGGGCACAAACTCATTTTCGGTGGACAACAACGGAAACGGCTATTATAACGACGCCGGCGATGTTTTGAATGTCTATCGCCTGCGGCTGGTCGGCAATTATGCGGCTACCGCGCCTTATGTGGACCTTTACACCAGCGACGCCAATAGCCCGATGCTGACTCACCAATCGCTGGGCCGCGCGTATTGGGTGAACGGCGCGCCGGCCAGCGGTCTTTCGGCGCCGGAGACAATTGCCTTGTACAATTACACCGCTCCAGTCGTACTGGGCCAGGTTGCTCTAGCCGCTGGCCTGGCTGAACAGCCGCCGGTCATCAATAGCATTTTGTCCGGCAACGGACAATTCGCGTTTTTTGGCACCAATGGCTTTCCCGGAGACACATATTATGTTTACTCTTCAACCAATCTAACCCCACAGGACAGTTGGACGCTTGAAAGCTCAAATATTTTTGACGGCAATGGTTCGTTCTCGTTCACCAACTCCACCTCGGCCGGCGCGCCCGCCACGTTTTACCGCTTGAAACTGCAATGAATACAAAAGCGATGAGCAACCTGCTTTTGGCGGGAATGATGCCTTGGTTCGGCTGGTTCATTGGAAACGCGCAAATTATATATTCCAATGCTTTTAACGGGGGGGCGGTGAACATTAACGGAACGGCGCCCACGGCAGCCAACAATTATGCTGGCGGCACCAGTGCCGCAATTTGGAACGATGCGTTAGGAATCGATGACACCAACGCCTTGTTGGCAAACGGCATGGACAACACGGCACTGGGGGACAGCTGGATTTTGCCATTTACTCCGCTATCAGGCTATATCTACACGTTGACCGTTTCGCTGACTTTCACGGGTAATCCGGGCAACTGGGTTGGGGTGGGTTTTGCGCAAAACGACCCAGTCAACGTGCCAGCGGGCTATGGGCGATTTGCTGACTTTGGAAATAGCGCGCCCACGGGCTATGATTGGCTGATTTTAACTGAATCAAGTGGAAACGTTGCCTATTTCGCAGGGCCGCAAGCAAACAGCCCGGCAATCTACAGTGGGACCGGTTTTACCAATGGTCCTCAAACCCTTGCGGTGGAAATGTTGTTGAACACGACAAACAGTCCATGGTCTATCTCCGCTTATGTTAATGGCGTTCAAATGGGGAGCACCTTTACCTATGCCAATAACCCGCCCATTGGCGCAGTTGGAGTCACCCAAAGCAGCTTGACTGCTCCCACCGCTGTCCAATGGAAAAATTTGATGGTTGAAGCCGTCGGGACGGGTCCCGCGACCAACACGGTGACTGCCACGGTGAGTTTCTCGCCGACGAATACCGGGCTGCCGTTAAACCCGTCATTCTGCGGATTGAGCTACGAAAAAGGAGACTTGGCGAACAACCATTTCTTCACCGCCACTAATACCGCGGCGATAAACCTGTTCAGCCTGATTGGGCCGGCCGTCTTGCGCATGGGTGGCGGCACTTCGGATTCAACGTGCTGGAACGGGATATCGAATACTGTACCCATTACAGCGCAAGAAGTGGCTAATTTTGCGAGTTTTATCCATGCGCTGCCCACAAACTGGACCGTGCTTTACGGCATTAATTTTGCTTCGAACAACCCCGCGAATTGCGCCGCCGAAGCCGCCTATGTGGCGAACGCGCTGGGATCTTATCTGCTCGGCTTCGAAATCGGGAACGAGCCGGATGAGTATGGGAACAATGGCATCCGTCCCAACCAAGGTTGGGACATTGCCGATTTTGCCGCGGAATGGCGGCCGTTGGCGGCCGGCATCACCAATGGGATGCCGGGCTGGGCCGTGACCAACAACGGCGTAGGCTGGACGATGACAGGCCCGGCGGACGCAGACAATACTTCATGGACAGAGACCTTTGCAAGTGATGAATCGGGGAAGATTAATTGGTTGACACAACATTATTACCGGAGCAACAGTTCGCTGGCAGCAACAAATTCAACCAATACTGACACACTCATGTCATTAATGCTGTCACTGGATACGACCCTGCCGGGCACGGTGGCCGGTCTTGCATTGGCGGCATATGAGAACTCCACACCCTCTGTGGGTGAGGGGTTTCGCTTTGATGAAGACGGTTCCTTTGTCGGCGGGGGCAAAGGCAATATCAGCAATGCTTTCGGCGCCGCGCTCTGGTCGCTGGATTTCATGTTCACGGTGGCGGAGAACGGCGGCCAGGGCATCAACTTTCATGGCGGCGGCCAAAGCCCTTATTCGCCGCTGGTTGACGATGGAACGGCCGTCACAGTGGTGGGCCCGGAATTTTACGCGCTGAAAATGTTTTCGCTGCTTCCGCAGGGCAATGTCATTCCGGGCACCGTTACGCCGAGTGCGAACGCCAATTTCACAGCCTATGGTGTGCGGCAGGCGGATGGCGCGATCAGCGCACTGCTGAACAACAAGTCCCCGAGTAACACGGTGGCGGTGAGCGTCAATCTGGGGCCGGGGGTTACCGGCGCACAACTGATCGAGTTGGCTGCGCCCTCGCTCTACAGCATCAGCGGCTACACGCTCGGCGGCGCGGCAATCAGTCCGGCAGGTTCGTGGGCCGGAGGTGTGCAGACGATTTTGAGCGCCACCAACGGGCAATTGACGGTAAATGTGCCGCCGGCCAGCGCCTTTTTGTTGAACCCGGTGACATCTCAAAGCACGAACCTCACGTATGGCGTGAGCGGCAATCAGTTAACCTTGAGCTGGCCGATGAATTATACCGGCTGGCTGCTGCAATCAAACTCCACGGGCTTGGCGGGCACGAACTGGTTCCCAGTGCCAGGATCGGGCAATACAAACCGCGTGCAGCTCATGATTCAACCTGGCCTGAGCAATGTGTTTTACCGTCTAGCGCTTCCGTAAGACGCAGGGTTTTACTTTTCCGTGATCAGGTTTGGATCTACTGCCCGGGCGGGGCCGTAGCGAAGGACAGCCTCGGTGCGGGAACGAACATGCAACTTTTTGTAAACGCCTTTGAGATAAGTCCGCACGGTCTCAATGCTCAATTCAATTTGGTCGGCAATCTCTTTGTTGGAAAAGCCGCGCGAAAGGAATTTCAATACTTCGGCCTCGCGCGCGGACAATTGCACGCTCGTCAACGTTGTGGACGGCCGCTTGAATGAGGAAACCACGCGGCGGGCAATGGCGCTGCTCATGGGTGCGCCACCATCCAGCACATCCAGCAGCGCGGTACGCAGGTCGGTTGGCTTGGAGCGTTTAAGGAGATAGCCGTCCGCGCCGGCTTCGAGGGCGCGAAAAATCAATTCGTCATCATCTATCACCGTGAGAATGACTATGGGAGTCGCGGGCAGCAGTTCTTTCAGGCGCGATGTGCATTCTATCCCGGACATCCGGGGCAGCCGTATGTCCATTAGAATCACATCCGGATGCATTTGGGGAATGCCGTCAACCGCTTCCTCTCCGGAGGCGTAGGTGGCGACACATTCGATGTCCCCGAACGTCTCCATAATCCGGACCCATTGTATGCACAGCTCCTTTTGGTCTTCCACCATCACCACGCGCTTGACCAAGTTGACCGACGGTTTACTGGCTTGAAAGGAAGTGGTTTTCATGAACGCTTTTAAGTCGTGCTGGCGCCGACCTTTGGTTTGGAGGCCAACCCGGTGCCAGCTTCACGCACCTGAATTGGAGCATAACGGTCGTGGTAAACCGGCGTAAATATAAAGCGGCGGAACCCGGAATTTTTCAGCGGAAAACTGAGACAAACTTTGCAGCCTTCACCTGGACGGGTGGTGATTTTGAAATCGCCGGCGATTTCCTCCATTCGCAACCTCATGTTGTTCAATCCATTCCGCTCAGGATCGGCCCGCTGAAAGTCAAAACCGATGCCGTTATCCTCCACCATCACAATAAAAGACGAGCCGTCCAAGTTGATGCGCACCATTAATTCGGTTGCGTGAGAATGCTTAACGGCATTGTTCAGCGCTTCTTTAACGGCTAGCACGAGATTGCGCCGCGCCAGTTGGGGCAGCGTTTTGGGCGGCAATTCGTTCTCCACATCGAAACGAAAACGGATCGGTGTGGATTGCAGGAAACGCTCGGTGTGTTTGCAGACATGAATGGCAAAATCCGTAAGCGTATTGTGTTGTGAGTTGACGATCCAGACGATCTCGTCAATCGTGGTCAGAATGTCGCGCGCCCCATCGCACATTTGCAGTATCGGCTCAGTCGAAGCATCGTCATGGGAATGTGTGTCATGGCTGATTTGGGAGGCTTCGCCGGCTAGCAGCAACTGAGTAATTTTCGAACCCAGATCGTCATGCAGGTCCCGGGCGATGCGGTCGCGTTCAATTTGAAGAAAACCATGGGTTTTGGACTGGATGACCAGTTGCATTAACAGGCAGAGGACAATGATCAGACAAACGCCACAGCTTGCAAACAGAATGAATAGAAAACGGGACGTCCGCCAAAACGGCACGGGCTCAGGCATGGATTCCCGAATGTAGGCCACCGTTTTCGGAATACCCCACCACGGTACTTGCCGCAGATTCGCAACGAAGGTTGCCGGATGCCAGTCAGCGGATGGCCGAGTCGCTGTCTGCCAGCCCGATACCGAGATGGGAACCACCCGCCAAGTGGTGTCCGATTGCATATGCAATATCTGGCTGTCCGCCAATTTAAGGGATAAGCCGACGATTACCCCGGCTTTGTCGCAATCATTGAAACCTTCCACGGTCAGAACATGAGTGCCGGGGCCCAATTTCCCGCTCAATTCATAAATGCTCAAGGTTCGCCAATCGCTGCCGCTTCCGATTTCCTGCCCGTCCATCCAAACCCTGAAGGCATTGTCTGCCGATATGCGAAGTTCCGCTTGAGTCGCCGGATTTGATTCCGGAATCTTGAACGATTGCCAAAGATGAATGGTTTGCTTGTCGAGTGTCTGTCTGTCCCAAATCCAACAACCCAATCCATTGGTTGAGGCCATTTCCGCCTGGGTCGGAAGCTCGGTGCGCCAATAATCCACGTAAATATTTGGAGTGTTGGTATTGAACACGGGATTGCCATGGTCTTGGGCGCCGAAGCAGGACATCAGGCCCAAGGAGTATGCGGCAAGCCGGCAACGGAGACGGAACAAGCAGAGAACGTATCGGAACAATGCTAAAAGGCCGAAGCGCAGGTGCGACAGGATAAAATACATTCGATTTACGGCAAAAAGACCAATTCTTTGCAAAAATGATCGTGTAAAATTTAATTCATTTTAAACTGCCGCGCGGCTCCAGTCAATTCAATTTGAATGGCATCAACGGGGCTCTCACCCGATTGAGGGGGTATGAATATGGCGGCGTTATCGTGTAGAATCAAAGCTGGCTAAAGTATGGACAGCAATTTAAAGATCGTGGTGTCGCGGTGCTTAGGGGCGATAATTGGCATTACGACCCTTTGTAATTTGGCGGGGGGACCTTTTCTGGCCAACCTGGAAGCCGCCGATGCGCCCACGGGTCTGCTGTGCGATTTGCTGGAACATCCTGAAGAGACCGTTATAACCACTGCCGTGCCGGAGTTTGGCTGGATTTATAACCCGTCATTTCGGGACGACGCGCAGGCCGGGTATCGCATTGTGGTGGCGTCCAGCGACACCCTGGCGCGAAGCCACATCGGCGATATATGGGATTCGGGCATATTCAAATGTTCAAATTCCATCAACGTGCCTTATGGTGGCAAGCCATTGCGGTGCAACCGGGATTATTACTGGCGCGTGCAAACGGTGGATCGTTCCGGAAAAACAGGCCCATTTTCCGATATCCAGCGTTTTCACACGGACGCGAAGTTGGTTGGACCCGGCAACATTGACCCGGATGATCCTCCCGGCCAGCCCCCGGCCGGTCTGATTTACGACGCGTCCACCAATATTTGGGCTAATCGTTATCCGTTGCGTTTCGTGGCAGCGAAGCCGGTTCTGGTGACAAACACCGCACCGGGACGATGGTTTGTGGACTTTGGCCAGGACGCTTTCGGATATGTCGAGGCGCACGTGGACGGGCTTGGCGGCGGACGCAGGGTCCAGGCGCGGTTTGGCGAACTGGCCGATGGCTGTGCCGTCAACACCATGCCGCCCAAAGGGAGCAATGTGCGTTATACCAATGTGGATTTCACCTTGCCCTCCGGCCGGGCAACCTGCTCCATCCGGCCTCCGGTTTTTCGCCCTTATAATCCGCTGAAGACCGTTTGTCTGCCGGAAAATATTGGCGCAATCATGCCGTTCCGATATTTCGAACTCACCAATTTTCCGGGAAAGCTGGCCGTGTCCGACGTGACCCAAGAGCGACTGTTGGATGAATTTGACACGAATGCGGCGAGCTTCAACAGCTCCAGTACCGCGTTAAACCAAATCTGGAACTTGTGCCGGAATTCGATGCAAGTGCTTACGTTTTGCGGGATTTACGTGGACGGAGACCGCGAGCGCACGCCGTATGAGGCGGATGCCTATATTCAGCAAATGAGCGCATATGCCGTGGACCGCGAGTTCACGCTGCCGCGTTACACGTTCGAATATTTGCTGCAACATCCCACGTGGCCTACGGAATGGAAGTTCCACATGATTTTCATTGCCTGGGCGGATTATCTTCAAACCGGCAACCCGGATTTGCTTGACCAGTATTACGATGCATTAAAGCCGGACCTGCTTGCCTGGACCGCGACCGGGAATGGCCTGCTGAAAGGATTTCCTGCTTTTCCCCAGCGGTCCAATGCCGACGTGGTGGACTGGCCGGCCGGCGACCGCGATGGTTTCATCATCAAACAGGGCGACTATCTGAATTGGACTAATTCCGTGAATAACGCATTCTATTACCGGTCCCTGCGGATCATGGCCGATATCGCCACCGTCCTTGGCCGCGCGAACGAGGCCACGGACTACACCGCCATGGCGGCACAGGTTTACCAGTCCTACAATGCGGCTTTCTGGAACAGCAATTCGCTCAGTTATGTGGATGGCGTCGGCACGACACATGCCTCGGCCCACGCTAATTTCTTTCCGCTGGCATTTGGTTTGGTGCCGGCGGGACGGAAGGCGGCCGTGATCGATTATCTTCATTCGCGGATCGCGGCCGCGAACGGAATGCCGCCCAGCGTATATGGCGCCCAGTACTTTTTAGAAGCGCTATTTGAAAACGGCGACACCGACACCGCGCTGAACCTCATGACCACGAACGGCCCGCGCGGCTGGCTCAACATGATCAACCTGGGATCCACCCTTACGACGGAGGCTTGGAATTTCGCCGACAAAGACAATATGGATTTCAACCATGCCTGGGGCGCGGCCCCCGGCAATCTGATTTCACGCTTCGTGCTCGGCGTGCGCCCGCTGGATCCAGGCTACGGCCAAATTCTGATTCATCCGCAATTGGGGAAGACATTGTCCTGTGCGCAAGGAACCATCCCCACAATTCGGGGCCCGGTTTTCGTGCAGGCTACGAACGCGCCGGGATCGTTCCAGCTTCGGCTGAACATCCCGGGGAACGTCACCGCCACGGTTCTGCTGCCTGCGTGCGGCACCACGAATGCAACCGCAGTGGTGGATGGCAAGGTGGTTCCGGCCGAATTTTCCGACGGGGTGCTCACGGTGAGGAATATTGGGTCCGGACGACACCTGATTTGCCGCGGCACGGACCGCGAGCCGATACAAACAGCCTTTAAGGGGAACTAATGCGCGGCAGGATTATTACTCTCGCAGCCTGGATCGTGAGCCTGACGGTTGCGTCTGCCGCAGTGACCAACCTCACGGCAAGTGATAATTTGTATTTCGTTTCGCCCAGCCTCGAAGTGCGGTTGTCCCCGCACGCGCCGGGGCTCGATGCGCTCGACGTGGATGGTCTCGGACTGGGCCGGCGGGGCACTAACGTCATCCAAGCCATCGCGCCGTCGAATACGGATTTCGTGGTCACGGCTGCGGCGACGGCTGAGGGGAGAAAGGCGGATTACCGTTTGTCCGAGCAGCCAACAAACACACCGCCGCAGTGGAGCATTGAGGTGAGCAAGCGCCGCTTGACGCTGGTTTCACAATGGAGCGCGGCGGGCGCGCTGGCGCCGCTCACGCTGGCATTTGATACCAGCCACTGTTTCACGACCGTCCTGGGCATTTTTAACGATAATGGCACGTTGCGTTTGCCGGCGCTGATGCATTTGCCGGGTCAAGGCTCGCTCCGAATCACCGCCAACGGCGCAAAAGACGCCGCGCTCCGCTATGCCACGAAGGGCCGTCGCGAAGTTATCGTGACGTTTCCGGCGGCAACGACGGCGGCTCCGCGCATGGAATATCGTCTTGAGGTCACGGCGATTTATCCAAAGCTGCCGGGCGTCACGGGCGATCACCGCTTCGACAGCTTTCGCCGCAACTGGCTGGACGTAATGCAGTTGAATCCAGGACGCCGGCAGTTGGCGAACAGCAGCGGCGCGACGTCGTGCGCGTTCTGCTACTACGAATATGCGGACATCGCAGCGCAGACGCCCCCCTTGGCGGATGGGCTGACCGCGCTGGACGTGGTGCGGCAAACATTGTCCTCCATCCTCGGCGGGGCCACCGCCTATGGTCTGCCCCATTCCGGCAACTTCCCGGCTGAGTCGGCGGATACGCTGCCTTCGCTGCTGATCGCGGCGGATGATTGTGTGCGCGGGGGAAACAGCGACCGCTGGCTGGCCACGAACTACGAGGGAATCAAAGGCTGGGCCGACAAGATGCTGGCCACCGACACGAACGGCGACGGATTGGTCAAATATGTCATGAGCGGCAACTCCGGCATCTGGCCGCCTGGCTTTCCCAAGGTGCGGCCGGCCAACTGGTGGGACACGATTGGGTTCGGTTACGAAGACGCCTACGGCAACGCGCTGGCCTATCGTGCGCTTGGCGGCATGGAGCACCTGGCCCGCCAACTCGGCAAAACTGGGGACGCCACCCGCTATAGCGCCTCCGCGGAGAAGTTGCGCGCCGCGTATTTCAAAACGTTCTACGACCCTGCTACCGGGGTCATCGGCGGCTGGCGCAGCGCAGACGGCGAATTGCATGACTACTATTTTCTCTGGGTGAACGGCATTGCGATTCATTACGGGCTGGTGCCGACCGGCCAGGCCAACGCCATCATGGACAAGCTGATGGCTAAGCTGAAGGAAGTGGGCTACACGCAATTTCACATGGGTTTGCCGGGAAATTTGATTACCGTTTCGTTGAAGGATTACGTGCATCGCACTCCGGACGGACATTTTGGTGGCGGCGTCCGGGCGGACAATTCGGACGGTTTTCAGAAATACGAAAACGGCGGGGCCACCGGCTGCTTTGCCTATTTTACACTCGCGGCGCTTTACGATCTCGGCCGCCGCCCCGAGGCCGATGGGATTTTATTTCCGATGCTCCAGGAATACGACCAGGGTGGATTCGAGGGCCGCGGCGCCAAGGGCCGCTCGAACGACTGGCGGATGTGGGACGGGACGCCGATGGGCTACGAAGGCTTTTTGACCGACAACTACTATACCTTGCTGGCCGTTCCGCTGCGGGAAGAACACCAGGGGGTTCAACCAAAATGAAACTTTGGGCTCACCCGTTTGGGGGTATGGAGATACCCCCTGCCTTGCGTTAGCTTAATGAAGAATACCAAACAAATGCGTCGTCCACGTCAACACACTTTCGACCGCAGGCTTCCAGTTGAGGCGTGCGGCCATGTGGTCGAGCGTGGAGGCCAGCCGCCTCAGCCCGTGGCACAGAATTGCCAATGGTCAGGGCGGTCTTGCCGCTGGTCCTAAAAAACCGAATCGTCGATTCATCCAAATTAAGCCTATGAATATGAAAATAACGAGACATTTATTGCTGGCGGCCAGCGTGACCGCGTTCTGCTGCTCCATTGGCAGCGCGCAAAATATAAACTACGTCAGCGCCCTGAATGGGCAGTTTCTCATATATTCCAACAACTTTCTAAACGGGAGCGCAGGGGTGAACATCACCAACACGCAGGCCACTTATGAGGGCGGCATCTTGGGCGGCAAGAGCAACACCAATTGGGTTGATGCGTTAGGAGTCAATGACACGAATGGGGTTTTCAATGCAAACGGCGCCGTGACTACTTCACAGGGAGACGTTTGGTTTTTGCCCTTTGTGCCGCAAGCCGGGTATGTTTACGCCATGAACGCGACGTTGAATTGGACCGCTAGTCCAGGCGGTGCTTGGATTTCTGCCGGTTTTTACAACTACTACGGGACAGCCACTAATAGTTTTAACCAACGGCCTAATAGCGGGGGGGCTGATTTTGGGATCTTGACTGAAAGCTCCCAAAACGTGCAGGCTTTTGGGGGACCGGGGGCAACTGCGGGATTCGCCGGGATGAATGGCACGTGGAGCCCCGGTCTCGGAACCCATACGCTCACGATGATCTTGGATACAACTGGCGCCAAATGGGTTGCAGCTTGCTTTGTTGATGGTTTTCAACCGCCAAACACTTCAACTCAATCGCCGAACATTGATTATACTTATGCCAGTAATCCCAGCATCCTTGCGGTTGGACCCAGCCAGGACTCCGGGGTGACTGTTCCCAGCGCTTTCACCTGGGTTGGTTTTACGCTTACCGCCTCGCCGATTGTAATTGGTCAGCAACCGGTGTCGGCCAACGTTGACGCGGGCGCTGCCTTCACCAACACCGTTGTGGTCGCGGCGACCAATGCCTCCTATTTGTGGTTCAACAACGGCGTTCCCATCACCGGAGCCACCAATGCCTCATTGATATTCAATCCTGTGACGGTCGCCAATGGCGGCACAAATTATTATGTCGTCATCACGAACATCCTCGGGACCATGACCAGCAGTGTGGCGAGTCTCACAGTCTTCACCAATCCGGTGGTTATGGCGGCGTATCCGGTGGCTTATACCAATCCACTGACCTTATTTTACGGAGCCAATGTTGGGGGAAGCAATTATGTTGGTTCATCTCCGACCTTCTCGGTTTCCGCATTGGGCCAGGTGCCGTTGGCATACCAATGGCAGACCAACGGCGTGGCCATGGGTGGAGCCACCAATGCCAGCTTCTCCATCACGAACTGCCAGTTGAGCAGTCCGACTAACTTCGCCTGTGTGGTGTCCAACAGCTATGGCAAGGCGACCAATGCGTGGCTGGCGTCCTATGTTCAGACACCGCTGGCGCCCTACCCGCAGCAGGCTTTGGCCTACCAACCGGTCGGTTATTGGCGGCTGGACGAATGGCCGGATGATCAAAACGGCGATGACGGCGTCCTGGCTCTTGATTCCGCTGGCGGCAATAATGGCATATATACTAATGCTTATTTCATTGCTTCAACCTACAGCACAATCACGGATCCCAATGAAACGGCGGTGGACTTTAGTGCGTTTGCTTTTCCGAGTGCCGCTTATGGCATTCAGGGAATAAATTTCGCGGCTCCAACCAATAACAGTGTGTCTTTGTCCGTCGCTGCTTGGGTCAACGCATCGTCGGCTGCCGCCAACGCAGGCATCGTAGCCAAGGGCTATCTTAATGCGGAACAGTTTGTTTTGACCGAATCCGGCGGCAAGTATGTGTTTACGGTACATAGTGCTGTCGGCACCCTTTACAGCGCCACGGCAGCGGTCGGCCCGAATGGAACCTGGCAGCACGTGGTCGGTGTTTGCAATGAAGCCGCTGGCGCTGGCAATACCAACCTTACGATTTATGTTAACGGCTTGCAATCTGGCAAAGTCCTGATTCCATCGGGAAGCGGATTGCTTGCCGCCAGCGTGCCCATGACGATTGGAGCGAGGAGCACATCGGCGACGACCGGTTATGACTTGCAATTTGGCGGTGAACTCGACGATGTTACGGTCTTCAATTACGCGCTCTCCGCCGCGCAGGTGGCCACTCTCTACGCCGCTTCCGGCAACGCGGTCCCGCTCTCTTTTGTCGCGCCATTGCCGCCCACTAATGTCGTGTACCAGGCAAACACGACCGTGCCGATTCCGGCGACGGTTGCCGCCGGTGCGCCACCTGTCGGGTATTACTGGACGAACCTGACCGCGGGCGGGGCTGCGCTCTTGAAGGGTGGAACCAACGCCTACGGAAATGTGAACGTAAGCTTGACCCTTACAAACGCTGCCTCAAGCCTGAGTGGCGACCAGTTGGAACTAGTTGTGACCAACTCCATCAGTTTCACCAATTGGTTGGTCAACTTGTTCAGCCCGGCGCCGCCGGTAACCTTGAGCTACACCAACCCAATTTTGGGTCTTCACGGAGTCGAGTGGGTGAATTTTTGTTTCTGAAGTTGGTTTCAGCCTTTGTTTATGGGTTGGAAATGGTTTTTGACGTTGGCAAAAACCGGTTACGATGGGCGGATGCCTAAATTATTG
>Ga0302320_10017220_pt1 | contig 14691 bp, 10 predicted proteins | sample Bog_T0_3_FD_202130 | JGI IMG/M metagenome (GOLD analysis project Ga0302320, IMG submission 202130) | Peat permafrost microbial communities from Stordalen Mire near Abisko, Sweden - Bog_T0_3 | ecosystem: Environmental > Terrestrial > Soil > Wetlands > Peat | place: Sweden: Abisko, Stordalen Mire...
CTCATGTTTTGGCCGTTCCGGGAGAATTGTCACCATCAGGATGCGCGAACAGCCCAAGAAGCGGCTTATGCTCCGCATTCACAACTTTAATGCTTCCTATGAAACTACCATGCAAGCTTCATGAAAAAATCATGTAAAATGGTTCTTTGAGGAGTTTCCCAATGTCGACTACCAAGCAGAGTTGGATCTACGCGGGCTTCTATTGGATCGGTATAGCCATGGCACTTGCATGTCTGGCTCTGGTCCTCGCGGGCAACATCGAGCCGCTTTACCGCTTTGAGCATACTCGTTTCCCGCTGTCTTGGGCGTTCGCGGCGTTCGCCGTACTCGCATTTCTGGGAGCCGAGTTTTGCCACCCCGCCGATTCCTTCACGAGCGAGGCGGAAGATGAAAGTTCACAACTTATTCCGGAATGGGAAGCCGTCGAAGTTTAGGCGCTGTCACGCGATAAGATTGCCAGTCTGGAACCGCTTGCTTACGCGCACGGCTCCGTGAGCCTTATTTCGAGCCGCGACTGCTGGCCCATCCTGGATGCTCTCCAGCATCTTCGATTACATTGCCCAATCTTCGTCTCCGTTGCGCCATATGTTCCAGTCCACGCATCGGCCATCCTGAGGAATCCGGCTCTCGCCACTGCCGCCATGCCTGCCGCCCACTGCGGGAAAGCGCAGCGTGGCGGTTCTCAGCTGCGCCAATTGACCAATTCTGACCCATATCTACTGCCGAGTTCCGCTACGTCTTTGATTTCCATAGCCTTGTAACGTGGCAGACGGATTGCTCCTTAATTCTCCTTCAGAATTCTCGGGAGAGGTGCGTACTTAATGGTGGTCACGGAGACGAGCACGAAAACGGAATCCTTGCGTGCTCTACCGGGCGACGATGTCCGGCAGATTCTTTGGCGGTTTGCGGACCGCTTCGATTTACAGATGCTGGTGCAGTCCGTGCGCGCAGTCGCCCGCGGACCGGTAGCGCGCCTCGTCGCTGGGGGAGCCAGGAACACCCACGAATGGACCCCCGAAAAGCAGGACATGCTTCGCGTCTATGACGAGGCCGGCATCACCGGTGTGTTCATGGAGCCCTCCGAAGGCGGTTTCATCGCCGGTCCCAAGAACCTGCCTCTATCCCTGGTCGCCTTTGAGTTGGCGTGGGTGGATGCCGGAGCTGCCACGGCCAGCCTGGCCGGATGCCTGTCACTTTCGCCCATTCACGAACGCGGAACTGCGGAACAGCGAGAGTACTACCTGAGCCGTTCCGCGCCCCCGCAACCGGGTGAAGACCGTAAACCCTGGCGCGGCGCATTCTGTCTCACCGAACCTATCCCGTATGTGGGTGTCGACACTGGGGTGCTCGGCGGCCGGGTGCGCGTCACCAAATGGGAAGAGGGCCAGGAGCCGATCCTGCAGGTGGAAAAGCGCGGCCGCTTCATCACCAACATGGGCTTCGCGAACTTCGTGACCGCGGCTGTCGAATCCGATGACCCGCGCATCAAGGGTACCCTCATGGTCATCCTGGAAGAGACCGACCCCGGAACCTTCGATCGGGGAACCCCCACCCGCAAGCTCGTCCACCAGCTTTCTTCCACCTCCGACCCCGTTTTCAACCTCACCGTGCCGGCCAGCCGGATCATCGGCGGCTACACGGTCAAGGACGGCGTCATCATTCCCCGCTACAGCCATGGCGAGATCATCGAAGCGGTTTTCCGCCGCACGCGCGTGGGTGTGGGCCTCATGACTTCGGCCAAGCTGCTGTCCGCCATCGAGCCGGTCATTCGCTATGGACGCAGCCGTTTCCGCGGCAGTTCGGCCGGAGGGCAGGGAACTCCCCGCTACGACCTCGGACTCCAGATGAAAGAGGACGTCCTCCATCGCCTGGTGGACGTTTGGGCCGCCGGTGAAGCCGGCGCCTCCCTTGGTTTCGCCACCGCCCGCCTGTTCGACCGCCTCGATCCGATCGAGCGCGAGAAGAATCGTATCGTGGAAGGACGCGGTCTCAAGGGCTCGGCCCTCATGAAACTGCGCCGCCAGACGTCTAAAGATGCCATCGAGTTTCTCAACGGGACACGTCCGGACCTGGCCGGCGACGTGATGGTCGAGACTGCGTTGCTCGACAGCGTGGCCAACGTGCTCTGTCCGGCTTGCAAGCTCTGGAACACCGGCCACGGTGCGCACATGATGCGCGAGGCTGTCAGTCTGATGGGAGGCTACGGCATCACCGAGGACTGCCCCGGCTTCCTCGGCCAAAAGTGGATGGATTCCCAACTCGAAGCCACCTACGAAGGGCCGGAGGCCGTGCAGCGTCGTCAGCTCAGCGTCACCATGACCGACGAGTTGTTCCTGACGCAGTTCCGCCAGTGGACGCGCGAAACGCGCCTCCTCGCCAACGATCAGCCCGGCACCGGAGCCTGCGCCCTTGCGAGCGCCATGGAGATGTGGCTGTGGACGCTCGATCACCTCCAGAAATTCACGGATGCCGACGGCGGCACGCTCTACCAGGGCTCCCGCCAGGGTTTGACGTTCGCACTGGCCGATGCGCTCTGTTGGTTGGTAGCGTCACGCTGCCAGATCCTCGATGTACTCGAACTGCAGGAAAAGGGTCCGCAGAACCTCACGGTCGCCGAGGGTCTTGACGGCCTGCTGGAGTTCCTGACCGACCTGTGCTACATCCAGTCGGCCCATGCCGCGGGCGAAGTCGGACGCATCTGCGCTGAGCTGGTTTACGGCTATAACCGCCATCCTGCCTGGGATTCCGAAGGTTGTGCCTCCTGCTATCAAGGGGAAGGGTCTGAAGAGATGGAGTGCCTGATTCCCGGGATTAGCGGTTTGGCGCAAGGGCATGCCGACGGCCACCAGATGGCGCCCTGCTCCCGCGTCAACGGGATCGAGCAGTTTACGCGGCTGCGCGTTCGCCTCGACGGGTGCCTCACCGGTTCGCGCCTCGCCAAGGACCGCGCCGCTGAAGCGGTTTCGAAAGTGATGATTCCCGAAGCTCTGGACTATCCGGCATGAGCCCGTGTCGGGAACGTCAGTCGATGGACGTCGACATTGTCTGCATAGGCTTCGGCCCAGCCACGGCAGGCTTCCTGGCCACGCTCGAAAAGACTGATCTGGAGTCGGCGGCATGTCCGGGTATGCCGCTTCAGGTGATTTGCTATGAGCGCGCGGACGATGTCGGTTTCGGAGTCTCCGGAGTGGTGACCCGCGCTCGTGGAATCCGCGCCACTCTCCCCGATCTGAACCCGGCCGAGATCCCGATGGCGACACCGGTCACCGAGGAAAGGCTGGTCTACCTTCTGGACCCGTTGGGCGCAAGCCGGCGTTCACGAGTGCTGAAAGCCGGTGACCGGCTCTTGCGCACTCTCGGCCTGCCTCGCGAGTTTGGCGTCGAGTTGCCCTATGTCCCGCCATTCCTGCGGAAACACGATGGCCTGGTAATGTCGCTCGGACAATTCATGCAATTTGTCGGCGGCCGATTGATGGCTTCCGGGAAAGTGCAGATCTGGCCCGGGATGCCTGTGGAAAAGGCGCTCATTGAAGAAGGTTGTGTGCGGGGCATCCGGCTTGTCGATCAGGGAGTTGATCCGGGCATGGACATCCGCGCTGCCTTGACGGTGGTGGGCGATGGCCCGGTGGGCGCCGTGGGCCGGCAGCTCGACCAGGAGTTCAAGATGCCGGAGGGGCATCATCATCGCGAATGGGCGTTAGGCATGAAGATGGTGGTGGACCTGCCGCCGGGCATGGAGCTACAGCCTGGAGCTGTTTTCCACACCTTCGGCTATCCCGAACCGGAAATCTTCGGCTTTCTCTATGTGCATCCGGAGCAGGTTGCGACGGTCGGCATCTTCGTGCCTTCCTGGTTCCGCAGCCCCATGCGGACCTCCTATCGTTACTTGCAGCATTTCATGCAGCACCCTTATCTCTGGCGGTATTTGCGTGGGGGGAAACTGCGCTCGTGGGGCGCCAAGTCGCTGCAGGAATCGGGACGGCGCGGCGAGCCTTTTCTGGCTGGCGACGGCTACGCGCGAATTGGCGAGGGCTCAGGCAGCACCAACGTCCTGACCGGGTCGGGTGTGGACGAGGCCTGGACCACGGGTGCGCAGCTCGCGGAGGGAGTCGTTGAGCTACTGCAGGCCGGGAAGCCGCTTTCCGGCACGAACCTCGAACAGGCCTATGTTGCCCGCCGGCGCTCCAGTTGGGTGGAAGAAGAAGGACGCATTGCCGAAAAGGCGCGCGACGGTTTTCATCACGGTATCCTGCGCGGCCTCTGTGGAATGGCGCTCTCGGGTTTCACCAAGGGCAACCTGGTGATCGGAGGCGAGCCCAAACCGACGCAATCCTTGCCGGATTATTACCAGGGCAAACTGTCGCCGGAGGAAGTGGACCGCATTACCGGCGCGTGCCGCGCGCAAGGCTTGGCCTCCCACGACGCTCTCATGGACCGCTGCGGTTGGCCGGCGATTCCTTATGACGGGCAGCTACTCGTGTCCCACCAGGACGCGTTGCTGATGGGCGGCAAGGTGCAGGCCCCCGACGGGTTCGCCGACCACGTCCGGTTTCTGGACCGGAACATCTGCGAGAAGTGCGCCGGCCAGCTCTGCATCGAGATGTGCTCGGGACAGGCGCTGACGCCAAATGGCGGCGTGCCTGCCGGCGTTCCTGCATTCGATCGCGAAAAATGCATCCATTGCGGAGCCTGCCAGTGGAACTGCGAGCAGGGAAATCTGGTCTTCCAAGCCGGAGCCGGAGGCCTGCACTCCTCCGAAAACTGATAACTGAAACCTGATAACTGATAACTGATAACCGACTATGCCATTTCAAATCGTAGTTTGTGGAAGTATCGTTCCCGATCCTTTGCAGACGCTGGAACCTATTACCGGCCCGGCGCTGAAAAATGAAATGATGTTGCCGGCGGTGCTCGATCCCTGGGCCGGACATGCGCTCTTTGAAGCGGCCGCCCTGGCGCAAGAGAATGCTGGAAGCAAGGTGTGGCTGGTAAGTCTCGGGCCCAAGGCGAAATTGCAGCAGGTCATGATGACGGTGGCACAGAAGGCGCCGTTCGAGCTGGTCGCGCTGGACGGACCGTCATCGGGCTTTGCCGACTCCTTCGAGACTGCGGGAGTCCTGGCCGATGCCATCTCCGCGATCGCGGGGTTGGACAAGAGCCGCATGCTGCTGTTCGGTGGCTGGGAATCGGCCTCGCGCGGCGCGGGCTCGACCCTGCAGATGGTGGGTGAGCGGTTGGGCATTATGGAGCAATTCCTCGGCGTCGACCAGTTGACCATTCTGCCGGACGGGAGCATGGAGATTCTGGAACGGATGGCGGGTGGCCAGCATCAGGTCTCGGTCTGCGCGGCGCCTCCGGCGGTATTGGGATGGGCCACCGGCTTTCGTCCCGCGCCGCGCAACAATCCGCAGGTCGGGATGGCAAATATGCGGCTGGTGATGCCGGCGCTGCAGCGGGCCAAGGCGGTTGCGGTGAAGAGCGACGGTTTGAGTTTCCAAAGCGTAATGCTTCCCAAGCAACAGCGCGAAACCCGCATCGTGAAAAACATGCCGGCGGAAGAGATCGCGCGCGAAATCGTCGCCTGGGTCAAGGAGAATTAACATGGAAAGAATTCTGTTCCTGATCCATACCGAACCGGACGGCACGGTAGCCAAGACCGCGCTCGAAACCCTGCCGGCGGCGCTGGCGCTAGGCGCTGCCGAGTGGACCGTAGGTCTGGTGGGCGGACTCACGCAGCCTGCCGCGGACCAGCTTGCCGGGTGCGGCGCGACGCGGTTCATGGCAGTAGAAGACCAGGCATTCGCGCACTCCCGTTATGCCACCGACGCGGCCGCGGCCGAGGCGCTCTGCCGCGCAACGGAAGCTACCGTGATCCTCGCGCCGCACACCTCGCGTTGGGCGCGTGCCCTTCCCGGAGTGGCGGGCCGGCTGAACGGACGCGTCGACACGCACGCGACTGCGGTCGCCATGGTGAACGGAGCTCCCACCGTGACCCGCTGGTTTTACCGGCAGCGCATGGAAGGCGTACTCACCCGTACCCAGCGGCCGTGGTTCGTGCTCTTGGAGGGCGGCGGGTATCCGGCGTACGGTGCCCCGGCCGGCCATGCCGCGGTAGAACGGATCGCAGTGCCCGACGTCGCGACCCTCACCACTGTCACCGGCATCCGCGCTCCTGAAGCCGACGAGCAGACTATCCGTCCCGACGCCCAACTGCTCTTCGTAGCCGGCGCAGGCTGGACCAAGAAGCAGTCCGACGGAGCCATCCACGCGCAGGAGGCGGAGCAGCTCATCCTCGGAATGTTGCGCGCGTCGGGCGCCTCGCTCGGCGGCAGCAAGTCGCTGGTGGACTTGAGCGGCGAAGGCCAGACCGTGCTGAAGTGCATGACACACCTGAACCAGGTGGGGCAGACCGGATCGACGCCGCGACATCAGAAAGGCCTCGCCACCTGCTGTCATGGAGAAGAGCCGCACGTAGTCGGCTGGCGCTTCATCACCGAGCGGCGCGCCATCAATCTCGATCCCAATTGCGGCTGGGCCCGCGGGAAAGCGGACGTCGTGTACCTGGCCGACGCCTTTGAAGTGATGCGGCACGTCAACCGCATGCTCGCGAGCTAGCGCGCTCGCGCAGTCGGGTTCTCCCGGACTTCCAAACTCCGCCGGTAAGCTCTACGGCGTTAGAACGACCCGTTGGGCAGGCCATGGTGTTTTGTGGCCCGGTATCCCTTGCAGGTAGAGTAGTTCTCACCCTGAGGGTGAATCCGCGGACCAGTGGTAAGTCCCCATGAACAAACGCCGATTGGGACGGTCGAGGCTCGCAGTTGCGATTCATCCTAGATCCGGCAGTTGCCGCACCAGTTCCCGTGGCGCAGACCGTCGTTTTTTGTGGTCCGGGGCACCCCCTGGGTCAGCTCATAGGCGTTAAAATAAGAGCCTCGACGCGTGCCGCAAACGTAACTCGATGGTCCCGACTTCGAGTCCCTCGGGTATACTTCTGCTCGGCGCGTGTTTCCCGTCCCAGTAGTTGCTATTTCCGAGTGCCGCGTCAATCGGCCAGAGCGAGAAGATCGGTAGATGCTGGGCGACTACAGGCGGGTAAGCGTCGGTTCGAGACCGTGTCGGGCACTTCGGCGAGCCAACGACTTCTCGCTCACGTCGTTTCCTAAACGCTGGGCGCGCGCAAAGAGGGATGTTCTCCGGCGTGAGGTACGAGCTAAGCTGGAATCGATTGGATCAGCGCTCGCGAAATATCGAAGACATCACTCGGTGCATAGCCACGACCAAGCTTGGGGTGCCAATGCCTGCCGTGCGCAAGCCAATGACGCAGCTTCAGCGCTCCCCGGAACGCGGCTATTATATTTGCGGACACGCCATCTTCTTTCATTGCTCCCAAGATGTCCTCGTCCAAACGAATCCTATCGCCGCCTCCTCTTGCGAGCTCTCGAAATCGCCTTGACAGGGGGTCCTTTTTTCGCGCCGTCACGCGAGCCTTGACCTCGATCCTTAGAATTGCCTCGGTTGTGGCGAGCAGTTCGAACATCGTCAGCAGTTCCAGTTCGCCCCTTTGTGCCTCAAAGAATTCCTCGACTTCCGTTTGCGTGAAGCCAAAAAATCGAGCCTCGTGCGACCGAAGTGCCGCCCCAACGGGCGAGCGGCACGGGCTGATGCTGCGTAAAACGTCTGAACGGGATTGGCTGATCAGCGCTATCTGAAACTCAAACCATGTCCAGACAGAGTCGATATTGGGATCGCCTTGGGGTTCGAGTAGCAGCGTCACGGCAGCGGTAACATGACCCTTTCAAGAGCGTACTTCAGCGACTCCCGGTCAAGCTGAGCCGCTTTTAGGTGCGGAACGCGCTGAAGGACGACGGTCCATCTAGTGTTCACTTCGGGTTGGTCCGCAAGCAGCGTCACAGTGTCTCGCTCGCCACGTATATCGACGCGCCCCGAAGCTCCGACTACCGTGATACCTTTCGGGCGAAACTCGACGCGTTCACCGCCTGCTTCAATCTCGAGAACAGGAATGGAATATGTACCTACGAAGTCTTCCGTGACCTGCGCATCAAACGTGCGAACTGTGACGTCCTGCGACGCTATGGAGTCCCGGAGCATCTCCCGCACGAGTGCGTAAAGGCTCTCAACTGTTCGGATCCAGGTGGCCTTTCGCCACTGCCAGTCTATGACGGGTCGTGCAGGATGATCTCTCTTAACGCGAAGAAAATCTACCAACTGGTCTTCCATAGTCCTCTCGCAAACCCGAATTGGTCCGGTGATTCCAAACCCATTATAAACTTACCGCCGCGCTTGATTGATAGCGGAGAACTATTCCCCGGGTTGCACCGGCGCCCTCGACTCCCGGAATAAGGCTACTTCTCTGGTCGCATGGACAAGCCATCCAAAACCTACCGGTGATACGCCGCGACGGTTGGCCGGGAAACGTGCGTTGCTGAGCCGTCCATCGCTGGCGCCTCGCCAATCGTCCATGCCGAGGCCCCGCCGCATCGTGCCGGGCCCATGGCACATGGTGCGGCGACGCGTTGGATGACGTGCTGTCGAGCGTCATAGATATCGTGTCATCTGCGGGCGCCCGTTCAGGCGCGGTGGTTGGGGAGACACCGATTGGCGCCGGGCCTTCACCCGGGGCGAGTTGCCATTTCGCCGGCGTGCGACTTTCCGCTCATGTGGTTTCGTTTCGCGGTCTGAATGGAAGAAGGATGGCACGCCATCATCTAGCCTTCAGCCTTTTCAGTTATCGCTTGCCAAGTAACGGCAAGGGGCTGCGGGCAACCAAAGTCCCCACCGCGACTCGCAAAAAGCGATTGCCGTCCCCGGTCAAGGCGTCCTCTGTTACATCTTGGGCTGGAACAGCGCGAAACCCGCTCCTTGGGGGTCGTTGAGAACGGCCATGCGTCCTGCGCCCTCGATGCTCATCGGCGGCACACACGCGACGGCTCCCAGGCTGGCCGCTTTGGCAAACGACGCATCGCAATCCGACACCAGGTAATAAATCATCCAGTGCGGCGGAATGCCGGGCGGCAGAAACTCGGCCGGAGGCAGGCCGCCGATTCCACTCTCGCCGTTCATGATGTGCAGATAGGTCGAGTCGTCTTTGTCCTTGCCAGGGACGAATTTCCAGCCGAGGAGCGCCGAGTAGAACTTTTTCGCGCTGTCCCGATCCGGCGTATTCAGGTCGGCCCAACAGAACGAATTGTCTTCGCCGGCGATGCCGATTCCCTTGCTGGTGTTCTCCTGCCACAAGCAGAAATGCGCGCCCGTCGGGTCGCGGATGATCGACATCCGGCCTTTGTCCATCGCGTCAAACGGGCCGGCCAGTACAGTCGCCCCCAGGTCGCTCGCCAGCTTGGTACTCTCGTTTACATTTGCAACCCCAATGTAGATACCCCAATGGGGAGGCACGCCGAGATCCAGGCGCTCCTTTTCCAGCGTGAAGGCAGCCGCGCAGTCCTGCCCCTTCAGTTGGAAAATCGTGTAATCGCCGGCCGGCCCCATGGGATGGTCGACCACAGACCATCCGAACAAGGAGCTGTAGAATTGTTTCGCCGCCGGCTGGTCCGTGGTACTCAGTTCCATCCAGCAGAATGATCCGGGAATCAGCTTGTCAATAATCGCCATTCCGACAGTATAGTTCGAATCTATTCCATTTTGCTGAGAACGCGGTCTTTGATCCAGTGCTCATCCCACCACTCGATGGGGTTGACTTGCACGCCGTCCACTTGCATGGAAAAGTGCAGATGATCTCCGCCCGCCAGGCCGGTCTCGCCGCTGAGGCCCATTTTCTGACCCTTCTCCACGCGATCTCCGACTTTCACGTCGAAGTGGCTCATGTGTCCGTAGATGGTCTGCAGGCCGTAGCCGTGGTCGACCACGAGGCAGTTACCGTAGATGCCGAGCCGGTCGGCCCAGATTACTTTGCCGCTGTTGGGCGCGACGATGGGCATGTGCTTTCGATCCGCCAGGTCAAAGCCCAGGTGGGTTTCCACATCCACCGTCTTGTCGTTGTAGATGTAAGTCCGGTGATCGGCGAAGAAGGCCTCGTTCTTGGTGGGAGGACGAACAAATGGGCCCTTCCACAGGATGGCTTCTTCGGTTTTCAGCCGGAGATCGTACAGCGTCTTGGAATTCAGTTTCCGCATCTCGCGGTTGCAATAAATGAAGCGTGCCAGCGTGTCGCCGGGAATCTTGTTCTCCGGGTCGATATCGCCCAGCACCTTTTGCATGAATGCATCGGTCAGGACGATCTTGCTTTCATGGAATTTCTTAGGGAAGAGCTTGACGTAGAATGTCGCAGTCGCCTTTGCGCCCGCCGGATTGGCGGCAAACACCACTGGCTCGATGCCGACCGGCAGATCCCAGGGGTACGCAAACAGGCTGAACCGTTCATTGGGGTGCTTGGGCAGCGGGAAACTGCGGAAAACATAGTCCTTCACCTGGACGCCGGAATCCGAGACGTAGCCCGACGGCGTAAAGGTCACCAGGCCGCAGCCGGCTTGATTGACATAGTGCTGCACGCCATCGGCGACGACGTGCGGCGGGCGGGTGATGACGTCCACGTCAAAGGAGACGGCGCCGGTCTCGCCTCGAAAATCGTTGGATTGCGCTTCGACTGTCAGCTTGGCTTTTCCGTCGTGCAGCGCAGGTGCGTTGTCGCGGCCGACGTTCAACGTAACGCTAAAGGGCGGCGCATTTTTGAAGAATCGAAAGCGATGCGACGGTTCCTGCGATCCGGGAATCGAATAAGTCTTCCCGTCCTGTTCTACCATCGCCTTTACGCCGCGGACGCCGTGCGGGTTGGTCAGCAGCACGTGAACGGGCGTCGAAGCGCCAATGGCTTTGACCTCCGGGGTCACTTGGATTCCGGTTGCGCCGGAAAGAGAGAAGAGAGTTACCGGTACTGCAATGAGCAGCACCACTAGAATGATTAGGATGATTTTCACGGTTTTGTTCCATTTGTAGAGGGAGTCGCAGGCGGCGTCGGAGTCACGGGCGGCACAACCGCAGCCGGAGCCGGAGTCGGAGTCGGAGCTTTTGCCCAACGATCCATCCAGTCGATAAATGTCTTGTACCAGAGCATGCTGTTCTGGGGCTTCAAGACCCAGTGTCCTTCGTCGGGGAAGACCAGCAATTGCGACGGCACTTTTTGGAGCTGAAGCGCGGTGAACAACTGCAGTCCTTGACCGAGCGGCACGCGAAAGTCCTGTTCCCCGTGGATCACCAGCGTCGGAGTCTTGAACTCTTTGGCGAACTGCGCGGGCGACCAGCGGGCGTACATCTCGGGGTTGTCCCAGGGCGTGCCGCCGAACTCCCAGAGAGGAAACCATAGCTCCTCGGTCTCACCGGCTTCGCTGCGCAGATCGTAAACCCCGTCGTGCGAGATAAGCGCTTTGAAGCGCGTGGTGTGTCCCAGAATCCAATCGATCATGTAGCCGCCGTAGGAGCCTCCCGCGGCTACCATGCGGTCCGGGTCTACGTAGGGGAGGGCGGCCACCTTGTCGGTTACCGCCATGATGTCGTTATAAGGCTTGCCGCCCCAATCGTGGTTGACGGCGTCGGTGAATGCCTGTCCATATCCGGCAGAGCCGTGGAAATTGGCCATCACCACGACATATCCCGCGGCGGCGAAGACCTGCGCATTCCAGCGGTAGGTCCAGCTTTCGCCGAACTCGCCTTCCGGACCGCCATGAATCACCATCATCGCCGGATATTTCTTGCCCGGATCGAAGCCCGGAGGCTTGACTACAAAGCTTTGGATCTGCACTCCATCGCCGACGTCGGTGAATAGCTCTTCGAGCGCCGTAAGTTGATGGGACGAGAGTACGGCGTCGTTGAAGTGCGTCAGCGGGACAGGTGCGCCGCCGCCGGAGCTGGCGCGCACGATTTCGATCGGGGATGCGCCGCTCTGCCGCGTGAAAACCAGCGTCTTGCCGTCGGGCGTGAACGTCATGTCGTCTAGCGTGCTGTTGCCGGAAGCCACCACGCGAAGACCTCCTCCTGCCACGGGAACGGCCTGGATGCCTTGCCGCCCGCGGTCCGTAACGGTGAAAAACAGGCGGGAGGAATCGGGAAACCAGGTGAAGCTGTTGACCGACCGGTCGAGATCTTCGGTCAGCGCAGTCAGCCTTCCTGTCGAGCGTTCTAGAATCAGGAGACGCTGGCGGTCGCTCTCGTAGCCTGGACGCGATTGCGAACGGAATGCGATGTATCTGCCGTCCGGGGAATACTGCGGCGAACTGTCCGAAGCGGGGTTAGGCGTGATACGCCTTGGACTCGCCGCATTCTCGCCGGTGATCGGCACGACGAACAGGTCGTTGTTCGTGCTGGTAGCCGCAGCCTCGTCGGTGTCCATCGTGAAGCAGACTTCCTTGCTATCGGGCGAGATGGCGTAGTCGTCGGGACTGCCGAGCGAGAAGGGCGGCACGACGTGATTGCCTGGAGTCAGGTCGACGGCGGCGCCGCCATCCGCGGGGATAGCCAGCAGGTGACTCCGGGTGGGACCCTGCCACTCAGCCCAGTGGCGATAGAGGAGTCCGGTGATCAGGCGCGCATGGACTTTGCTCGCCTTCTGGTCGTCGAGCATCTTCTTGTTACAGGCATCGTCGGCGGAGCAGGAGGGGAACACATCGCTTGAGAACACCAGCGTCTTGCCATCGGGAGAAGGCAGCACACCGCCCGCGCCGGTGGAGAGGAAACTAATCTGCTTGAGATTCGACCCATCGGCGTCCATGCGCCAGATCTGCGGCGTACCCGAGCGATCGGAAATGAAGAAGATCTTTCCATCCTTCGACCAGCGCGGCCGTTCGTTGCTGTCGCCGGCGTTGGATAGAAGTACGGGCGTTCCGCCTCCGATAGGCACGGAGTAGATGTTCTTGGGCTTCTTATTGGCTTCCAGGTTGACCGTTTGCACGACGAAAGTCACGGTTTTACCGTCAGGCGATATCTGCGGATCGGATATGCGCGCGAGCCGCATCATCGCCGCGGCATCGAATGGCTCCTTCTGAGCGTGGATCAATGGTGCGGCAACCAGTAGCGAGAGCAGGACGAAACGCATATACGGCGATTATGGCAGAGGTCCGCGAGACGGCTGACGAGGCGGCTTGTATAATCGCATCGTGCGTATGGTTCTCTGGATTCTCCTGGTTCTGGCGGCGTCCATCGCCGGCGCCGCCGAACGGATAACGATGGAAGAGATCACGCCTAGCGTCTCCGTGGTGCGGGGTCCGGTCAACGGCGTCCTGGTTGTCAGGAACGGCCAAACGCTGGCGGTTTACGGCGATCCGCGCGAGAATAGCGCCCACGCCGAAAAGGTTCTGTTCACGCATCACCGGCGCGACGTGGCATGGGTTGGGCGTCAAATGGTTGAGCTTGGCGCGGAGGCGGTGTATCCCGCGGCCGAGGAGCAGTTATTCAATGGCGTGGCGGCGTTCTGGGCCAAGTATTCGCAGTTCCACGACTACACCGAACAGAGCAGCAAGGTGCTGGCATCGCCTATCGGGGCTGGGCGCGCCGTGCGCGGCGGCGATCGTGTGACATGGAACGGTTTCGACATCGAGGTCCGCGATACGCCCGGCTACACGCGCGGTGCGGTTTCCTATCTGTTGGTAGCGGACGGAAAGCGCATCGCGTGCGTCGGCGATTTGATCTATGGCGATGGCCGGATACTGGATCTCTTCAGCCTGCAAGACGCCATCGCCGAGACCAGGGAAGACGGCTATCACGGGTATGCGGCGCGTGCCGGAAATGTGATCGCGAGCCTGCGGCAGATCGCGGCATGGAAACCGGATGTGCTGATTCCGGCGCGGGGTCCGGTGATCCGCAATCCGCAGGCGGCGATTGAAAAGCTGACCGCCGGATTGCAGGATGTGTTCGCAAGTTACTTTGCGGTCTCGGCACTGCGGCACTATCGTGGCGATGAAAAGTTGCAGACGCAGGCGCGGAGGATTCTTGGAGACCGCCAGGTGGACTGGATGCCGATGGCGCAGACGGCCGATCCGCCGTCGTGGATTCGAGTGCTTGGGAACACGCGCGTGATCGTCTCCAGTTCGGGCCATGCGTTCCTGGTGGATTGCGGAAGTCGGCGCCTGCTCGATGGAGTGAAGCAACTGCAACGCGACGGCGTTTTCAAGACGGTCGAAGGGATCTGGGTAACGCACTATCACGACGATCACACGAACTTCGTCGAGACGGCGTCCGAGGAGTTGAATGCGCCGGTGTTTTCGAGTCCGGAGATGAAGGATATCCTGGAACGGCCGATGGGTTACCGGATGCCATGCCTTACGCCCAATCCGATTCGGAAAGTAACCGTCGCTCCTGATGGGTCGTCGCGGCGATGGCATGAATTCGAATTCACTTACTCTTACTATCCGGGTCAGACCTTGTATCACGATGGATTGTTGGTGAAGAAGGACGGAGGCGAGAGCGTCTTCTTTATCGGCGATTCGTTTACGCCCAGCGGCATTGACGATTACTGTGTGCTGAATAGGAATTTCGCCCAATCCGAGAAAGGGCCGGAGAGAGGTTACGAGTACTGCCTGAACTATGTGAAACGCGCGATGCCCGATTGGCTGGTGAACGAGCATGTCGATCCCGCGTTTCATTTCTCCGCTGCGCAGATCGAGACGATGCTCAGGAATCTTCAGAAACGAAGGTCGCAGTTAGCGGCGCTGTTTCCGTGGGATG
>Ga0302320_10017222_pt1 | contig 14689 bp, 15 predicted proteins | sample Bog_T0_3_FD_202130 | JGI IMG/M metagenome (GOLD analysis project Ga0302320, IMG submission 202130) | Peat permafrost microbial communities from Stordalen Mire near Abisko, Sweden - Bog_T0_3 | ecosystem: Environmental > Terrestrial > Soil > Wetlands > Peat | place: Sweden: Abisko, Stordalen Mire...
GACTCGGTCAACGCCGCCTCCGATGCGATGGGGTACACCGAGGCGTTGCGGCACGCGTTCCACATTCACCTGTTGGGGCACGCGCACTGGGCGGCTTTCAACGAGAACAGGTGGCCGGTCGGCCAGGTGCCTCACGTGGAGGATTGGCGCAACGCGAAGCCCACCAAACTGGCCCGCCGCGATACGCCCTAACGCAGGGGCGGCAATTTTCGGGTCGCAGGTCACATGGTTCTATGACTAGAACCTGTTTCAGTTCACCGTGAGGGGCTTGCGTGCGGCTTTCATTCGAGGAACGGACCTATCTGGTCACCGGCGGCGGCAGCGGAATCGGCAAGGGAGTGGCCGCGGGGCTGGTCGCAGCCGGAGCATCGGTGATGATCGTCGGGCGCAATGCCGACCGGCTGGCGGCGGCCGTCGAAGAGATCGAATCGCTTGATTCGGACGGCGGTGCGATTCGCTACGAACCGGCCGACGTCACCAACGAGGATGAGGTCACCCGTGCAGTTGACGCCGCAACGGCGTGGCACGGGCGGCTGAACGGTGTGGTGCACAGCGCGGGCGGTTCTCTGACCGTCGGGCCACTCACCCACACCGACTCGGAGGCGTGGCGGCAGACGGTCGACCTCAATGTGAATGGCACCATGTACGTGCTCAAGCACGCCGCCCGTGAACTGGTGCGCGGCGGCGGAGGTTCGTTCGTCGGGATCTCGTCGATTGCGGCCAGCAACACCCATCGTTGGTTCGGGCCGTATGGAGTCACCAAGTCAGCTATCGACCACATGATGATGCTGGCCGCCGACGAACTCGGGGAGTCATGGGTTCGTTTCAACAGCATCCGACCGGGCCTGATTCGCACAGATCTTGTTGCGGCCAGCGTTATCGAGTCACCGGAGCTCAGTGCCGACTACGCGCTCTGCACGCCGCTGCCACGGACGGGCGAAGTTGAGGACGTGGCGAACCTGGCGATGTTCTTGCTCAGCGACGCGGCCAGCTGGATAACCGGACAGTGCATCAACGTCGACGGCGGCCACATCTTGCGCCGCGGCCCGGACTTCTCCTCATTGATGGAGCCGATGTTCGGCGCCGACGCGCTACGCGGGGTGATCTGAGATGGGGCGACTCGATGGCCAGCGGATCCTGGTAACGGGCGCGGCGTCGGGGATCGGCCAGGCTACCGTGCTCCGGCTCTTGGCCGAAGGTGCCAGCGTGGTGGGTGCCGACATCGCGGCCGACGGGTTAGGCAAGACTGCGGTTCAGGCCGATGAGGCCGCGACCGGGGACCGGCTCACCACGTTGGAGATGAACGTCGGCGATGAGGGCTCGGTGGTCGACGGCGTGCGCTCGGCCATCGAGACGCTCGGCGGCCTCGACTCGTTGGTCAACGCGGCCGGGATCCTGCGCGCCGCGCACACGCATCAGACCAGCACCGAGCTGTGGAACCAGATCATCGCCGTCAACCTGACCGGCACCTTCCTGGTGGTGCGCGAAGCGCTGCCGGCGCTACTGGCCAATCGGCGCAGCACCGTCGTGAACTTCAGCTCCACATCGGCCTCTTTTGCCCATCCCTACATGGCGGCCTACGCCGCGAGCAAGGGCGGAATCCAGGCCTTTACCCATTCCTTGGCGCTCGAATACGCGAAGGACGGGCTCCGTGCGGTGGCTGTCGCGCCGGGCAGCATCAGGTCCGCGCTCACCGATGCCACCGGGGGATACATTCCGCAGGACGCCGACTGGTCGCTGTTCACCAGGTTGATGCCGATCCTGGCTACCACGGAGAAATCCAGCGGTGCCGGAATGGCCGCTCCCAGTGCGGTCGCCGGCGTCATTGCCATGCTGGTGTCCGAGGACGGCGCGTTTATCACCGGCACCGAGATCCGCATCGACGGCGGCACCCACGCCTGATCAGGCCTAATTCACGCAGGGCACTCCGCCACCGTCGATCGGCTTCCCTTGATCCGGTGTGGGGTAGGTGCTGGTGGTGTCGTAGCCGTAACTCGGATTAGTGCTGGTCTTTGTAGACGTTGTCGTCGTGGTGGTGGTTTCGTCCGTGGTGGTGGTTTCGTCCGCGGCGGGCACCGAGAAGTTGGTATCCACGGTCACCCGGATGTGTCCGGGCTGGAGGCTGGGATCGGGCTGTTTGGGGGCGTCGAGCCCGAGCACGGTAGCGACGTTACGCGCGTCGGTCTGGGCGCCGGCGCCGTACTGCAGTGTGGTGCCGTTCGGCTCGCCTGACTCACGGTCGCGGACCTGTCCCGCGGTGTAGCCGTGTTTTTTCAGCGCCTGGGATACCGAAGTGGCAAGGCCGCTGGTGCTTCCGGAGTTGATCACGTCGACGACGGTGGACGGATTGGGCTTGGCGGCCGTGGTGGCGGACGCGGTCGTCGGCGGCGTGGCGCCGATCGCCGTCGCCACCTCTGCCTTGATGGCGGCGGCGTCGATGATGTTGACGTCCTGGCCGTCGATGTTGTCGTAGCGCACCACAGGCAGCGTCCGGAATTCGACGTTGCCCCCGGCCAGCGCCCCCAATCGTTGGATCAGGTCCTCGTCCCAACCCGAGGACAGCACGACGTCCTTGCGCGCCACTGCCATCAGGCTCTGCAGCTTGTTCAGGTCGGTGAACGTCCCCGTTTCCTGGAGTTCCCGCATGACCGACGATATGAATGCCTGCTGTCGGTGGGTGCGGTCCAGGTCTCCGTTCTCCAAACCGTGGCGCTGCCGGACAAACGCCAACGCCTCGGAAGCCTTCAACCTTTGCTGCCCGGCAGGGAAGTCGGCGCCCGAATATGAGTCGTAAACAGCGTGATTCAGGCAGACATCCACCCCGCCCAAGGTCTGAGCCAGATCGTAGAAACCCGCCAAGTTGATCTCGGCGAAGTAGTCGATCGGAACGCCGGTCAAGCTTCGCACCGCGCGCAAGGTTGCCGCGCGCGCGGCTTCGCGGCCCTTGGTTTCGAGTTCTTTCTGGCTGCTCGTACCTTCGTCGACGAGCTTCTGCGCAACGTACTGTTTGGTGAGTCCGTAGGCCTCTTTGATCTTGATGTGGTTGTAGCCGGGGACCCCGTTGAAAGGCACCCAGTCATCGCGTGGAATCGAAAACGCGACCACTTTGTTGTCGGTTCCGACGTGCATCAATATCAGGGTGTTGGTGTTATAGCCGCCGTCATCGGAATCGCCCGCATGCAGCTGCTTGAGAATCGACCACGGCAGGTCGTTGCCGTCCTGGTCTTTTCGGGAGTCCAGTCCGATGAGCAAGATATTGATGCCGCTGCCGCTGGATCGCGGATCTTCCGCGCTCAGTGCCTGTGAAACGGTGATGCCGCCCAGTGCGCCGTGGGCGACGTAATAGCCCGCTCCGGTCAGCAGCACGGCGGCCAGTGAGGTGAGCGTCATGACGCCACGCGTCAGCCCCTTACGGAGACGTGACGGCTGGTTAACGGCTCTGTGGCGGTGATGAGCACCCGCAGTGGGTGCCATTACAACCCTCGACCAGGTATCAGCGCACCACCTAATACCGCACCAGCGGTTTGCGGTGATAACGCTCTGAGCATGGCGTTAAGTATGCGGTAGCTTGCTGAGAAGCCCCCAATCGAAAGGGCACGAACAAGTCTCGAAAAGGCCTGCAAGATGCTGAATGTGGGCAGGATCACTCCAGCGGAACCGGTGCCGTCCGCGGCAAGAATTTTGCCCCTACCTGCACATTCTGGCAAAAAGCGCCGAGCTGGCCGACAGGGGAGGGGCCTCGGGGAGACCGTGGGGAGGATCTCAGGAAAGCTGTCAGCAGTACAGGTAGTCGATGTGCCACCGACCGTTCACCCAGTCGGCGCGAAAGGGGCCGCCCAGCTGCGGATTCGCGTCGGTTACGTTTCCCGAGCCACCGACGCTAGGGGTGAAGCCGGGGGGATCCCATGTCACGGACTGGGGGTTGGGCGGTGTGTCCGGCGTGCAACCGTGCTGCTTGGCGGTGTAGCCCTCGATTACCCGCTGCTCGGCGGTGGGTTGATCACCGAGGTCGGGCGGACTGGGCGGAGCTGGGTCGTTGGGGCACAGCCTATTTGCGCCGCAGACGCCTGCGGGGGCATTGGCCACGACGGCAGCGCTGGCGCGGAGTGTAAGGGTTCCCCCTGCCAGCATGGCCGTCAGAACGATTCCGGCTGCGACGGCGGTGCCGGCGGTGCCACTGACGCGTGTGCGGATGTTTCCGCGCATGTTTCCTCCAAGCGCTCGCTATCTCGACCCGCCTCGTAACAGAATATGCGCCTCACTCGGCCGCCCCGGCGCAGTAGTGTTTCTCAGCTATGGCCAACGCAATCGCGGGCGACGCAGCGTCGCCCCCGACTCGGGCCCAGGTACTGGGCAACATCGGTCCGAACTGGTTCGCCTCGGTGATGGGAACCGGGATCGTCGCCGTCGCGGGCGCCACCCTGCCCATCCACGTGCCGGGTCTGCACGCGTTTGCCGAGGTGGTCTGGGTGATCGCCGGGGTACTGCTGGCGGTGCTGATGGTAGCGGTCGGAGGTCACTGGCTGCGCCACCCGACGGTGGCGCGCGCTCATGCCCGCAACCCGCAAATGGCCCACTTCTACGGCGCCGCGCCCATGGCGCTGATGACCGTCGGCGCCGGTGCGCTGCTGGTCGGCAAGGATCTCATCGGCGAGCAGGTCGCCGTCGAACTGGACTGGGTGCTGTGGACCGGGGGCACGCTGGGCGGCCTGTTCACCGCCGTGAGTATTCCGTTCCTGATGTTCACCCAGCACGACGTCGCACCGGACGCGGCGTTCGGTGGATGGTTGATGCCGGTCGTCCCGCCGATGGTCTCGGCCGCGACTGGTGCGATGCTGCTCCCGCACATGCCGGCGGGCAGCGGCCGAGAGACCATGCTGTACGGCTGTTATGCAATGTTCGGATTGGCGTTGCTGGCCTCGTTCAACATCATCGCGATGATTTGGAGCCGTCTGACACTGCACGGAACCTCGGGCACCGCGCGGGTTCCGACGCTGTGGATCGTGCTGGGTCCACTCGGGCAATCCATCACTGCCGCAGGGCTGCTCGGAGCCGCCGCCACGACCGGGATCATCGACCACGAACTGGCCGAGGACATGCACGCATTCGCGATCCTCTACGGAGTGCCGGTGTGGGGTTTCGCGGTGTTCTGGATTGCGCTGGCCGCCTCGTTGACGGTGCGCACGCTATTGCGCGGCATGCCGTTCGCCCTGACCTGGTGGAGTCTCACGTTCCCGGTCGGCACCTTCGTCACCGGCACCTCGCAGCTTGCCGTGCACACGCATCTGCCCGCGTTCAGGATCGCCGCGTTCATCGCTTACGCCGGGTTGCTTTTCACCTGGATTCTGGTGGCCGTGCGCACCGCGCGGGGCAGCTTACGAGGCAACCTGTTGAAGCTTCCGCCGAGCAGCGCACCGGTCAAGGCCAGCAAGGATTCGGTCAGGGAATAGGGAGAGTCGACAGATGCGAATTGTCGTGGATCTGAATCGGTGTCAGGGGTACGCGCAATGCGTCCCGCTCGCTCCGGACGTCCTCAAACTCCACGGCGAGGAGGCCCTCGCCTACGACCCGAATCCTGATGACTCTCAACGTCAACGGGTTCTACGGGCAGTGGCGTCCTGCCCGGTGCAGGCCATCGAGGTGGAACTCGACCCACCGGCCGACCGGGCAGCGAAGTGACCACCGCATCGCTTGTCGCTGACATAGTTACCAGCTTCAAGGCCGAAGGGCGGATCGTCATCGTCGGCGCGTCACTGGCTGGGCTTCGCGCCGCTGAGGCGCTGCGGGACCAAGGGTTCACTGGCTCACTAACCCTGATCGGGGACGAGCTACACGAGCCCTACGATCGTCCGCCGCTATCGAAGCAGGTACTCAAGGGATGGGTGCCCGCGGATCACACCAAGCTGCCCCGAATGCGCACCGTGAACGCGGACTGGCGCCTCGGGGTGGCGGCTGCGGGGCTGGACCGCGCGAACCGGGAAGTATTGTTGGCCAACGGGGACAAGGTTCCCTACGACCGGCTGCTGGTCGCGACCGGCACCCGCGCACGCCCTTGGTTCAATGCGGACGAGGCGAAGCTGGATGGAGTATTCACGCTGCGCACCAGCGATGACGCCGCCGCCTTGCAGGCAGCCCTGCAGGCAAACCCGCGCCGCGTCTTGATCGTCGGCTCGGGCTTCATCGGATCCGAAATGGCCTCCGTCTGTCGCGAACTCGAGCTGCCAGTTACCGTCGCTGAGCGCGGCGACGCCCCCTTGGTGGGCGCGCTGGGCGGAGTGATCGGCGAGATCGCCGCCAAAATGCATCGCGACGCCGGGGTCGACCTGCGCACCGGTATTTCGGTGGAGGCGCTCGAAGGAGACGCCGCGGGACACGTACGGCGGGCACGGTTCTCCGACGGCACCACCCTCGACGTCGATGTCGTGGTGGCATCACTGGGGTCGATCCGTAACGTCGAATGGCTCGAGGGTGCTCAACTTGCCACCGGATTCTGGGGTCTTGCCTGTGATGCCGGCTGCCGGGCGTTCGACATCAACGGAGTGGTAACCGACAATATCTTCGTGGCCGGCGATGTCGCCCGGGCCCCGCATGTGCTCTACGAGTACGAATTCCTCTCGCTCGAGCATTGGGACAACGCGGTTTCGGGCGCGCAAGTCGCGGCGAACAACATGGTCAACTTGGAGACGGGTCGCCGCCCGCACCTTCCGCTGCCTTCGTTTTGGTCCGCCCAGTTCGGTGTGAACATCAAAGGTGTCGGCGTGTGTTCCTTCGGCGACGAGATCGTCTTCGCTCAGGGCTCGGTAAAGGATCGCCGCTTCGCCGCAGCCTATGGGTACCGGGGCCGGATCGTGGGTGCCGTCACCTTCGATCACGGCAAGTGGCTGCCGTACTACGGGGCGTTGATCGAGCGATCCGCGCCATTCCCGCCCCCGCCGCCGGGGTTCGACCAGCCCACAGAAACCGAACCCATCCCGGCACGGTTCCCGGATCCGCGGGTGCCGACCGCATTTCCCGACGTGGTTCTCACTGGCCACGACCCGACTTCGCGGGGCGCCGAGTTCCGCCGCAACGCGTAGGGGAGCGACATGACGGCTGGCGAAATTGCTGCTGAAACCGCTTGGGCCGAGGCGATGAAGTACGAGAACCGCCACGATCCTTACCCGTTCTTCGACCGGCTTCGCGAGACCCCGGTGGCGCGGGTGGCCGAGAAGACCTATGTCGTCACGGGGTATCGGGAGCTTCTCGCACTGATCCATGATCCAAGGATCAGTTCCGATCTCAGTCGCAGTCCGCTTGCGGCGCAACCAACGACGGATGACGTCGGCGGCCATCACACCAGCATCATCGTGTCGGACCCCCCGGACCACGACAGGGCCCGCCGCCAAGTGATGCGACATTTCGGGCCGCCGCACTCCCCGGATGTCATTCCCAACATGGAACCGGATATTCAGCGGCACTGCAGTCGCTTGCTCGACCAGATCAAGGCAACGGGCGAGCACAGATTCGACGTCGTCGACGACTACGCATACCCAGTGCCCGTGGCAGTCATCTGCAAGATTCTGGGTGTTCCGCTGAAAGACGAACCCGTTTTCCATGGTTGGATCCACGACTTCATGGCGGGAACGGATTTGGGCCCGGACGCTCAAACCGAGGAAGGACAAGTCCGCGTCCGCAGGGGCCGTGACGGCACGGCCGCGCTCACGCAATACATGTCGGGCCTGATCGACGGCTACCTCGAGAAGCCTGGTGAAGGCCTGCTATCCAAGCTGGTCAACGACCACGACGGTCCGGACGGTGCGATGGCGCCCAAAGAGGCCACCGCCAATGCGCTCCTGTTGCTGGTAGCCGGTCACGACTCCACGGTCAACACGATCTCCAACTGCGTGATGACGTTGCTTCGCAACCCCGGATCCATCGAATTGCTTCGCGCTCAGCCGGAATTGATCCCGCGCGCCATCGAGGAGGTCCAGCGCCTGCAGTCGGCGGTTCAGTTCTTCCCCAGCTACAGCTCCACGGCGGACATCGAGATCGCCGGAACCCTCATACCGAGCGGTAGTGCGGTTCATCTGATGTACAGCGCCGCAAACCGTGACCCGGCCAGGTTCGCCAACCCGAACCAGTTCGACCCACAGCGGCCCGACAACGAGCACTTCGGTTGGGGGAGCGGCATACACACCTGCATGGGTGGTCCGCTCGCGCGCCTGGAGGTCAATATCATGCTCGAATGCTTTCTGCGCCGCGTCGAAAACCCGCGACTGGTCGTCGACCCGCCGCCATACCGTCAGAGCCAGATCTTCCGCGGCCCGGCCCACCTTTGGATCGAGTTCGATAGGATTCTTGACTGAGCGGCCGAAGGAATTACCTCATGCAAGCGAGGTTGTGCCAAAAGTTCTTCAGGCTCTCAGTGCCGCCGAAGAGTGTGGTGAAGTTCGTGGAGTCGACCAGGACGATGTCGCCGCAACGCTGACCTCCCGGCGGCATCCAGATCAGCGCGTTGAATTCGGTGTTGCCCGCCGTGGTGAAGGGGTGCGGCCTGTCGGCGTCGACGCGTTGGCGGCCCAGCACCCGCATCGAGTCGCTTTCCGGCGAGGTGAGTTCGTAGTGAGGCAGGTGGGGGTGGAAGTTGAATGTGGTGACGTTGTTCAGCAGCCTCGGGGTGTCCAGATCGCTGAATGCGGTTAATGGTGCGATCTCGTTGGTGCCCTCGACCACTGCGGGACGCAGCCCCCATGTGTTGTGCACGGGAACATCGAGGGCCTTCATCAGTGAGCGGGTGTATTGACTGAACCGCTGCTGGCGTGGCACCAGCGGGTCACCGTGATGGCGGTGTTCAATCTGCCGCTGCGTGAAATCCTCGCTGAAGCCGACGTCGTGATGCGGTGCCAACAGCAAGCAGGTGCCCTCGCGCTGCAGCCATTGCCCGATGGCACTGATCTCCTCGGGCGCTGCTTCTTGTTCCGACAAGAGGTGGTCGAGCCCGAACACCATCAGAGTGTCGGTGTCGGCAAGGATCCGTTCGTCAATCGGAAGCTGGTAGCCGGCCTGATCAATGCGCTGAAACACGGCGACCGGGTGGCCCGTCGCTTCGCCCGCCAACTCCTGAAACGCCAGCGTCGATCGGTGGAAAAGCTCGAGCGTCCCGGCGATGCCTTGCAGGAAGTGCGCCTCATCATATTCGGGTGTTTCGTAGCTTGGCCACGCGGTGTTTCGGACTTCTGTCATCGTGGAGAAGCGGTTGTACATCTCCGTCGGCTCGCGTTGAGCCTCCCACGGGTAGCTCCAGGTCCAGTAGATGCTGATGCGTCTGCCACCGGTGTGGGCACGCGCGACATGGCTTTGGTTGTAGGTCCGCGCTGCGGGAAGTGTGCCCATCTTTTGAATCCTCGTTGCGATCAGTCGAGCGACGCGAGATAGCGCATCGCGTTGATGCCCGGAAGGAAGAAGTAGGCCCCACCCGTGAGGGTGGTGAACGCCGGCAAGCCTTTGTGGACCTTGCGGATCGGCCGCTTGGGAACCTTGAACTCCATTGTCCCGTCCTGGGTCCCGCATATCGGATCGTGCTCGTTGCCAAGCTCGTGGAAGGTGCGGTCGTTTATCCAGACGTTTTGCGCGAACTCGAACTGCCTGACCAGGCTGGCGCAAATGATGAACGCGGCGATGCCGCGATCGACGCCGTCGTCGGGTGCGCCGTCGGGCAGAGCGGGACCGTAGGTGGCACCTCGGCGAATCATCCTGCGTCGGTTCATGTAGTGCGCGGTGTCGCGCGGGTTGAGCCGCCGCGCGTGCGACCCGAGCGGGCAGGCATACCCGAACGGATCCATCTCTTTGTAATTGAAGTCGTTGTTGCGCATGGGATCCGCGCCCAGCGCAGGATCGTCCTTGTCCGGCGCCAGCACAAGTGGTGCGCCGCTGCGCCAGCGTCCCATGAACTTCGCCGCGAGTAGCTCCTCGGCATCCGGCGTCTCGGCCTGCTCCCGGATATAGTCACGGAACAGTCCAACGTGCTCCCGTAACCGCCGGTAGGCCATGTAGCTTCCATTGCGGGCCAGGACTTCTGGCTGCGGCATATCTGTGACTGGCCCGATCTCGTCCGGATAGCCGAGGATAAACTCGCCCGGCTTCAGTGCCGCGCCCGACCCCGGCGTCGGCTCCTCACCCGATCCCTCGATCACCGGCTGCGACAACCTATCCCGGAACCCGAAGTGGTCGTGTGCGTAGTTGAACGGCGGCGTCGCGTTCAAATCCAGAAACGACAGCCGGCGCACGCCGTCGCACCGGGCCACCAACTGGTCGTGCACCCCGGTCGCTCGCGCGTGTTCAGCGTCGTCGCGGGCGAACAGGATCGCGATCGCGTGCACGTCGGCGCCCGACAGTCCATCCACCCAGTTCTGTGGGTCGGCGGCCCCGGTATCTCCCAAGATGTCAGCCCGGGCCGCCATGCCCTGACGAAACTCCTCCGGGAAAGTTGCGAGAGATTCCTCGGGAACTCCGAGCGCCCGCAAGCCATTCCACGTGAAGGCCAGCGTGACCCACCGCCCCGTGCTATCCATCGAGGCTTGCGCCGTGGCGGCGGATTCGATCACGGGGATCAGCTCGGACAGCCACGCACGGCCCCCCGCCGGGTTGCCGAACATCAGGAACTCGTAGCGCCCGGTCAGCGCCGGGGTACGGGTCAGCAGAATGTGCTGGATATCGTCGAACTCAAGCATCAGCGCTTCGCCCGGTGTTGATCACTGCATCTGATCGAGCATGTCGGAAAACGCCGCTTTGAGCCGCAGCGCTTTCTTGATCTCATCGGCGGTGACGTACGGGTACTCGCCGTACTCGAGGAAACTGGGACACTGGTGTTCGCGCACGAAATTCACAAACGCTTCGGGGTTCTCTTTCCAGTCTTCGGGGAAGCCTTCCAGGTTGGTGAAGACGGTCGTGATGCCGGTCTGGCTGAATAGCTGCACAGCGTCTTCGGTGTACTTGTCGAAATCGGTGTCAAAGATGCCCTGGTATTGAAAATGCAGCCCCGAACCTACGTCGAACAGCACCCAGCGAAGGTAATGCAGCCGCAGCGGAGCAAGCACATCTGGGCTGCCCGCGATGGCCTGCTCGATCTGCTTGCCGTAGGCGCGGACCGCCTCTTCGCGGCCCTCCTTGACTTTGGCGATGATCGAAAAGCCGTAACATGCGGGCGTCCTCGGATAGACCGGTCCGTAGCGGCCCCGTTCCAGTTCGAAGTATCCCTCCGCCGGGATCGCCACCGCGGCGGGTTTGTTCCAATCATGATCGCTGGCCGGCATCTTCGTTGTCTCCTCAACGTGCCCCGTCGGCCGAACATTACGCCGCGACGGTAGACCGCACACACTTTTGGGTGCTCGAATCCGCGGTGTGTGAACAGGAGTCCGCCGGGACCTCGCATCGAACTTGTGAGCCGGGGGATGGAACTGCTCATCGAATACCGGTGGTTAACCGCCGACAACGGGTCCGAGTAGGCCTGAGGCGAACGACGCTGTCCTAGGATCTGCTGATGACCCCGATGGCCACTGAACAGTTCTCGACCCACGGGCCGGGCGGTGTTCGCATAGTTGCGGATCGCCTAGGCGATCCGCAAGCGCGTGCCGTGGTGTTCTTGCACGGCGGCGGACAGACCCGCCGTTCGTGGAGTCGGGCGGCGGCCGCTGTCGCCAAGCGTGGCTGGCAGGCCGTCACCGTCGACCTGCGCGGCCATGGAGAGTCCGACTGGTCCAGCGAAGGCGACTACCGCGTCGTCAGCTTTGCCGGCGACATCCAGGAAGTGCTGGGCAGCCTGCCTCCGCAACCGGTGCTGGTGGGCGCCTCGCTGGGCGGTTTCACTTCGATGCTGCTCGCGGGGGAGCTCTCGCCGGGCATTGCCAGCGCCGTGGTTTTGGTCGACATCGTGCCGAATATGGAGCAATCCGGGGCGACGCGGATCCACAACTTCATGGCCGACCGGATGGAGTCAGGGTTCGGCTCACTTGAAGAGGTCGCCGACGCGATCGGCGAGTACAACCCGCATCGGCCCCGGCCCACCGATCTGAATGGCCTGACCGCCAACCTGCGACGCCGGGGCGATCGCTGGTACTGGCACTGGGATCCCCAGTTCATCAGCGGCTCCGCGGCGTTTCCCCCGTTTGAGGTCACCGACGCCGACCGCATGCACGCAGCCGTTGAAGTGATCCTGCGTGGCGGCGTGCCGATGCTGCTGATTCGGGGCCAGGTGAGCGACCTGGTCAGCCAGGAGCGCGCTGACGAATTTCTCGCGCGTTTCCCGGAGGTCGAGTTCACCGACGTGCGCGGGGCAGGGCACATGGTCGCCGGGGATCGCAACGACATCTTTGCCGGGGCGGTCCTGGATTTCCTGGCCCGGCATGTCGACGCGGGATGACATTCTCGTCGGCGCCCGGACGCTAACCACACAACGATTCGGGGCCCATTGCTACGTAGGCGCGTTGGGCCTAATATTTGTTCCCGGACCGGGCCGGTTGATCGGCGAGGTCGTCGGCATGGCAGATGGGACGACCGATGACGACGGATGTTGAGCTTCGTGAACGAGTAGCCCGGCTCGAGGCCCGTTCCGACATTTTCGACTGCATTCAACGCTATGCGCGGGGGATGGATCGACGTGATCGCCCACTTTTGCGGTCGGCTTATCACGACGACGCCGTGGACGACCACATCGGATTCGTCGGCCCGGTAGAGGATTTCATCGACTGGGCGTTCGCGTACCACTCGATGCAGACGCGGTATCAGCACTACCTGCTGAATCACACGGCGGAGGTGGACGGCGATGAGGCACATGCCGAGACCTACTACCTGTTCGTTGGGACTGACCGCGAGCCGGACAACCACATGACGCTGTCCGGGGGGCGTTACGTAGACCGCCTTGAGCGACGAGACGGCCGCTGGGCGATCGTCGACCGCGTGTGTGTGGTCGAGTGGAACGCGGAATCGACGTCGCAGATCACCGATGAGGTCTTGGCGATGCTCACCGACATCAAGGGCGCCGCCCACGACCACAGCGACCCCTTCTATACCCGACCGCTGAGGGCAACGCGAGCCGGCGCCGGCTAGCCGGGATCGCGCTCCTCTTGCCAAGCAGTTGGCACGCGCGCGCTGTAATATGCAGCGCGACATACATAGAGGAGACGTGCGTGACCACAGCTTGGTTGCGATGGCCGGCATTGGTAGGCGCCACCGTGATGACCGCAACGGCGTTCGCGAATGCGGCATGGGCAGAACCGGACTCCGCGTCGGTCCCGACGCCGGGCACGCAGATCAATGATCAAGGCGGCAGGTGCACAGCCAGTTTCGCGGCGCAGGGGAATGACGGCAACTACTATCTGCTGACCAGTGGGCACTGTGACGCGCACCACGGCTCGGTATGGACTTACGGGCAGGACGTTCCGCTGGGCACGATAACCGCTAGCGAGAAACTGGGTGAATTGAAGGACGCCGCGATCATCCGCCTGGACCACAGCGTGGGCGCGCCGATAGGTGATGTCGGCGGCAGGTATCCGGTCCGGGACGTGCTGAATCGCTCCCAAATTCAAGTGGGCATGCCGTTCTGCAAGATCGGCGCGGCCACCGCTGAGACCTGTGGCGCCATCACGAACGTCAACGGCGGTGTGGTTGAAGCCAGTGTCTATAGCCTGGACGGCGACAGTGGCAGTCCTGGCTTCGTGATGAACCCCGACGGCACCGTGAGCGCGGTCGGCATTTTGATGTCTTCGCCGGATGGAGACGACAACACGACGTACTTCACCCTGGTGGATCCACTGCTCAGCCAATGGGGTTTGCAAATTCTGCCCTGAAACAATTGTTTGCGATCGCCGGGATCGGGTATCCGAAGCCGGGCCTCTGGGCCTGGACCCGTGAGGGCGGTAAGGTCCGCTTGTGTTGACGGGGCCACGACGAAGACGTGGCGATCAGCGACTCGAAGGAGACCAGTGGTGAAGCGTGGGATCGTGGTCGGCGTAGCCGGAGTGGCCATGGTGGTCGCGGTTGGCGCCGGCTGTTCGAGCAACAAATCCAGTACGGGCGCGTCGAGTACGGCGTCGGCGCCGGCCGGGCCGCAGCTCATCGTCGATGGTCAGAATCAGAACGTTACTGGTCAGGTGACGTGCACGGTGGCCGGCGCCAACACCAACATCGGCATCGGTGATGCGACAAACGGCGTCGGCGCGGTGGTGAGCAACGACAATCCGCCCATTGTCCATGCGGTCGGACTGGGCGCCGTCAACGGCGTCACGCTCGGTTTCTCCGACGCCGCACCGGGTCAAGCTAACCAAGCCGGAGCCGTGGTCAGCGGTAAGTCTTACGCGATAAAGGGCACCGCAACGGGCACCGACGTGAGCAACCCGCAGTCGCCGCAGCAGGTGAGCAAGACATTCGAGATCGACGTGACCTGCCCGTGATGAAGGCCATCCGACACCCCAAAGGGGACGCAGCTATGTCTATGAAACGTGTCGTCGGTGCAGCGGCGGTCGCCGCTGGCCTCGGCATCTCCGCACTCACGCTGAACCCGGGGATCGCCTACTCGGACCCAACCCCGCCGCCGGGCCCGACCAACCACGGCGGTCCCGGCGGTGGCGGTGGAGCACCGCAGAACCCGCAAAACCCGCCGCAAACCCACGAGCCGCCGAGCACCCAAGCCACCCAGCCGCCGGCCACCCAAGCC
>Ga0302320_10017223_pt1 | contig 14689 bp, 15 predicted proteins | sample Bog_T0_3_FD_202130 | JGI IMG/M metagenome (GOLD analysis project Ga0302320, IMG submission 202130) | Peat permafrost microbial communities from Stordalen Mire near Abisko, Sweden - Bog_T0_3 | ecosystem: Environmental > Terrestrial > Soil > Wetlands > Peat | place: Sweden: Abisko, Stordalen Mire...
TGCCGCCCTGGTGGCAATGGGCGCCCGGATTGACGGCATCGGCACCAGCCGCCTGGTCGTGACCGGCGTCGAGCGCCTGCACGGCGCCACGATCACGATCAGCACCGACTATCACGAAGTCGTCACCTTCCTGGCCCTGGGCGCGATCACAGGCGGCTCCGTCCGAGTCGAACGTTCGTTGCCCCACCATTTCGACCTCATCACCCGGGCCTTCCAGAAATTGGGGGTCGAGATCAGGCACGAGGGCGACGCCGCCATCGTAGGGCCGAACCAGAGCCTGAAGATCGAGGCGCCCCTCACCTCCAACCTGCTGGCAAAAATCGAGGCGGCCCCCTGGCCGTACTTTTCCGTCGACCTCCTGCCGGTCATGATCGCCTTGAGCACCAAGGCCCAGGGCACGATCCATTTCTGGAACAAGGTCTACGAAAACGGCTTTTCCTGGATGCCAGAATTGGCGAAATTCGGCGCCCACATCGTGGTCAGCGACCCCCATCGCGTCGTCGTCTTCGGCGACCGCCCGCTGCGGCCGGCGGTGGTGGACTCGCCCTACGTGATCCGGGCGGCCGTCGCCCTCGCCATGGTGGCGGCGGCGATTCCGGGCCGCAGTGTCGTGCGCAACGCCGAGATCATCAAGCGGGCCCATCCGCGCTTCGTCGAAAACCTCCGCTCCCTCGGGGCCGACCTGGAATGGAAATGAGCCGGCGTTGCCTCCTCTCCCATGGCGGATAAACCCAAAGGCGTCGGCTTCATTTCCTCAGCCCTGGCGGCCCCCGTCGGGCCGGCCGAAGCCGCGCTGCGGCCCCTAAGCTTCGCCGACTTTACCGGCCAGCCCAAGACGGTGGAGCGGCTGCAGGTTATGGTCGGCGCTGCCAGGCGGCGGGGGGAGGCCCTCAACCATATCCTGCTTTCCGGGCCGCCCGGGCTGGGCAAGACGACGCTGGCCTTCATTCTCGGCCAGGAGCTGGGCAAGGCCGTGCGGGTCACCTCAGGTCCGGTGATCGAGAAGGCCGGCGACCTGGCCGGCCTCCTGACCAATCTGGAGGAAAGCGACATCCTCTTCATCGACGAAATCCACCGGATCCCCAAGACGGTGGAGGAGTACCTCTATTCGGCGATGGAGGACTTCCGGCTCGATATCATGATCGACCAGGGGCCGAACGCGCGGAGCGTCCGCCTTTCCCTGCCGAAGTTCACGCTGGTCGGCGCCACCACCCGCAGCGGGCTCTTGAGCGCTCCGTTGCGCTCCCGCTTCACGCTCCAGACCCGGCTCGATTACTACGACGTCCCCACCCTGGTCGGAATCGTCCGGCGCAGCTGCCGGCTGCTCGGGGTGGAGATCGACAACGGCGGCGAGCGGGAAATCGCGGCCCGGGCCCGCGGTACGCCGCGGGTGGCCAACAACCTGATTCATTTCATCCGCGACTACGCCCAGGAGCGGGCCGCCGGCAAAATCACCCAGAGCGTGGCCGCCGCCGCCCTGGAACTGCTGGAGATCGACTCCGCTGGCTTGGACGAAATGGACAAGCGCATCCTCCGGGTCATGGCCGAGAACTACCGGGGCGGCCCGGTCGGCATGTCGACGATCGCCGTCGCCGTCGGCGAGGAAGCCGAGACCTTGGAGGAGGTGCATGAACCCTTCCTGATTCAGGAGGGCTACTTGCAGCGGACTCCCCAGGGCCGGGTGCTCACTCTCCGGGGTTACGAGGCGGTCGGCCTGAAGCCTACCTCGGGGGCCCAGGGCGGCCTTTTCTAAGGGCACCGTCTTCGTTGGCCGCTGTCCAACCCCACCTTCGGCGTCACGCCAAATGAAGCAACCTCCTGTCGTCATTTGTTTTGGGGAAGTCCTGTGGGACAGTCTGCCCCAGGGCCTTTTCATCGGTGGGGCGCCCTTGAACGTCGCCTACCACCTCCAGCATCAGGGGGCGGCCCCGCACCTCGTTTCGGCCGTCGGCCGGGACTGGCTGGGCGACGAGCTGCTCCGCCGTCTGCGTCGTTGGGGCCTGAAAACCGATGGCATCGCCCAGTTGACCACCTCCCCGACGGGCACGGTCCGCGCCTCCGTCGGCCCGACCGACGACATCCGCTACACCGTAGCTCGCGACGCCGCCTGGGACCGGATTCCGGCCGACTCGGCCATGCTGGCCGCCGCGGGCGCCGCCCGGGCCCTCGTCTTCGGCTCCCTGGCCCAGCGTTCCGAGCACAACCACGCCGCCTTGGCCCAGCTCCTGACGGCCCTGCCGGCCGACGCCGAGCGGGTCTTCGACGTCAATTTGCGCGAGCCCCACGACGATATCGAACTGGTCAAGGCCCTGTGCCGTCAGGCCAGCGTGATCAAACTCAATGCCGAGGAGGCCGGTCGCCTGCTGGGGGGCGAGGCCCCGCTCCCCGGCCGGGAGGAGGCCGCGGCCCGGAAGATCGCGGCCCAGACAGAGGCCGGCACGATCTGCATCACGGCCGGACCGCGGGGCGCCGGCCTGCTCCAGCGCGGCCGCTGGACCTGGGAGCGCGGCCGACCGGTCGCAGTCGCCGACGCCGTGGGCGCGGGCGACGCTTTCCTCGCCTCCTTGCTGGCAGATCTGCTGCAGGGCGGCGTGAGTCAGTCCAGCCTCCTAGCTCGCGCGTGCCGCCTGGGCGAATGGGTCGCCTCTCAGCACGGCGCCACACCCGAATACAAGGCGGCGGCGCCGACCCGGCCACCGACCCAGAAAAAGCGGCAGGCTGTGAGGAAGAAGCGGCCCAGCCGCTAGGCGACCAAGCGGTGGTCGGGGACCGGAACGCTCGCGGGATGCTCGACCGGTCCGGGGCGCTCGGCCGCGGGCTCAGATTTGGCCGCAGGCGGGCTCGCCGCCTTAACCCCCTCGGCGGGGGGCCGGAAGATGGCCCAGCTCCAGAAGAGCGGAATAATGACCGTTTTGATCAGATAAAAAACGCCGAAGGCGGCAGTGATCCCGCCCACGGCATAGAGCCAGAGGGCCTGGGAGTTGGTGCCGTCCCAGCCGTCGCCGGGAAACCAGCCGGGCTGAAAGTCCGGCAAAGCCCATAGAGTTCCCCCGATCGAAAGCAGTCCCAAGGCATTCGTTCGGCTCACTCCCATGCTGCTTATGACAGCGGCGGCCGTGCCAAAGGTTCCCTTCTCGGCCTAAGTGACCGGGTACAGCGGAGATAAAATTAAATGGCGGAAACGGGCGGTCGAGGCGCGCCCGCAAATCGCACGAATCGGCGGCAGTAATCGCTGCAAACTGCAGGCTTTACACGTCGCCGCCGATCGGCCGCAGGACCATTTCCTCCACCACGGTGCGCCGGCTGAGGCGGTAACAGTCGAGAAAGGCCCGGGCCACGTCGGCGGCCGGCATCAGGCGCGCCGGCGGTATTCCGCTCCCCCGCCATGACGGCGAGGAGGTCGCCCCCGGAAACACGCAGCAAACCCGAATGCCGCGGCCTTTCAGCTCGAGGCGCATCACCTGGGAAAGACCGGCGACGCCGAATTTGGCCGCACTGTAGCCGGCATCGCCGGCAACGCCCTGGCGGCCCGCGACCGAGCTCATGTTGAAGATATCACCGCGCCCGCGCCGGGCCATGGCCGGGGCGAACGCCCGGCTGACGAGAAAGACGCTGCGTAGGTTCACCGCCACCATCCGGTCAAAATCGGCCACCGACATTTTCAGGAATGGCCGGGCAAGAAAATCGCCCGCATTGTTGATCAGCACATCGACGGCGCGGAAGCGCGCCGCCACCGCTGCCGCCAGGGTCTGCACCGCCGCCGCGTCGCTGACGTCGCAGGCGAAAACCTCTGCCCTGGCGCCCCGCCGGCGGCAGCGGCGCGCCACCGCCGCCAAGTTGGCCCGGTTGCGCGCCACCAAAGCCAGCCGCACCCCTGGGATTTCCGTCGCGAACACCTCGGAAATAGCCGCGCCGATTCCCTGAGAGGCGCCGGTGATCAAGACAACCGGGGGCATGCGAGCGGCAGCCATCAGGCCCTCAGCAGACCAGGGCCGAGAAGTCGGAGAAGTCGGCGGTGAAGCCGCCCTTGACCCCTTTGCAGATCACACTGACCGCGTCGTGGGAATGGAGCGACTCGAGATGGGAGCAGGCAATCTGGAAGTCCTTGATCCGCTTGTCGCCGTCAAATTCGCGGTAGAGGAGGCGGGCGGCGTCCTCCACAAACTTGAGATGGGCCCCGTTGAGCTCTGCGAAGGCCTGCTCGTCCTCCCGCTTCACCATCACCTGCGTTTCGGTGTGGAGGGCCGCCAGGCAGTGGGCATGCACGTCCTCGATCCAGATCTTCTTGCCCTCCGCCTCCTCGATGATCACCCGAGCCTTGCTGCGCTGGGAGTGAGGCACGGTGTAAACGCCGCGGACATCGCGGGCATGCTCCGACAGCTCGGCCGAGCAGGGGCAGGCGGAGGAATAGACGAAGTCGAAATGAATGAAACGCCGATAGCGGCCATCCCCGGTCATGACGCCCTCGAAGGCGACCCGGTAGAACTGATAGCCCTCCAGGCCGCTGCGCAGGCTGGTCTGGATCAGGGGATAGGAGAAGACCAGCTTGAGCCGGGCATCCTTGCTTTCGACATTGCGCAGGTAGGATTGCAGAATCTTGCCCATCCATTCGCCGGTAAAGACCTCGTCCTTGTGGTCGTAGAAGGAGCGGACGATCCGGCTCATGTTGATGCCGTTTAGCTCGGCCTGGAGCGACACGGTGCCGGTGATGCTGGCTTCCAGGGTGAGGATTTCGCGCTTCTTGGTCCGGAAGCGCAGCGGCAGTTTGAAGTTGGAGACGCCGACCTGCTGGATCGGCACCCGCGGCCCGCTGAGCTCGTCCTGCGCCGCGGTCATCATGTCGGGCAGGCTGGCGCGGTAGGCCGCCGACGCCCGGAATTTGCGGTCGTAGCCGCGGGCAATGCGGGCCGGCGCGCCGGCCGCCGTGCGATGCAGGTACATGGACTTGCTCTTGCTCTTGCTCATATCAATCGGAGAGGCCGTCCGGCCCAAAATATTCCGCGAAATTTCGCGGGGTTTCGAAGAGGCGGACGCGGTGGAGTTGGCCGGCCTTCAGCCGCGGAGCGATCCGCTGCCAGAAGGCGATGACCAAGTTTTCGGTCGAAGGGATGATCCCGCGGAGAAAATCGACGTCCTCGTTCAAGTTCCGATGGTCGCAGGGATCGACCACCGCCTCGTGGAGGATGCGCTTCAGCTCGATCAGATCGAGGGTGTAGCCCGTGGCTGGAACGGGCCGGCCCCGGACGGTGACCTCGAGGACATAGTTGTGGCCATGCCAGCGCGGATTGGTGCAGGCGCCAAATTGCTTCTCGTTCCATTGGTCCCCGAAAGCGGGATTATAGAGGCGGTGGGCGGCATTGAAATGCACTTGCCGGGTGACATAGACCAGGCCCGGCGGCACCGCGCGCGCACCCTTCGGGCGAGCGGGCGCGGGACGGGTACTGCGGGGTGAGCCGGGCATGGAACGACCAGAAATAGTGAAATTCCGGCCAGGGTCAAATCCCTCCCCTCCGGGGGGCGGCGGTCCCCGCCCCTACCGCGCGCGGCCTAAAACCAGGCTGACATGGCCGCCGCCGGGATCGCGGCAGTTCTTCAGCACAAAGCGCAGGCGCCGTTCCTGGGTTGCCCGGGGCAGATTGAGGCCGTCGCAGGCCGGGTGGGGATTGTCGAGATTGGCCGCCCCGGGCACGAAGCCCTCCTTCAACGCCAGGGCGCAAAAGGCCATTTCCATGGTCGCGGCCATCGCCCGCCCATGCCCGGTGAGCGCCTTGGTGCTGCTCACGGCCGGCTGGGCGCCGCGCGCGGTGAAGACCGCGTGAAGCGCCCGGGCCTCGGCCGGATCCTGCACCGGGTTCGACGGGGCATGGGCATTGACGTAATCCAGCTCGCCCGCCTCGACCCCGGCCGCGACCAGGGCCTGCGCCATAGCGGCGGCCGTGCCGGCCCCTTCCGCGTCGGCGGCCGAACCCGGAAGGTCGGCCGGGGCGCCGCCCCAGCCGCGCAATTCCGCGTAAGGACCCGCGCCGCGGCGCCGGGCGTCCCCCTCCGCCTCCAAAATCAACACGGCCGCGCCCCCGGTCGGGACTAAGCCGTCGCTGCCGCGGTCAAAGGGACGCGACGCCCGCGCGGGATCGCTCTGGCGGGAGATCGCCCCGCAGGGCATGAGGGGGTCGCCGCTGATGTCCTGGGCCGCGACCACCGCGATGCGCCGCCGGCGCCCGGATCGAATTTCCTCCAGGGCGGCGGCGAGGGCGCGGCCGGAAGAAGCGAACAGCTCCGTCGGTCCGCGCACGCCAAAGCAGGCCGCCAGCGCGAATTTCAGGCCGGCGACGCCGGCCGACACGCAATAAAAACGGGTGCCTTCATCGCCCAGCTCCGACCCGGCGAGGCCGGCGTCGGCCAGGGCCTGTTTCAGGGCGCAGACGCCGTAGAGGCCGGCCGGCGTCAGGTGGCCCAGGAGCTCAGGACTGAAAGCGTAGGCGGCGGGCCAGCGCCACTCCGAACGCTGGACCGATGCGGTGGCGAAATCCTTAATCGTGCCGCAGATGCCTGTCGCTCGCCCCGCCGAGGCAAATTCGCGGGTAAACTCCCCCCATTCGATGCCGGAGCGCAGTCGGCGCAGGCTGGCCGCCACCGCCGCTCGGTCGTTGCCGATGCTGGTGACGAAGCCCAGTCCCGAGATAATCGCGCGGTCGGGGGCCATGGGCCGCTAGGCCGCCACCAGGGCGCCGCGGAAATGCTCCCGGAATTGCGCCAGCAGGCCGCCCAAGGTCGCCACTTTCGCCAGCTCTTCGTCCTGGAGCTGGATGGCGAATAGCTCCTCGGTCAGAAAGGCCAGGCTGATCAAGGACAGCGAATCACAGCCCAGGTCCGCCGCCAGGCGCGTCGTCAGCGGCATCGCTTTCAAGGGCTGCGGCGGCCGGGTGGGAAGAAAGTGCTGGAGGATACCCAGAACGGCGGCGTCCAACGCGGAGCCGTCCCCGCTGGCGGCGAACTCCAGGTAGGCGCTCACGGTTTCGGCCGGAAATCCTGAGAGCTGCTCGGCCGCGAGGCGGGCCGGTTCGTCAGGTAGGCGGGGTGGGAGCACGGCTTCAGCTTAACCCGGTTTTCGATCCAGGTCTGCCGGGCGAGCGCCAAATCCCCTGTAGGGGCGGCCCCTACACGCTCACTCCCTGGCTTCTTCCCGACTTTCGCTTTCCACCCAACGCATGGCCTCGCGCATCAATTCCGTCGCGCTGGCCAAATTCAGCTTGGCCTTGATCCGGGCGCAGTAGGCCTGGATCGTCTTGATGCTGACGCTCAATTCGGTCGCGATCCGGCGGGTGGTCTGGCCGCGCCCGAGGCGCTGAAACACCTCGATTTCCCGATCGCTCAAAGTCGCCATCGCCCCTTGGGCCGGCGGCGGGGCCCGGCCGATCATGCGCTCGGCCAGGCGGGCCAGGAGGTCGGAGCTGCCGTAGAGCCGGCCGGCCCGGACCTGGCGGATGGCCTCGACGATGCGGGTGGTGGACTCCCGCTTGGTGATGTAGCCGCGGGCCCCCGCGCGCAACGCCCGCTCCGCGTAATGAGTCTCCTCATACATGGAAAGGACGATGATGGCGGTGTCGGGATGACGCAGGCGCAAATCCTTGATCAGATCCAAGCCGGAGCCGCCTTTGAGGGACAGATCGACGATGGCGACGTCCGGTGGCTTGGCCGCCATCCCGGCAAGGGCGCTGGGGGCATCCTCCGCCTGGCCGCAGACTTCGAAATCCGGCTGCTGGCGGAGCAACGTGCTCAGCCAGTCGCGCACCAGCGGATGGTCGTCGACAATAAAAATACGGGCCCGGGGCGTCATGGAACTCAAACGGCCCGCCTAGCCTCGGACGCCCGCCGGCCAATGGCAAGCAAAGGCGGAATTGCCCCGGCGGAGGCGGAAAACGATTGCGCCGGGCGACCGCGACCGCTTTGCCATCCCTGTGCGGTTTTGTATTCTTGGCAGCGGCAGTTCCGGCAACAGCGCCCTCTTGGTCACCCCCGGGACGCGGGTGCTGGTCGATGCCGGTTTCTCCCTCCGCAAGCTGGAAAAGCTCCTGGCCGCCGCGGGCGAATCGCTGGAGCGAATCGAAGCCATTTTCCTCACCCATGAGCACGGCGACCATGCGGCGGCGCTCGAGGGCCTGCGCCGGTTTCCCGGCATCCAGATCTTCGCCAATGACGCCACTGCCCGGGCCGTCCAGGCGGGCCTGAGCCACCGGCCGGCCTGGCGGATCTTCGAAACCGGCAGCCGCTTCGAATTCAAGGACTTGGAGGTGACGAGTTTCGCCGTCCCCCACGACGCCCATGAGCCTGTCGGCTTCCGGTTTGCCTGCGGCCGGGAGGGCGATCTGTTCGAGCCCCGCCGCAGCCTCACCTGGCTGACCGATCTCGGCCACGTGCCCGAGCCGGCCCGGGTCCATCTCCGCGACTGCGACGTGGCGGTGGTGGAGGCCAATCATTGCAGCCAATTGCTCCAGGAGGATCCGCGGCGTCCCTGGTCGACCAAGCAGCGGATCGGCGGCCGCCACGGCCACCTCTCCAATGCCGCCGCCTGCGAACTTTTGGCCAGCATCGCCAGCCCGCAGTGGCGGCGGATCTATCTCACCCACCTCTCCCGGGACTGCAATTCGCCGGCGGTGGTGGAGGCGGCCTTCGCCGGGATCCGGGCGACGGTCAAATGCGAGATCACGATTGTCGGCGCCGGCGAGGGCACGGCCTTTTACGGATTCGACTAGCTAGCCCATGCTGGAAATTCCGCCGCGCCTCTCCCTTCCGGCTCAGACCGCCGCGGCCCTCCGCAAAAGCCTCGATCAAGGGACGTGGAAGGAATTCCTCCCCGGCGAACGCCGCCTCTGCGAGCTGTTCAAGGTCAGCCGGCCGACCCTGCGGTCGGCCCTCTCCGTCCTGGCCAAGGAGGGCCGGATCGAGATCCGCCAAGGGCGGAGCAGCCGCATCCTCTCCCCCCGCCGCCAGCGGGGCGGCGCTCGCGGGCGGCTGATCGCGATCGTGACGCATGATGCCAGCGCGCTCAGCCCGGCCCACGCGCACCACAGCGTGACCGAGATGCGCCTGCTTCTGGCCGAACACGGATTCGCCACCGAAACCTTCGTCTTTCGAGCCCGGGGAGCCGCCGCCCAGCGGCACACCATCGAGGCGTTCGTCCGGCAAAACCAGGTCTTCTGCTGCCTGCTCCTGTGGAGCCGGACGGAATTGCAGCAATGGTTTGCCGCCAACGCCTTCCCCGCTCTCGTGCTCGGCAGCTGCCACGCCTCGGTGCGCCTCCCCTCCCTCGACGTCGACTTCAAGGCGGTCTGCCGCCACGCCGCCGGCACCCTGCTCGGCAAAGGGCACCGCCGTCTCGCCCTGATCGTGCCCGATTCCGGGCGGCCCGGGACGCTGGCGAGCGAGGAAGGTTTTCGCGCCGCAGGGCAGCGCGGCCAGGACGAGGCCGAACTGCAGATTGTCCGGCACAACGGCACGGCCCAGCACCTCGGCGCCAAGCTCGACCTCCTTTTCGCCGGCGCCCACCCCCCGACCGGACTGGTCGTCGCCCAGGCCCAACAGGTGTTCAATGTTCTGCTCTACCTCCTCAAGCGCGGCCTGTCCGTGCCCGGCGACGTCTCGATCATCGCCCGGGATCCCGACGGCTACTTTGCCGGGCTCGCTCCGCCCCTCTCGCACTATTATTTCCAGCGCCAAGCCTTCAATCACCGCCTGACCCGGTTGATGCTGCAGATGCTCAACCAGGGAGGCCTGCCCATCCAGCCGTACCTGATCTCGCCGCGCTACTTCCCGGGCGGCACGGTCCGCAGCCTGGCCTGAGCTAGGCCGGGGCGAGCGCCCGGCGCCGCGCCAGGTCGCCCTTCAGGAAAAAGAGGTAGCAGGGCAGCAGGATGGCCGCGGCCAGGAGGGTCGTGCCGGAGATGGCGCCGAAGACCGGACCCAGGCCATGGCCGGACTTGAGCATGCCGGCCACCATCACCGCGATGCCGCCGGCGATGCATTTGGCGGTGTTCATCAGGCCGAAGGCGGTCGAACGCATTCGGGCCGGCAGCAGGTCGCACACGACCGGTACTTCGTTGCAGTCGCTGAACTTGAGGAAGAAGGAGAAGGTCAGGATGCAGGCGGCCAGAACGCCCAGCGCGGGCCGGGGGTTGAAAAAGATGAACAGAAAGGGTGTCGCAATCGCCAGGCACACCATCTGGATCGCCATCCGCCGCCAGGTCTTCTTCCCCGCGACCCGGTCCGAGAACATCCCGCCCAGAATTAGCGCCAGGACCGCCATGCCCTGGAGGGCGAAAGTTCCTGCGAACCCGGCCTGCGCCAGACTCATGCCGTAGGTGTCGTAAAAGTACAGCGGGAGCCAATTCATGAAGATATTGTTGCCGATGGCCATGCTCATGCCCGCGAGAATGATGAGGAGAAAGCTCGGCGTGCGGGCGATCAGGCCGAGGCGGACCCGTAGCCGTAGGGCGGGTTCCGCCTCCGTACGCCCCAGGTTCGCTCTCGGGGCGTCGCGCAGCACCAGTGCTGCCGCCGCCGCCAGGGCCAGCCCGACCGCCCCGAGGCAGAAAAAGCCCAAACGCCAGCCGAAGTGCTCGCCCAAGTAGCCGGAAATCAATCCGCCGGCCACCAGGCCGAAGGTTAGGCCGGCGGTGTGGATGCCCAGCGCCGTCCCCCGCGTGGAACTCGAGTGATAGTCGGCGATCAGCGCCATCGCCGCCGGCAGGTAGGCGGCCTCGACCAGGCCGAGGAGCACCCGGGTCAAGAGAAGCTGCTGCTCCGTCGCCGCCAACCCGGTCACGATCGTAATCAGACTCCAACCGGTCAGCGTCCAAACGATCAGGCGGGAGCGCGACACCCGGTCGGCCAAAAAGCCCGCAAACGGCGACGCGAGCGCATAGGACCAGAGAAAGACCGAGCCGACCGCGCCCAGCCCGATGTCGCCCATCTTGAGGTCGGCGCGAATCAGGGGAAAGACCGCCGCCAGCGCCACCCGATCGCAGTAGTTCAACCCGCCCACGCAAAACAGCAGCGCCAGCATCGCCCATTTATATCCCGGGCCCGTGATTCTCATCGCCGGGGAGACTGAAGGCCAAGCCGCGGAGCGCAATCCGGGAAAGGGCGGATTCGCTGGTAATGATTTCTCACCACTGGCCGGATTTTGACAACCGGGCCGGATCCTTCCCGGATCAGGCGCCGATGAATCCCCCGCTCCCTCCGCCCCTGTCGACCGCCCCCCGCCTCCCCCGGTTGTCCTTCGGCGGAGGCACTCTCGGTCGGGAAATCGACGAAGCCGCCAGCCGCGAGGTGCTGGATTACGCCCTCAAGCATGGCCTAAGCCTGCTCGACACCGCCGAAGCCTACGGCGGCGGCAACTCCCGGCAGTACCGGCGCGACGTCTTCAAGGTGGACGACATCCGCGAGGTGTCCGGCGAGATGCACTCCTCGGAGAATATCATCGGCCGATGGTTGCGGGACCGGAAGAATCGCGACCAAGTCCAGATCTGCACCAAGTTGAGCACGAGCGGCGGCGGCGCCCGGGTGCACCAGGCCGTGCGCGAAAGCCTGGCCCGCCTCCAGACCGACTATGTCGACATCTACATGCTGCACCGGCCCTATCCCGACGTGCCGATTCGGGAGACGCTGGAGGCGCTGACCGAGGAGGTCCAGGCCGGTCGAGTCCGCCAGATCGGCTGCAGCAATTTCTCCATTGCGCAGCTGCGGGAGGCGATTCTGACCGCCGAAGCCCACGGCCTCGCCCGGATGCGCACGATCTCGCCGCCCTTCAATCTCGCCAATCCCTCCGCGCGGGAGCAGATCTTCCCTTACTGCCGGGAGCAGGGTATCTCGACTTTGATTTACAGCCCGCTCGCCGCCGGCTTCCTCGCCGGCAAATATGTCCAGGGCGGTCCGATCCCCAAGGGCGCCCGCTTCGACATCGTGCCGGGCCATATCGACGTCTATTTCAGCGACAAGAACTTCCGGGTGATGGAAAATCTGCGCCAATTGAGCGCCGAATTGGGCGAGCCGATGGTGAAGTTGGCCATGGCCTGGGTCTTCCAGAGTCCGGGGGTCGATTCCGTCCTGGTCGGAGCGCGCGGGCCCGGTCACATCGACAATGCGCTGGCCGCCTTCCATTTCACGCTTCCGCCCGAACTGAAGGCCCGGATGGACGGGTGGCTGGCCTAAGGCGAACCCGCGGCCGTCAGCGCCAGATACGCTTCCGCGGCCCGCCGCCCCAGCGTCAGCTGGCTGGCCGCGTCGTAATGGACGGCGTCGAGCAGTGTCAGGTCGTCGCCGGAGACCAGCCCAATCCGGGGATCGGCCGCCGAGAGCGCAGACTGGGCGGCCCGGACCTGGGCCGCAAAGTGCATGGAAAAATTCTTCTTTCCGTCTCCCGTCAGGACGAGGAAGACGGGCAGGTCCGGCACGGCCAGGTCCGCCCGCATCCGAGCGACCAACTGCTCCAGGTTGACCTGGTAATGCTCGGCCCAATTCTGCCGGGTCGCATCGGCCTCACCCTGGGCCCAAACCAGGGCGGCCACTTCGTAAGCGGTTCCGGCGGCCCGCAGGCGCCCGAGGGCCGCCTGCACTTGGGCCAGAAATTGGCGGTAGAGCATGAGCCCAGAAACCGCCCCGACCGCCCAGTCTTCGGCCAGGCTCGTACCGCCCCGCCCATGCTTGATGATGGCCAGCGGCTGGCCCGGCCAGCGCTCGGCCAGCGTGCGCCCAAAGGTCAGCTCCAGGCCAAAATGATCGGCCGAGGTGCTGGGCAATTTCGGCGAGGGCTGGAGCGGCATCCAGCCGTCGGTCCGGTAGTGGGCCCGCGGGCCGGCCCGTTTGGCGTCGGCCCCCAAACTGCTGACATTGTCGAACTGGACGGCGGGCATCGGTTCCAGCACCGACGGCGCCAGGCCGGTGACGACAGCGCGGCCCGTCATGTTGGACTGCCCCGCCAGCAGGAATACCTTCATCACGGAAGAGGACATAATTCCCGGAGTCGTTCGTGGCACCGTAGTGGGCAGTGTTTGGCTGATTATAGTATATTACCGCGTGACCGTCCGACCCGTTCCGGCCGCTCAACCGCCCCAGAAGTGACGAAGCCGAATCAGGCCGAAACTCACCGCGCCCAGGATCAAGGCAGCGAAGAGACCGACGAAGAACGGGCGCAGCCCCAGTCGGCGCAAAAGCGCGAGGCCGGTGCTGAGTCCTATCGCCGCCATGACGACGGTGAGGAAAAAGGTCGAAGCCCCGTCCATCCCGCGCAGGAAGCTCTGCCAAGTCGCGGAGTCGAGGATGCCAAAGGGACGGAAGGAGGCGTCGCCGATCGTGCGCAGGACGGTCGTTGCGAGGAAGCCCAAGACAAAAACCGGCACCACTTGCTGGAGGCGCTGGCGCCAGGGCGGGCGGCCCGCGGCCCGGGACTGATAGGTCGCCGCCATCAGGGGAATCACGGCCACCATGCACAAATTGCGGATGATCTTCACCACGGTCGCCGTGTTCAGGACCTCCGGAGCGTGATGGATCTGCGCATAGACGAGAGCGGCACCCGTCACCTGGGCCGTATCGTGGATCGCGGTGCCCAGAAACACCCCGACCGCGGCATGATCGGAGCCGAAGAGGACCGGCATCAGGTAGGGATAAACCAGCATGGCCAGCATCCCGAAGACCACGACGCAAGCGACGGCATAGCTTACTTCCTCCTCTTCCGCCTCGATCGTCGGAGCGACCGCCATGATGGCGGAAACCCCGCAAATGCTCGTGCCGACCGCAATGAGGCTGCCTAATTTCCGCGCCAGTCCAACCCGGCGGCCAAGGCGCGGCACCGCCCAGAGGGCGGTCGCGATGCAGACGGCGACGATCGGCAGGGCCCGCAGGCCGATGACCCCTACCGCCACCAGGCTCAAGCGGAAGCCGAGGAGCATAATGGCCACGCGCTGCAGCTGTCGCATGCAGGCCCGCAGGCCCGATTGGAAGACCGCCGGCACTCCGATCGTGTTGCAGATTACAATCCCGAATAGAATGGCCAGCGGCACCCCGCTAAGCGGGCTCTGAGCGTAGCCGAGAAGCCCGGTCCCAATCCACTTCGCCAGCCCGTTGGCGGCCACGGCAAGAACCGCGGCGAGAGCGAAGCCCGGGACCCGCTGGCCGACCCACTCCATCGCCGCATGGGCTGCACCCGCGGTCGGCACCGGGGGGAGCGCCGGCACCCCCTCCATGCTGTCCCAACTCGTGGAAATGTCCGGAAAAAGGCTGCTCATGGAGGAAAGGCCAAGGCAGACGGGAGGGAACCTCAACAGCTTTCGTCGACCATGTGGTAAACGAGAGCTTTGACGTTTTCCGGGAGATGCTTGTAAACCGAAAGCGGCACCGGCTCCACCTTGGAATCCGAACCCTCGTTGGCATCGACAATCTGGCGCCGGTCGCGGGTGCCGGGACGGAGGGGCTGGAGATTCAGCCACCAAGGGGCGTAGCGCACGATGAAACCGACCCGTTCCTCTTGGGAGCGGTTGTCGGCGATCGCATGCCAGGTCCGCGCGTCAAAGAGACCGACGTCGCCGGCGTTGCCCTGCAGCTGGACCTCGCCCTCGTACTTCGCCATGGGATCGTACTGGCTGCCCTCCTTGGGTGAGACGTTGCGGGTGTGGCTGTCGGGAATCACGATCGT
>Ga0302320_10017226_pt1 | contig 14688 bp, 17 predicted proteins | sample Bog_T0_3_FD_202130 | JGI IMG/M metagenome (GOLD analysis project Ga0302320, IMG submission 202130) | Peat permafrost microbial communities from Stordalen Mire near Abisko, Sweden - Bog_T0_3 | ecosystem: Environmental > Terrestrial > Soil > Wetlands > Peat | place: Sweden: Abisko, Stordalen Mire...
TTGCTGAGCCGGTTCTGCTGACGGTTGACCTGCGCCTTCTCCGCCGCTGAAAGTTTGCCGCCGTTCAGAGTCCGCTCGGCGTGTACCTCTTTGTTGACCGCCGCTTCTTTCGTTTCCAGATGAGCGGTCTGATTAGCGGTCAGATGGCCGGACTTCACGCCTTGCGCGATCCTGTCCTGCTGATTTTCAGCGCGGGCTGCGATCTTGCCGGCGGCCTGTGCGGAAAAGGTGGATGCAGCGAATACGGCTGTAAATGCGATGGTGCTGAATGCTGTTTTCATGACGTCTTCTCCTCGTGAGGGCCTCTCTCTGTTGCCGTGCCCTTCACTTGGATAAACAGCGCCCGCCGCCGGAAGTCGCGATCCCGGGGATTAATCTTAATTAAGCGTCATTGGTCACGCGGGACGCCAGCCTCGCATTCGATAAGGGGCGCGCCCCCGGAACGCCGAAGCTTTGTCAGGAGCACACAACTGGGCGCGTTGCGGTACTAGTTTCCAGCCGGGCGGGATTGCGCTTTATGCGCTGCCTTGCGAGGCTTCGCATTCCTCTTTGCTTTCCTCTTCGCTTTATGCGCCGGCTTGTGGGGTGGTGGACCGGGAGGCGCCGCCTGCACACCGGAAACAGTCAGAAACACGCCAAGTACGAGCCAACCGAAAACTTTCTTCATAGCCCGATATTACCGCAAATCAGGCAAGGCCACCAGGAAAATCCTGCACCGATTCAAAAAACTGAGCCCGGCGCCCCGCCATCGACGCCGGCGGCAACGTCATTTGCTGACAAACGGAAGGAGCTTGCGCTTCGCCTTGCCCGGATCATCCTGCGACGCCAGCATATCGCGCAGCCGATCCACGCCATCCAGTATCAATGGCGACATCACCCGGTACCCCCGCGAATTCGGATTTACGCCGTCATCGGAAAGCTCGGCCTTTATCATGCCATGTTCGTCCGCCATGGCCGAGAAATAATCTACATAAATGAAGTTTTCCCGGATGCAATAGTCGCGGATCCAGCCATTGACTTTGCGCACCAGTTCGGGCGTTCGTTTCTTCGCGGCCTCGCCCCCCGCTGGCAACACTGAAGCGAAAATCGGCTGTACCCCATGAGCCTTCGCCACATCCCCCATCATGACGAGGTTGTCCGCAATCGCCGAGGGCGTCATCCCCTGCGCCAGATCGTCCGACCCCGCCAGCACGATCACCGCCAGCGGCCGCAGCGCCACCACGTCGGCCAGAAAGCGTGCCAGGATCTGATTCGTCGTCTGCCCCGCGATGCCGCGGTTCACGAAGTCCTTCCCGGTGAAATATTCGTTCAGCCGCCAGTTATCCGTAGCCCCGTCGCCCAGAAAAACATAGCGCGGCTGTGAGGGGGTCGGCGCCAAAGCCTTCGAATTCGCCGCCGCATACCGCTTCAGATTATTCGGGTCAGAATCGTTGGCGTGCGCGTCGATCTGATCGCGGATCAGCAGCGCCTGAAAATGACGATCCAGTATTTGCAGCTCGTTGCGCAGCTCCAGAAACTGCGACGACGCCGCGGCGGGGAAAAAATCGGGACGCGGCAAGGTATCGGCGAGCGCCAGGTAGGCTTTGATCTCATTCACCAGTTGAAGGGTCAGCGTGGTATCGCGCGGGGTCTTCGCCAGCCCCGCAACCGTGGCCTGTGTGTTCTGCCGAAGCGCGTCGCTGGCCCGCACCAGCCCTGGCACCACCGTCGCCGTCGACTCCATCAGCTGGACCACTCGCGTAGCCGTCAGCTGGGTTTCCGGCTGGCTCAGCAGCGCATTCGGCGGACTTTGGGCCATTGCTGAAATCGCCCCTGCCAGCAGCGTAATCCCGAAAAAACACTTTGCACGCATAGTCCTATTTTCCACCGGCGACGCTCTCCGGCGCACCAGGCTTTTCCATCCGGAACGTGATCGTCCCGATCGTAAACTGCAGGCGCACCTGCAGCTGGATCGGGAGCCGGCGGTCGTCGTCCGTAATCCACACGTGCAGATGGCCAGACCGGCGGAACAAAACGTTGTCGAAAAGGTAAATTTCGTACAGCACCGTATTGACCATGCCGAAGTCCGTTTTCAGCTGTTCGCGCCGCTGCGATTCCACCTTCGCCATCACAAATTTTTTACCATCGCTCACCGGAATCTGCGCTGTCTTGCCGGGCTCCAGCCGCAGATAGCGCAGGGCGACCAACCCGCCGATCAGATCGTGGACACATCCGGGGATCGTCACGTCTTGATTGACAGTGGTGTTTTTCACCAGGTCTTTTTCCACATAGCTCGCCTTGTGAGCGCCGGTGTCGTACGTGACGCGGGTTTCTTTGCGGCGGGCGCCTTCCTGGGCCTGAATCAGCGTGCTCTGCGCGCAGAAGCCGGGGTTCATCAGCGCGGAGTAATCGTCATCCACCAAAAACAGGCGCGATACCAGGCCAGCCGATTCCACATGCAGCTTGACATCACCCGCCGTGGCGCTGCCCGCGCCGGCATTCCATTCCAGATGAGCTTTGCCGGCTGTGATCAGCCGCCACTCGATCGAATAATCGAAGGTTTCGTGAGGCGGCGGTGCCAGTGGCGGAGCGGAATTAAATGCCGGTTGCGAAACCGCGGGCACCTGAGCCAGAGCTGCCGCGAAAGCAAAGAACGGCGCGGCGCAGCAGAAAAAGCTTTTCAGGTGCCGTTTGTGCATCCAGGTGTCAGTTTCTCACATCAAGACCGCAGCAGCGGTCGGCGTACGGTCGTATTCGGCGCACACACCCTCGGCCAGGCCAGTAAGCTATAGGGGACTATGATTGCAGCAACTACTGCTCCCTTCGGGTCCAATCGATTTCTGCACGTACTGATGTTCATTTTCCTGTGCGTATGGATCGCCTCAGCTGTGAGGCCGTCAATTCCGGAGGATTGGTTTCTGGAGAACATCCTGGTTTTCCTTCTGCTGGCGACCCTGGTCGTCGCGGGCAGATGGTTCAGGCTCTCCAATGGTTGTTATCTGCTTATCTTCGTCTTCCTGTGTCTGCACGAATGCGGAGCCCATTACCAATACTCCGCAGCCGTGCCCGGCGAGTGGATGAAGTCGGTCTTCCACACCGGGAGAAACGACTATGACCGCCTCGTGCATTTCGCGTTTGGACTGCTTCTCTGGAATCCTCAGCGCGAAATTCTGGTCCAAAAGGCAGGTCTCCGCGGTGCATGGTCTGAAGTTTTGCCAGTGTTCACGACCCTCGCATTCAGCGCAGTGTATGAAATGATCGAGGCAGCAACCGCCGCCGTTGTCGACCCGGCCAATGCCGCTGCGTTCCTCGGCTCACAGGGAGATCAGTGGGATTCGCAAGAGGATATGTTTATGGCCCTGTGCGGCGCAACGGCGGCCTACATGTTGGCCGCTGCGTCGAGGCGTATTGAGCGGAGCTAGTGCTTACAGCAACGGCAAACAGGCGCCGGGGTTCATCCCGACGCCTGTTCGCAGTTCACAAAGCTGCATGGATGCGGTAGCTATTTCCCAACCATCAGAATCGTAAACGAGCCAGGCACCACCACGCCTTGCTGCCCGCGTCCGCCACCTGCCGGCGGCGGCGGAGCCGGTCCGCGCTCCTGCGCCATCGTGAAGAAGTGGCTGGTTTTACTATCGAACGCGATCGTGCGGGCTCCGTTCATCGTTTGCAGATTCTGCTCCACTTCAAACGTCGTGGGGCTCGTCTCCTTCACAAACGTCATCGTGCCATTGCCCTGCGTACTGACCGCTTCCATCCCCTCAGGATTGAACCAAGCGCCGTCGGAACTCCCGGCCAGCGGCAGGCTCGTCAAAATTTTGCCGTCCTTCGCGCTCAGGATCACCATCATCGGCTGAGCAGGTGTCGTCGGAGGATTGCCCGACCGCCCGCAGGCCGCGAACAGAATCCCGTTCTTCGTGTCCATCGCCAGTCCGTTGCATCCGCCCTTGTCGACGAACGAAAAATGCCCGGTGACCTGCATCGTCTTTGCATCGAACGCCGTCACGCTCCCGACCGCATCCTGCATCACCACATAGACCATGCCCTTCCCGTCAGCCACGCCCTCTTCCGGCACGCCACCCAGATCGACCTTGCCCAGCACCGTGCCGTCCTTCGCATCGATCACCGTCGCGTCCTTCGTCGGGTGACTAAAAATATAGACCCGCTCGTTGAACGCGTCGAACAGAATGCCATCCGGCTGCGCGGGCCCCACGTCGATGTGCTTGACCAGTTTCATCGTCTTCGTATCGAACATCGACGGTTGCGGATGGTCGCTCGAAAAACCCATCCCGTTTTTCGGATTGATCACCGCTCCATTCCCGCCAACGCCAGTGACCTCTCCGGTGGGCGCCAGAGTATCGAGGTTGAAGATCGTTATACGTTCAGGCACTGCCGCCACTGCCGGCGTCGTATCGGTAGCTGGGGCTTCTCTCACTGCGTTGCGAGGAATATACAGACGGCGTCCGACGGGGTCGGCATGGAGATAATCCCAGCCACCTTCTCCGCCAACTTTCGCCGTCTTCAGCACTTTCCAGGGGCCTGTTTGCTGCGCCAGGCTTATCGACACGAACGCGGCGATCAAGGCCGCAAATATAAACAAGGACCGTTTCATGGGCTTCTCCGTGAACCAGTATAGTTCAGAACAAGGTTCCTGGCATTGCTTTATTGGCAACGCTTCCGGTAGACTCCAAACGATTGCCCGCAGTTCCAAAGCAGACAGGAACTGAAAGGACAAAAAAATGCCGAAATATCTGATCCAGGCGCGCTACTCTCCTGAAGGGCTCAAAGGCCTCGCGAAAGACAAAGCCTCCGGCCGCAAGGCCGCTATTCAGGCCGCCATGAAGAATGTGAAAGGGAAAGTGGAGTGCATGTACTTCTCTTTCGGAGCCGAGGATGTGGTCGCAATTCTGGATGCCCCGGATAATGTCGCCGCCGCCGCGGTCGCCATCGCTGTGGGATCGTCCGGTCTGGTCAGTATCAGGACCACGCCGCTGCTAACAGTCGATGAAGTCGATCAGGCCCTGGCCCTGCCCTCCAAATACCGCGCCCCCGGCCAATAGCCTCAGAGGTGCAAATAATAGACCGGCGCCAAAGCCGCAAGCACTGCCGCCACCTGCAGCGCAAGCACGCACAGCGTTTCTTTCGGAGCTCCGGGCAAACGGCGGATCGCAAAATACGCGATCAGCGGTATCTGCAGGGCAATCAGTAACTGGAATGTGTGGGCAACGGCGCCTTCGTCGGCTTCCCGCGCCGCGCCGTATCGGGTAACGTGGATCATCACAATGGTTAAAGCGGCCAGCGACATGGTGACAGGAAGAAACGCGCCCGGCTGCTTCATCAGCGAACGGAAACCTGCAACGGACTGGGTCATCGGAACCTCCATGCTTGGCATTTCAAAGTACTTTTCCAGTATAGGTCAGTTTGCCCACGTGTTCAACGAAAATAATTAACAGTTTAACTTGCAAGTTTGGCTGTTATTCGATATCCTGAGATTTGCCCGCGCCCCGCAAGCCCTCCGATCTGGCCGTCGCCGATTTCACTCATGCCATCGGTCTGTTCATCCGCCGCGCCCGCGCCGCCGCCGCCGCTCACGAGCTTTCTCTCACCGAATCCGCCGTCCTCGCGCGCCTCGCCAAACAAGGACCCGCCACCATTGCCGATCTGGCTCGCGCGGAAAGCATGAAGCCGCAATCGATGGGAACCACCGTCGCCGCTCTCGGTGAACGAGGCCTCATCGGCCGCAAACCTCACCCCACAGACGGACGCCAGGTCAACATCGAACTCACCCCCAAAGGCGCCGACGTGCGGAAAAGCGCCGGCGACGCCAAGCGCGCCTGGGTCGCGCAGGCCATCGCGCAACTGGACGAACAGGACCAGCAAACTCTCTTCCGCGCCGGCGAAATGATCCGGCGTCTCGCACAACCGTGAACGCGGAATAAGGAAAACAATGCCCCTGACCAAACTAGACGACATCTCCGCCCTCATCGTAATCGATCTCCAAAAAGGCCTTGCCGGCATGCCCACCGTGCATCCGTTCAACGAAATCATCCACCGCTCCGCGCAACTTGCCCACGCCTTCCGCGAGCAAAACCTCCCGGTGGTTCTGGTCAACGTATCAGGCAGCGCGCCCGGCCGCACCGACGCCGGCCCGCCCAAATATTCGTTTCCACCCGATTGGACCGAACTCGTGCCCGAACTCAACCAAAAGCCCGTCGATCACACCGTCACCAAGCAACGCTGGGGCGCTTTCCATGGCACAGATCTGGATGCTTACCTCCGCGGTCGCGGAGTCACGCAAATCGTCCTCACCGGCGTCGCCACCAGCATCGGAGTCGAATCCACCGCCCGCAGCGCTTACGATCTGGGCTATAACGTGGCGCTTGTCCTCGACGCCATGACGGACCGCGATGCCGGCGCCCACCATCACAGCGTGGAAAAGATTTTCCCCCGCCTGGGCGAAACAACTCAAACCGAACAAGTCCTCGAACTTCTGAAAAATGATCGCCTGAAAAAACCAGCCGACCGCGCATGAATACCGACGCGATCCGCGCCCTGCGTCACCGCAATTTCCGGCTCTTCTTCTGCGGCCAAAGCATCTCGCTGGTCGGCACATGGATGACGCGGCTCGCCACCAGCTGGCTCGTGTATCGCCTCACCGGATCTTCTTTGCTCCTCGGAGTTGTGAGTTTCGCGGGCCAGATCCCCACCTTCCTCCTGGCCCCGTTCGCGGGCGTATGGGTCGATCGCCATGAGCGCCGCCGTATCCTTCTGGTCACGCAGCTTCTCGCCGCCGTGCAGTCGCTCATGCTGGCGGCTCTCACGCTCTCCCACCGCATCACCCTGCCGGAAATCATCGCGCTGAGCGTCTTCCAGGGCCTGATCAACGCGGTCGATATGCCAGGGCGCCAATCCTTTCTCGTGCGCATGGTCGATGGCCGCGCCGACCTCAGTAACGCCATCGCACTCAACTCCACCATGGTCAATAGCGCGCGTCTCCTGGGCCCGGCCCTCGCCGGACTCGTAATCGCCGGCGTGGGAGAAGGATACTGCTTCCTGATCGACGGCCTGAGCTATTTCGCCGTAATCGCCTCGCTCGCGGCCATGCGAGTCACCGGCGAGCACCCCGCCCCGTCGTCCGCCAGCCTGCTCGCCCAACTCAAAGAGGGCTGGATTTACGTCTCCGGCTTCGCACCCATCCGAACCGTGCTCGTGTCGTTCGCCATCGTCAGTTTCATGGGCGTGCCGTACACCGTCCTGATGCCGATCTTCGCCGCCCGAATCCTGCACGGCAATGCGCACACCCTGGGCTTCCTGACCGGAGCCGCGGGGGTCGGTTCCATCACCTCCGCCATCGCCCTCGCCATGCGCAAATCCGTTCGCGGCCTCTACAAAGTGATCCCGGTCGTGGCGGCGGTATTCGGCTCCGGCCTGATTGCGTTTTCATTCTCGCGGAATTTCTGGCTCTCGCTCGCGCTCATGAGCGTCACCGGATTCGGCATGATGCAGTTCGCTGCCGCCAGCCAAACCGTCATCCAGACCATCGTCGAAGAAGACAAGCGCGCCCGCGTCATGAGCTATTACACGATGGCCTATATGGGTGCAAGTCCGTTTGGCAGCCTGCTCGCGGGAAGCCTCGCGCCGGTGCTCGGAGCCCCCGGAGCCGTGGTCATTTGCGGCCTCGGCTGCATCGCCGGCGCGATCTGGTTTTGGCTCCAGCTCCCGAAACTGAGACCCGAGATCCGCCCCATCTATCAGCGCCTCGGCATCCTCCCGTTACCCGCTGAAGAAGAGAGTTAACCACCCATATGCCAAAAAAGCACATTGGAAGACTCAATCAAACGCATATTGCGGCCGATAACTCTTCTGTACGGAGTAAAACCGTGAAACGCAGATTCCTAAGTGCACTCAAAGACTTCATTCAGGACGAAAGGGGTCAGGATCTGATCGAGTACGCGCTGATTATCGGTCTGATCGCGCTGGGAGCCGTCGCCAGTATGCAATCGCTCGCCACCGGCTTCAGTACCAGCCTCTCCAAAGTCGGCAGCAAAATGGCCACATATACCAGCTGATTACCCGATCGTCCAGATACATCCGTAATTACTCGGGATACTGAGAGTTTGCGCCGACCCGGCCACCACACCGCCCAGATTCTGCGTACCTTCAATCTGCTCCGTGTAATTGCCACTCAACGGAAACGCAAAGCTCGCCGTCTGCTCCTGATCCGTAAAATTCACCACCACCAGGCTGAACGTATTCCCGTCCTGCCGCGAAAACGCCATCAAACCTTTGGAATTGAAGTTGTCGTAGTCGTTATAGAAATAGTGCTGGCCCTCGGTGAACTGCGTTCCGCCCCGCCGGATCTTCGTCAACTTCCGAACCAGGCGGATGATCGGCTGCCCGTCGTTGTCATAGAAATAGTTCCAGCGCACCGGCCGGTAAACCATCACGCGACCCTCGCCCCACCCCGGAATCCAGTAATTCTCGCAGAATTCCTGCCCCTCGGAAAGCAGCGGCGTGCCCTTCGCCGTCAGCAGCGCTATCAAATAGGGCTGCACCTTCGGCCATTTGCCGTCCCGGTCGCCCTGTTGGAGCAGCGCGTCATCCGGATCGTTATCCACCGCCACCGTGCCGAAATTGCAGATGAAGCGCGAATGATCGTGATTCTCGATATACTGCAGCGCAGTCTTTTGCAAAGTATCGCCATTCGCAGTAACCGACGCCGGATATCCGCTCAGCCCGAGCTGCAATCCCAGTTGCTCGATCGCCCCCGGAGCGCCCGCCGCGCAGTTGGCCGCGGCCGAAAGCGTTCCATCCTGCCACGTACCCGTGCTATAACTCCCGTTCAGAATATCCGGAGGACTTGGCAGATACTCGGCAATCTGAATCAGATTGATATTCCCCGCCGCATCGAAGAACCGCTGATAATGATCCGTCGCGCCCGCTTTCGATTTCACATGTTGATAAGTGGAATAAACCAGATTCGCGTAGCCCGATCCCATTGGACCGTCCCAGTACTCCGGCACATCGTCGAAACGGAATCCATCCACGTGAAACGTATCGAGCCAGTACTGATTCACGGAATAAAAATAATCCTGTGTCAGCCGCTTCGTGAAATCCGTCAGGGTACCGAACGCCCCGCTCCCGCCGTTAAACGGGTTTGGCAGATCGCCCCCGAGCGCGTCATACAGCTGTTCGTAAGCGAAATCGCCGCCCACGTGCCCGTAAACCGAATCGATCACCACCGCAATTCCGTTCTGGTGGCAAAGATCCACGAAATTCTGAAAATCGGAAGTCTTCCCAAACCGCTCCGCCACGCAAAAGTAACCGATCGGATCATATCCCCAGTCGATCGCGCTCAGAACGTTCGAAACCGGCATCACTTCAATGCAGTTGATGCCCAGATCCGCCAGGTAAGGCAGTTCCTGAATAGTCCGGTAAAGATCGTTGCGAAACTCGCTGATCATCAGTTCGTAGACAATGGCATTCGCAAGCGGCGGCGTTTTCCAGACAGTTTCATTCGCGGAAAACGCATAAGCCGTGGCCCCCACCGTAATCGCCGAAAGCCGCCCCACCCCGACTTCGCGCGAGAACGGATCGATGATGAAATCAATCGTCCCGCGCGTGGGGCTCTGGATCACGTAACGATACACATAGCGTCCCGCCTGCCCGAATGCGGTCGATCCCGGCGGCGCCGGAGCGGTATTCAGATTGATCTGCCCCGACCAATAATCGCCGTAAACCGGATCGACCGAGTGAGTCTGCGCCACCAGAGCCGGCTGCACGGCCTGCAGATACTGATCCGTTTCGTGAATAATCTTGACCGAAACGCTATATCCGGCGCCCGAATCGACGCCGGGCAGTAAAATTCCAAACTGGACAACTTTGGGCGATATCTCCAAAGCGCCCAGCGTATTCATGGAAAGGTAATTCATAAAATCCTTCGGCGTAAAATCGGCAGCCGGTGAGCCATTATACCGATAAATAGACGGAACATAAAGACAACAGCTATCCGTCGGGAAACTCGATCGTGCGCAGTCCTGTGTAAAGCCCTATAGCGCGGAAATCGCGATCGTGATGCCACACCGGCACGGCGTTCGCGATCGCAATCGCCGCAATCAGACAATCGATAGAGGACCGAATCGTCAGCCCCTTGCGGCGACCCAGCCGGTATATCTCCGCGCCTTCCACAAAGAGAACTTCCGGGAGAGGATCTGTCAGGCGCGGAATCGCGCTGAAATCCCGGCGGAATTCTGCGGTGGCAGGCGTCTCGCGGAGACCCTGAAAAACTTCCTGTACGATCGGACTGGTATCCACACCGACGGATCGACCAAAATCATTTCGCGCGTTTTCTGCGAGGCCATTCATCGCGCATTTCCCGAAGATCCCCCTGCCAGAGCCCCGTACCGAAAAAGCGCGTCAGCCCCTTGGCCTTTCTGCGGCGCACAGTTTCGGCGAGGGACTGATTGACGGCAGCGGAATAAGTGCGCACCCCGGGCACTTTCGGAGAAGTATTAAACAAAGAGCGTATCGACGCGGACCGAAAACCCCGGCAGAACGCCGCAGGTCACGCTGTCGCTCTGCCGAAGACTCCCGCCAAACACCAGATCGCCCGCCTCGTCCCGCCGATGAATCTCGACGCTGCGATTTTCCGGATCCACAATCCAGTACTCATTCACGCCGCGCGCGGCATACAGGCTGCGTTTCACATGCCGATCCCGGCGTTCATTCGAAGCGCCCGGCGAAAGAATCTCGATGACGATTTCCGGCGCAGCCCGAAACCGGCCACCGATCAGCGACTTCCGCATACGTTCATGAGTTGCAAAAACAAGATCCGGAATTACGCCGTTGTAATCGTCGAAAATGACACCGACGCCCGGCACGATCTCTCCAACCGGATGCTCACGCAAATAATCCACGAAGGCGGAAGCAATTCTCATCAGGATGATTTGGTGAATATATCCGGGCGCGCTGGACACGTACAGTTCTCCCCCGATCAGTTCGTAGCGATTGCCGTCGTCCGGCATCGCTTCCACATCGGCGTTAGTCAATCGAAGGTCGCTGGCGGTGCTCATAACGATACAGCTCTTACCTCAGATGATAGCGCGGAACGCGCATCCGATCGGTGCTAATCGACATGTTAACCGGCGCTCATCGGCGGCCATTTTGCCGGGATTTCCCCAGGACCCTCCACCGCCCCGATCCACTGCACAGGACTCGTCGTGACAATCCGCATCCCGCCTCGATTGAACTCCATGCGAAGCCCGAGGTACACGCCCTTCATTTTAAGAAAACTGCCGCCCAGCGTGCTGCCCGATAGCCGGACCGGAGTCAACTCGGGGAAGAACGCTCCACCCCGCACCAGCACCATCGCCTCATCCGCCGAAATAATCGTGATCTCATAAACGCTGTTCTTCGTCCCCACCTTCAGCGTCTGCAGATCTTTCAGGCGATCGATCTGAACCCCGTTATCCCACTCCGCTTCCGACCATCGGTCAAGCAGCGAACCAGCGGGATACCTTAGCGCGGTTCCGTCCATGGATAGTTCATCCGGCACGTTTCTGCCTTCAGTCTAACGTGGCCCGGCTCGCCGGTCACGTCAATCTTCCGGAAATCGTCTCCTTATTTTCAGTAATTTAGCCCAAAAGCCCCCCGGATCGCGTTTCCGGTCAGGCTACTCTGCGGGCGAGAGAGGTGTCGAGTTCATGCAGTTTGAAATAGATTTCCTGACGTCGCACGATCCCGCCAGCATCGTCGCCGAGTTACAGCGCATCGCCAAATTTTTAGGCAAGCGCGCCATCACAACCAAAGAGATCGACGAACACGGATTCGTGAGCGCCAAAACCGTCATGCAGAAATTCGGGACCATGCGCAAAGCCCATGAGGCCGCCGGCCTCGTCGCCCTGCGCTACACCAAATCCACCGACGAGGAATTAATTCGCATCGTGGCGGACCTCTGGACCATCACCCTGCGCGAGTTCGGGCGCCGTCCGCGCATGAGTGAAGTGAGCAAGTACGGCTTTCCCGTGTCCTCCAAAACCATCGTGGAGCGCTTCGGCACCTGGAAACAAGCCCTGATTGCTACGTCCGCCGCTTATGCCGCAAACGGTAAGCCCGCTAAAAAAGCCGCACCGCCAAAACCTGTTCGCAAGGTAATCCGCCGGAAGGATCTGTCCGTCAACAAGCGCTATCTCGTGATGAAGCGCGATAACTTCACCTGCCGCATCTGCCGCATTCCGGGCGGCGAACTCGAGATCGATCACATAATACCGGTAAGTCGCGGCGGAGGGAATACCATGGACAATCTCCAGACCCTCTGCAAGCCCTGTAACAGAGGCAAGGGTGCCCACCTCTAATCGACTACAAAATCGCCCGAACCACCCCGCCATCCACCCGCAGCGCGGCCCCGTTCGTAGCCGAAGAAACCTCGCCCGCCACATAAGTCGCCAGAGCCGCGACTTCGTCCACCGTGGCAAAACGCTTCAAAAGCGACGAAGGCCGCGCAAACTCGAAAAACTCCTTCTCAATCTCCTGCGGAGTCTTATTTTTCTGCTTCGCCAGCGCCCCCACAAAAGCTCCCGCGCCTTCCGACATCGTCGGCCCCGCCAGAATACTGTTCACCGTCACCCCTGTGCCCGCCACCGATTCCGCAATCCCGCGCGCCACCGCAACCTGCGCCGTCTTCGTCATCCCGTAGTGCACCATTTCCGCCGGAATCTGCACCGCCGACTCGCTCGATATAAAAAGGATGCGCCCCCAATTCTTCGCAATCATGCCCGCCACATAATGCCGCGAGAGCCGCACCCCGCTCATCACGTTCACTTCAAAAAGGCGGAACCAGTCCGCATCCGGAATTTCGGCGAACGCCTTTGGTTCAAAAATCCCGACATTGTTCACCAGCACGTCCACCGCCGGCAGCTTTGCGATGGCCGCCTCCGCGCCTGCCGCGCCCGAAAAATCCGCCACAATCCCATCCACCCTGCCCGCGCCCGTTTCCCGCCGGATCGCGCTCACCGCCGCATACACCCGGGCCTGCGTGCGCCCGTTCACATATACATGAGCACCTTCGCGAGCCAGCGACCGCGCAATCGCAAATCCAATCCCCGCCGTCGATCCCGTAACCAAAGCAACTTTATCCGTAAGTTTCAGGTCCACAATATCCTCCGCAGCAATCCGATGCGCCAGACACCCAAAACGACTCCGCCCGCCATGTAAAGTAAAGGAGTCCTCAACTTTAGGTGCCAAAGTGAAGCTCACCGACCTGCGCGGAATCCTGCAATACATCCCCCAATTCCGCGAAAAAACCTTCATTCTGGCAGTGGACGGAGCCATCGTCACTGAGGAAAACTTCGCCAACATCCTCATCGACGTGGCAGTTTTGCGCTCCCTGAACATCCGTGTGGTCATCGTCCACGGGGCGGCCGAGCAGATTGAGGCGATCGCCGCTCACCGCGGAGTCGCGCCATCCAATCTCGACGGCACAGGCGTGACCGATGCCCCGACATTGCAGATCGCCATCGACGCAGCCAACCGCCTCACTCATGAAATTCTGGAGGGACTTTCCGCCAACGACCTCCGCGCCGCCTGCACCAATGCGGTCGTGGCCCATCCGCTCGGGATCATCCATGGCGTCGACCAGCTGTTTACCGGCAAGGTCGAGCGCATCGATACCGAGCTTCTTCAGACGTTAGTGAACCAGGGCATCGTTCCGGTCATCCCGCCCCTCGGCTTCGATGGCGAAGGCAAAACCTACCGCGCCAATTCCGACAGCATCGCGGTCGCCGTGGCCGAAGCCCTCAAAGCGACCAAGCTGATTTTTATGACCTCCGAAGACGGCTTGCGATACAACAATCGGCTCATCCGTCAGATGCTGGACGCGGACTTGCAGAAACTGGTGCAGTCCGCGCCCGAAGGCTTTGCCCCGGAAATGGTTTCCAAGGCTCGCTACGCGGCGGCAGCCTGCGCGGCGGGCGTGCATCGCGTCCACATTGTCAGCGGCCGTGAGGACGAAGGCCTGCTCGCCGAAGTATTCTCCAACGAGGGGATCGGCACGCTGATTTACGCCAACGAATACGAGCAGATCCGCCCGGCCCGGAAGAAGGATATCCGCGCCATCCAGTCGCTGACCAGGAAGGCCGTCGAAGCCGACGAACTGGTCAGGCGGACGCGCGCAGAAATTGAGAAGAGCCTGTCGGATTACTATATTTTCGAAATCGACAAAAACCCGGTCGCCTGCGTGGCGCTGCACGTTTTTCCCGGGCACCAGCAGGGCGAACTGGCCAGCCTGTATGTCGATCCGGCGCACGAAAACCAGGGCATCGGCCGAAAGCTGATTCAGTTCGTCGAAAACAAAGCTCGCGAACTCGGCCTTGCCGAACTGATCGCGCTCTCCACACAGACGTTCAGCTACTTCCAGTCGAAGGGCGGTTTCACCGAAGCAACCCCCAACGATCTTCCCCCGGCCCGCCGCGAGAAATACGATCAAAGCGGCCGCAACTCAAAAGTGCTGCTCAGGAAGCTGAAAACTTAAGCATCCACAAAGGCTGCCAATTCGCGCTATCCTAACGTCGTCAGCCCCGCCGAGGGGCGAGGCTGATCTTAGAGAAAGAGGTAAATTTCATGTCCAAACCAATCGTCGCGATGCTACTCGCCTGCGTATGCGGCGTCGTCTCCGCCCAGGCCCCGAAGAGCGCCGCACCGGCCACCTATGTC
>Ga0302320_10017233_pt1 | contig 14684 bp, 11 predicted proteins | sample Bog_T0_3_FD_202130 | JGI IMG/M metagenome (GOLD analysis project Ga0302320, IMG submission 202130) | Peat permafrost microbial communities from Stordalen Mire near Abisko, Sweden - Bog_T0_3 | ecosystem: Environmental > Terrestrial > Soil > Wetlands > Peat | place: Sweden: Abisko, Stordalen Mire...
GATCGCAGGGGATCGATTGCCGCGCGGGAACAATTTCCCGACCGCATGCATGGCGGTGAGCGCCGTGGTGCGCGGGGCGAAGGTGAACAGCAGCGCACGGCCGGTGCGCTGGGCCAGCCCCTCCAGCACGCGGACGGTGTCGCGGGCGCGGTAGTGGATCAGCGAATCCATCGCCACGACGTAGTCGAAACGACCCAGCGCCGGGTCGAGCATGTCGCCGACGTGGAAGTCGATGGAGCCTTGACCGAGGTCGTGCGGCAGCCGCTCGCGCGCAAGGCCAACGAGGGTTGGCGACAGATCGATCGCCACCACATGGGCGCCGCGGCGGGCGGCCTCGACCGACAGCGCGCCGGTGCCGCAGCCGGCATCGAGGATGCGGGCGCCGGTCAGGTCGTCTTGCATCCAGCTCAGCAGCGTCCGGCGCATGTCGTCGCGCCCGGCGCGCACGGTCGCTCGGATACTGTTCACCGGCGCGTCGGAGGTCAGCCGCTTCCAGGCGTCAACCGCGGTGCGGTCGAAATACTGCAGCAGTTCGCCCCGGCGGGCCGCGTACGTCAGTGTCGGCATCAGTCGAACCCCAGCAGGTCAAATATGTCCCGGTCTTTCAACGAGCGCGCGTCCAGCGCCTCGGTGCCGGCCAGCAGATTCGCCGCCAGCCGCAGATATTCGTTCTGCACTGCAACGATTTCCGGCGTCGGGTCCATTTCGAACAGGGTGGATTTCTTCAGCCGGGACTGCCGGATGACATCCAGCGAGGGGAAATGCGCCAGCGTCTTCATGCCGGTGCGGGCGTTGAACTTCTCGATCTGGTCGGTGGAGTCGCTGCGGTTGGCGATGACGCCGCCCATCCGCACTTCGTAATTGCGGGCCTTCGCCTGGATCGCCGCGACGATACGGTTCATCGCGAAGATCGAATCGAAATCGTTCGCCGCAACGACCAGCGCGCGTCCCGCGTGTTGCAGCGGCGAGGCAAAGCCGCCGCAGACCACGTCACCCAGCACGTCGAATAGCACCACGTCGGTGTCTTCCAGCAGGTGATGCTCTTTCAGCAGCTTCACCGTCTGCCCGACGACATAGCCGCCACAGCCGGTGCCGGCCGGCGGCCCGCCCGCCTCGACGCACATCACCCCGTTGTAGCCCTGATAAACAAAATCCTCGACGCGCAGTTCCTCGGAATGAAAATTCACCGTTTCCAGAATGTCGATGACAGTCGGCACCAGGCGCTTGGTCAGGGTGAACGTCGAATCATGTTTCGGATCGCAGCCGATCTGCAGCACCCGCTTGCCCAGCTTCGAAAACGCCACGGACAAGTTGGAAGACGTGGTGCTCTTGCCGATGCCGCCCTTGCCGTAAACGGCGAACACCTGTGCGTTGCCGATCTTCAGGTCGGGTGCCATCTGCACCTGGACGCTGCCCTCGCCGTCACCGCGTACCGGAATGCGCCGGATAACCGTCATGCTGCTACTCCCAAACCAACGCCTTCAAGGCGGTCTTCCAGATCTTCTCCGGCGCGCTGCAAGGCTTCCCGCATCGCGTCGTTCGGCACCCAGTAGTTGCGTTCGTGCGCCTCGATCAGCCGGTTGGCAATCTTGGCGGAGGCGGTCGGATTCAGTTTCGCCAGGCGTTCGCGCATCTCCGGGTCGAGCACGAACGTTTCGGAGAGTTTTTCATACACCCAAGGCGCCACGTCGCCGGTGGTTGCGGACCAGCCGAAGGTGTTGGTGACGTGGGCTTCGATTTCCCGCACGCCCTCATAGCCGTGCTTCAGCAGCGCCTCGTACCATTTCGGGTTCAGCGCCCTGGTCCGGGTTTCCAGCGCAACCTGTTCGGAGATCGTGCGGATGGTGCCGTCGCCGCGCGTCTGGTCGCCGATATACACCGAAGTCGGTGATCCCCCCCGCGCCTGCCGCACCGCTCGGCTGATCCCGCCCAGCGTGTCGAAGTAATGATCCACGGTGGTGACGCCGACCTCGATCGAGTCGAGGTTCTGGTAAGTGATGTCCACCCGGGCCAGAGCGTGGGCAAGGACCTTGTCGTGGCGCCGCGGCGGACCGTCCACGCCATAGGCGAAACCTTTGCGCTTCAGGTAGGCGTCGGCGAGTTCGTCCTCGTCGTTCCAGGTGCCGCTGCCAACCAGATTGTTGACGTTGGCGCCGTAGGCTCCGTCGGCATTGCCGAACACCCGCAGGGCGGCGTCTTCCATCGACCCGCCGTTCTCGGCGAGGAAGGCCAAAGCGTGCTTACGGACAAAGTTCTGTTCGGCCGGTTCGTCGGCGTTGGCGGCCATCAGCGCTGCTTCGGCAAGAAGTTTCGTCTGCAACGGCAGCAGGTCGCGGAAAATGCCGGAGAGAGTTGCAACCACGTCGATGCGCGGGCGGCCAAGCGTTTCCAGCGGCACCAGTTTGGCGCCGGCAACCCGGCCGTAGCTGTCGGTGCGCGGTTCGGCGCCGAGCAGCCACAGCGCCTGGGCGATCGGGCCGCCTTCGGTCTTCAGGTTGTCGGTGCCCCACAGGACCATCGCCACCGTTTCGGGCAGTTTGCCGCTGTCGGCGAGGTGGCGGGCGAGCAAGCGGTCGGCCTGCTGGGCCCCGTCGCGCACGGCGAAGGCGCTGGGGATGCGGAACGGGTCGAAGCCGTGCAGGTTGCGGCCGGTGGGCAGCACGTCGGTGGTGCGCAGCAGGTCGCCGCCGGGTGCGGGCCGGATGTAGCCGCCATCCAGCGCGTGAATGATCGCCGGGACTTCGTGATCGACCGCCAGCAGAGCGTCGAGGCGCTTGCGTTCGGCCGGGTCGGTGACACTGGCGGCATCCAGCATCGACACGCGCTGTTCGGCGTCGAGGCCCTCGCCAACGACGTGCAGCCCGTGCGGGATCAGCGTGTATTCCAGTTCCAGCAGCGCGGCCGAAAGGTCCTGCAGCTTCGAGTCGTTGGTCCAGGCGGGTTCTTCCGGAGTCGCCAGATTGACGGTCACCGCCTGGGCCTGGACCAGTTCGGTCAGGGCGAGGCGCTGGCCGGCATCGGCATCCGGGGGCAGGGCGCGCCACCGATCCAGCGAGGCCTTCAGATCCAGCAGACCGCGATACAGCCCGGCATGGGCAACCGGCGGGGTCAGGTAGCTGATCAGCGCGGCGCCGGCGCGACGCTTGGCGATCATGCCCTCGGACGGATTGTTGGAGGCGTAGAGATAGAAGTTGGGCAGATCGCCGATCAACCGGTCGGGCCAGCAGTCGCCGGACATGCCGGCCTGCTTGCCGGGCATGAACTCCAGCGCGCCGTGGGTGCCGAAATGCAGCACGGCGTCGGCGCCGAACTCCTGGCTGATCCAGCGGTAGAAGGCGCAGAAGGCGTGCGTCGGGGCGAAACCGCGCTCAAACAGCAGGCGCATCGGATCGCCTTCATAGCCGAACGCCGGCTGGATGCCGACGAAGACGTTACCAAATCGCTCACCCAGGATGAACAGCGACGCGCCGTCGGTCTGCTGCCGACCCGGCGCCGGACCCCAGGTCGCCTCGATCTCGTTCAGCCAGCGCTGGCGGCGCACGTGGTCGTCGGCCGGCATGCGGGCGAACACGTTGGCGTTGGCGCCGAACAGTGACGAGTTGCCGCCGAGCAGACGGTCGCGCAGGGCATCGACCGAGTCGGGAACGTCGACAGTATAGCCGGCTGCCGCCATGCCGCGCAGCGTATTCAACAGCGAGGCGAAGACCGACAGGTAAGCGGCGGACCCGACGGTGCCGGCGTTGGGCGGGAAGTTGAACAGAACGGTGGCGATCTTGCGGTCGGCGCGCGGTGTCCGGCGCAACGCGACGATGCGCGCGACCCGGGCGGCCAGCATGGCGGTGCGTTCCAGATGCGGCACCATGTCGCGGCGGCGTTCGGCGCCTTCCGCGGTGGACCGCCCGCCGAAGGTCATCGGCCAGATGCCGCCGTCGAGTTCCGGGATCGCGACCATCATCGTGGCCTCGACCGGCAACAGGCCGCGCGGGTCGTCCTTCCATTGCTCCAGCGTCTGGAACTCGACCGGATGGGCGGCGATGTAGGGCACGTCGAGCGTTGTAAGCAGTTCCTCGGCGGCGCGCGCGTCGTTGTAGGCGGGACCGCCGACAAGGCTGAAGCCGGTGAGCGAGATCACGGCGTCCACGTTCGCCTTGCCGTTGCGCATGAAATACTGCTGCACCGCTTCGCGCTGATCGAGGCCACTGGCGAAGGCGGGGATCACTTGCAGACCCTTGGCCTCCAGCGCGCTTATCACCCCGTCATAGTGCAGCGCATTGCTGGACAGCGCATAAGAACGCAGCAGCAATACGCCGACGCGGCCGTTGGTGCCGGCGGCGGGAAGCTGCTCGATGCGTTCGACGATGCGGCCTCTGGCGCGCGGGTGATACAGGCCGACTTCCGGGTATTCGACCGGCGCGGCGACGCGCAGCGAGCCGGCCAGGTGGGCGCGGTTGCCGGCGGAATAGCGGCCAACCAGCAGGCGCACCATGTTGGCGAGGTTTTCCTCCGACCCGGCCAGCCAGTATTGCAGCGTCATGAAATAGGCGCGCACGTCCTGCGCGGTGCCGGGCACGAACCGCAGCAGTTTCGGTATCTGCCGCAGCATCTTCATCTGGCCGCGAGCGTTGGAGCCGGTGCCGCCCTTGCCGCGCATCCGTTTCAGCCAGGCGATCGCGCCGGTGGCTTCGGCGGACATATTGAACTTGCCGACACGGGTCAGTTTGACAACCTCACCGGCGGACAGCAGGCAAATCATCGCGTCGCACTGCTCGCGCCGGGCGGTCAGGGCGGGCAGGACGGCCTTGATGTGATCCTCAAGGAACAGCATCGCGGCGATAACGATGTCGGCGCGAGCGATGTCGGCGTGGCAGGCGGCCAAAGCGGACGGATTGCCGCCCCATTCGTCGGCGGCATGCATGGTGACTTCGAGGTTCGGCAGTTCGCGGTGCAGCGCGCCTTCCGCCCGGGTCAACGCGCCGCCGAGGTGACTGTCCATCGTCACCACGACGACCCGTACGGGGGTGCGGTCAGCGGCCGAAGTGGGCTTTCGCATCGTACAGTGTTTCCAGGGTGATATCGGTCAGGCCCCGATCGAGGGCAAAACGTTCCGTGTTGCGGCGTGCCTTGCCGCGAACGAAGAACGGGATCTTCTTCAGTTCCTTTTCTGCCGCGCTGTCCCAGACCAATACCGCACCCGCGTCGTTCGCCGCTGCCTGCGGGGCAGGGCTGGCGGATGCGTCATCGTCCGCCATCACTGGCGTGCGAACCGGACCGGCCTCACCGGCGCGCGATGCGCCAAGGTGGGAGGCACCGGCCTCGTCATGGAATTCCGCGTCGTCGCGGAACATGTGCAGCAGATGTTCTTCCAGGCCCATCATCAGCGGATGCACCCAGGTGTCGAAAATCACGTTGGCGCCTTCGAAGCCCATCTGCGGCGAGTAGCGGGCCGGGAAATCCTGCACATGCACCGGCGCCGAAATGACCGCGCAGGGGATGTTCAGCCGCTTGGCGATGTGGCGTTCCATCTGGGTGCCGAGGACCAGTTCCGGCTGCAGCGCCGCGATCTGCGCCTCGACTTCGAGATAATCGTCGGAGACCAGCGCCTCGATCTCAAAGTGCTGCGCAGCCGCGCGGATTTCGCGGGCGAACTCTCGCGAATAAGTCCCCAGGCCGACGACCGTGAAGCCGAGTTCCTCGGAGGCGATGCGCGCGGCGGCGATGGCGTGGGTGGCGTCGCCGAAGATGAAGACGCGCTTGCCGGTCAGGTAGGTCGAGTCGACCGAACGGGAATACCAGGGCAGCCGGGACTGGTCCGGCTCCAGCAACGGCGCGGCATCGACGCCAGCCAGTTCGGCCACTTCGGCAATGAAGTCGCGGGTGGCGCCGATGCCGATCGGCACGAATTTGGTCGCTGCCTGGCCGAAATTGCGCGACAGCCAGGATGCGGCCTGCATGCCCGTTTCGGGATACAGCACGACATTGAAGCTGGCGTCGCCGAGACGGGCGAGGTCGGCCGGGGTGGCACCGAGCGGGGCAACGACGTTGACGGCGACGCCGAGACGGCCAAGCAGGGCGGTGATTTCGGTGACGTCGTCGCGATGACGAAAACCAAGCGCGGTCGGGCCGAGGATGTTGCAGCGTGCCCGCGCCGGCGGCTGCGCTGGCCGGACGGCGAAGGCGCGGACCAGTTGATAAAAAGTTTCCGCGGCGCCCCAGTTTTCCTTTTTCTGGTAGGCCGGCAACTCGACCGCCACAACCGGGATCGGCAGGCCCAGCGCTTTGGCCAGGCCGCCCGGATCGTCCTGGATCAGTTCGGCGGTGCAGGATGCGCCGACCAGCAGGGCCTGCGGCTGGAACCGCTCGTAGGCCTCATGCGCGGCGTTCTTGAACAGTTCGGCGGTGTCGCCGCCGAGGTCGCGCGCCTGGAAGGTCGTGTAGGTGACCGGCGGGCGCTTCGACTGCCGCTCGATCATAGTGAACAGCAGGTCGGCGTAGGTGTCGCCCTGCGGCGCGTGCAGCACGTAGTGCAGCCCCTCCATCGCGGTGGCGACCCGCATCGCCCCGACATGGGGCGGTCCCTCATAGGTCCACAACGTGAGTTTCATGGCGTCACACCGCCAGCCGCATGCGGCGCACCAGCGGGCGGGCGAACAGTTCGGCGAGATCGCCGGCCTGGTCGTAGCCCTGGATTGGCGTGAACAGCAGTTCGATCGACCATTTCGTGGTCAGTCCTTCGGCTTCCAGCGGGTTTGCCAGTCCCAGGCCGCACACGACGAGGTCGGGGCGGGCGGCGCGGCAGCGATCAAGCTGCCGATCGACGTTCTGGCCTTCGCTGACGATGATGGATTCGGGCAGCAACGCCATTTCCTCGGCGAGATGCTGGCGATGCAGATAGGGCGTGCCGGCTTCGATGACCTGCATCGCCAGTTCGCGGGCGGCGAAGCGCGCGAGCGGGATTTCCATCTGCGAGTCAGGAAACAGAAACATGCGCTTGCCGGCCAGTTCGGTCCGGTAGCGGGTGACGGCGCGCCGCCCGCGTTCACGCGCCAGGTCGGTCGCGGCGCGAAAGGTCGCGGCGTCGACGCCGAATGCGGTGGCGGCGGCTTGCAGCCAGAGCGTGGTGCCCTCGATGCCGAGCGGGAAGGGGGCCGGGATGCGGGTGGCGCCGCGTTCTTCCAGCGCCCGCGCAGTATCGGCGAGGAACGGCTGGGCCAGCAGGAAACGTGTCCCCGGTCCGACCGGCGGCAGTTCGGCCGCCTGACGCGGCGGCAGGAACCGCACCGGTGCGATGCCCATCGCGGCGAACAGGCGGGCGAACTGATCCTCGACGACGTCCGCGAGCGCGCCGACCACCAGCAGTTCGGTGGCGTCGCTGGCCGGCAGCACCGGAACGAGCGAGGCGAGGCAGGCATCCTCACCCTGCGTGAAGGTGGTTTCGATGCCGCTGCCGGAATAGTTCAGCACCCGCACATCGGGCCCGAACTGGCGGCCAAGGCGCAGCGCGGCGCGTGACAGGTCCAGCTTGATGACCTCGGACGGGCAGGAGCCGACCAGGAACAGCAGCTTGATGTCCGGCCGGCGTTCCAGCAGCTGGGTGACCACGGCGTCGAGCTCGTCATTGGCGTCGGCCAGGCCGGCCAGGTCGCGCTCATCGATGATCGCGGTGGCGAAGCGGGGTTCGGCGAAGATCATCACCCCGGCAGCGGACTGGATCAGATGGGCGCAGGTGCGGGAACCGACGACGAGGAAGAAGGCGTCCTGGATCTTCCGGTGCAGCCAGATGATCCCGGTCAGTCCACAGAAGACTTCCCGCTGGCCGCGCTCACGCAGGATCGGTCGTTCGGCAATGCTTGCCGCATGGCTCATGAGGTTTGGCCTACTGCGGCGGCTGGCGCCCAGAGATGTTCCTGCCGGCGGGCAGCGCGCAGCTTCAGCACGAACTGGGTGGCGTTGATCACGTAGGTCGCGTAGGCGGCAAGGGCGAGCCACATCTGCCGGTCGGCGTCCACCGCGCCGGAGAACAGCGCGATCAGGTAAGTGGTGTGCAGCGCCAGCACCAGCATGCTGACGACGTCTTCCCAGAAGAACGCCCGGGCGAACAAATAGCGTCCGAAAACGTCCCGTTCCCAGATCGCACCGGTGATCATGATCGTGTACAGAACAAGCGTCTTGACGACGACCGATCCGGTGGCGAGGGCAAGGCCGTGGCCGGTTGCCAGGTAATGCAGCACCAGGCCAAGGCTGATCAGGAACACCAGGAACTGGACGGGTGCCAGAACACCCTGGACGAGTGTCCAGACAGAGGCATCGCGCCGCAGCCGCTCATCGGCGGTGTATAGCGGACGGCCTCGCAACGGACTGCTTTGTGCCATGCGGGGCTCCCGGCGACCAGCGGTTGCGCCCCAGGGGCAACAATCGACAGATCCTATGAGTTGGGTAACGTGATCAATCGTAAACATGGATTGACAACATCGCTGTTGGGTTGTCGAACTGCACACGCGGCGGTGATCCAAAACCGCCTTCGCCGAACTTGTCGGCTATCAACCGAAAGCTGCTCGGAGCTTCAATGGTTAGACAGTTTGCCATTTCGCCCTCCCTCTGCACGATGCAGCCTTGAGGTGGAGGCTACGGCGCGTTTGATCAGACTGTCAACTACCCCGTACGTAAATCTCGGTTGACATAACGAGGCGGCGGCGGTGAACTAATTAAAGGGGGCAAGAAAATGACCACCTTCATGGAACAGGTTGCAGACACAGGACGATGGATCGGTGACATGCAGCCGGATCTGGATGGGCCTTCCGAGTCGTTTCCCGGTGAGAATGCCTCTCAACGGGTAGCTCAGTCGCCTCGGGCCAGGCGGCGGACCCTGCTCACGTCTCTGGTCGAGGCGGAGATACTGCCGCGGCTGGTGCGGATCAGACGAAACCCGGGGGGCGGCGATGGCGGCGGTTCCGAAGTGACAACCGAGAGTGACACCGCCGAACTGGTGCGGTTGTTGCTGGCGGACACCGAGGACGGCGCGGTGGGGTATATCGACGCGCTGCGGCTGCGCGGTGCCACACCGGCATCATTGTATCTGGGCCTCGTGACGCAGGCGGCGCGCAGCCTCGGCGCATTATGGGAAGAGGACCGCTGTGATTTTGCCCAGGTCACCATCGGCATGGGGCGGCTGCAGCGAATCCTGCGCGGTTTATCGCCACATTTTCAGATGGCGGGGGTGCGGCGCACGCACACAGAATCGATTTTGCTGGTGCCGGCCCCCGGCGAGCAGCACACGCTGGGTCTGATGATCCTGGCGGAATTCTTCAGCCGCGAGGGGTGGCTGGTGGCGGGCGGGCCGGGGACGACGTCCGCGGAAGCGGCCAGCATCGTGAGCGGCACATGGATTGATGTCGCCGGGTTCTCGATCGGGTCGATGTCGCGGCTGGACGGTCTGGCGCATTGCATCCGGTCGGTGCGGCGCGCGTCGCACAACCCCGATCTATACGTGATGGTTGGCGGCCCGTTGTTCCTGGCGCAGCCCGATCTGGTAACGCGAGTCGGAGCCGATGCGGCGGCGACGGATGCGGCCAGCGCGGTCCGCCAGGCCGGCGGGCTGCTGGCGGTTCGGGCCGCGGCGGGCTGAGACACACCATGGCAAGGACACCCACCCGTCAGATCCGGCACCGGCCCTATGTCGAGGCCGGAGGTTCCGCCCGACAGTGAAGGCGTTCAGAACCCCGAAGACCGCACTGGGCGATATCGATGCCGAGGCCGCGGCGGGGCTGATTGCTGCTGCGGCCGACATTGCATTGATTCTGGACCATGACGGCGTGATCCGCGATGTCTCGGTCGGGTCCGAGGAGTTGGCGGCCGACCTCGCCGGCGTGGCGCGCTGGGTCGGACGTCGGTGGGCCGACACCGTCACCGAGGACAGCCGGCCGAAGGCCGAGGCGCTGCTGGCTGACGCCACGGCGCAGCGGCAGCCACGCTGGCGGCATCTCAATCATCCCTCGACCGGGCGTGAGGACGTGCCGATCCTGTATGCGGCGATGCGGGCGCGCTCGCCGGGGCCGATCGTGGCGTTCGGGCGCGACCTGCGCACGGTTTCGTCGCTGCAGCGCCGGTTGGTGGATGCGCAGCAGTCGATGGAGCGGGATTACGCCCATATCCGTCATGTCGAGACCCGCTACCGGCTGTTGTTCCAGATGGCCTCGGATGCGGTGCTGATTATCGACTGCACGACGCGCAAGGTGCTGGACAGCAATCCGACCGCGCGGCGGCTGTTTGCCGGGTCGGCGGAGCCCGGACAAGTGTGGCGCGGCACGCCGGTCCTGACCGCAGACAGCGCTCGGTCGGTCGACCTGCTGCTGTCGGGGGTTCAGGCATCCGGGCGGGCCGATGACGTGCGGATCCGGTTGGCCGAGGACGAGCGGGACGTGCTGGCATCGGCGTCGCTGTTCCGCGATGACAACGGCGCGGCATGCCTGCTGCGGATCGGCGCGACGGCGGTCGATCCGGGTGGCGCCGAAGCGATCCCGAAATTCAAGGCGAAGCTGCTGAAGCTGCTGGAAAGCGCGCCGGACGGCTTCGTCGTGACCGGCGTCGATGGCAACATCATCACCGCCAACGCCACGTTCCTGGAACTCGCGCAACTGCCGACGGAGGACCAGGCGCGCGGACAGCCGCTGGACCGTTGGCTGGGCCGCTCCGGCGTCGATCTGGAGATCCTGACGGCAAATGTGCGTCACCATGGGTCGGTGCGGCTGTTCACCACGACGATGCGCGGTGAGCTTGGCGAGCCGTCGGAGGTGGAGATCTCCGCCGTCACGGTGATGAATGGCGGGCAGCCGTGCTTCGGGTTCGCCATCCGCGACGTGGGCCGCCGGATCCGCGTGACGCCGGAGGCAGAGAAGGCGTTTCCGCGTTCGCTCGAGCACCTGAACGAGGTGATCGGGCGGGTGGCGCTGAAGGACATCGTCAGGGAAGCGACGGATGTGATCGAGCGGCTCTGCATCGAGGCGGCGCTCGACCTGACCGGCGATAACCGTGCGTCGGCGGCTGAGATGCTGGGGCTGAGCCGGCAGAGTCTGTACGTGAAACTGCGCCGGTATGGTTTGGGTGATGCGGCACCGCAGGGCGCTGACTGATGCCTGCGCCGGCAGGCGTTGATCGATAGCTGCGCCGGGAGGCGTTGATTGATAGCTGCGCCGGTAGGCGCTGAGGAAAGGATAGAGAAGCATGAGTAGTGCGCCTGCCGTCCCATCGCCGTGGCCGAACTCCGAACTGGCCGATTCGCCGATCCAGTCGGGCGACAACAAGGGCAAGCAACGCGCGCGGCGGTCGATGCCGGCGGCGCTGGAACTGCTGAAGCCGATCACATGGTTCGCCCCGATGTGGGCGTTCGGCTGCGGCGTGGTGTCGTCCGGCGTGCCGGTGGGCAGCCGATGGTGGGCTGTGGTCCTGGGCGTGATTCTGGCCGGACCGATGGTGTGCGGCGCCAGTCAGGCGGCCAACGACTGGTATGACCGGGAGGTGGACGCGATCAACGAGCCGAACCGGCCGATCCCGTCGGGCCGGCTGCCGGGGCGCACCGGACTCTACATCGCGGTCGCCTGGACGCTGCTGTCGTTCGCCGTTGCCTATCCGCTGGGCGACTGGGGCCGTGGCGCGGCGATTTTCGCCATGATCCTGGCCTGGACCTACAGCGCCCCGCCGATGCGGCTAAAGACGAACGGCTGGCTGGGCAATGCGGCGTGTGCCGCCTGCTATGAAGGCCTGCCCTGGATCACCGGCGCCGCCATCATGGTGAACGGCCGGCCCGACGGGCGCATCCTGGCGGCGGCGTTGCTGTACAGCGCCGGTGCACACGGCATCATGACGCTGAACGACTTCAAATCGGTGGAAGGCGACCGGCGCACCGGCATCAATTCGCTGCCGGTTCTGCTGGGCGTGGAAAATGCCGCGACGGCCGCGTGCCTGGCGATGGCGATGCCGCAAGTGGTGGTGATCGGACTGCTGCTGGGCTGGGGGTTCGTGACCTACGCGTTTGTCGTGACGCTGCTGCTGATGGCGCAGTTTCTGCTGATGGTTCGCCTGATGCGCAATCCGCGCGAACTCGCACCTTGGTATAACGCGACGGGCACGACGCTGTATGTGATCGGCATGCTGATCACGGCGTTCGCGCTGCGTCCACTGCTGGCGGGAGGTTAAACGCCATGTCGGAGATGTTTGATGCGGTGGTGGTTGGCGGCGGCCCGTGCGGGGCGACCGCGGCACGTGAACTGGCCCGGCAGGGGCGATCGGTCCTGCTGTTGGACCGCGGCGGCCGGATCAAGCCATGCGGCGGGGCGATACCGCCGCGGCTGATCGAGGATTTCGGTATCCCCGACGATCTGCTGTGCGCGAAGATAACCTCGGCGCGGATGGTGGCGCCGTCGGCGAAGAGTGTGGACATGCCGATCGCCGATGGCTTCGTCGGCATGGTGAACCGCGAAAAATTCGATGAATGGCTGCGCACCCGCGCGGCGGCGAACGGGGCGGTGCGGCGAACCGGGATGTTCAAGTCGATCTCGCACGATCCCGACGGCGTCGCGGTGGTGCATTTCGAGTCGAAGGACTCGGATCAGGAGCAGCGTGTGCGGGCGCGGGTGGTGATCGGGGCGGACGGTGCGAAGTCGGCGGTCGCGGCGCAATCCATCAAGGGCGCAAAGCAGATTCCGCACGTGTTTGCGTATCATGAGATCGTCAAGGCGCCGGAGCAGGATTTCGACGGCAAGCGGTGCGACGTCTATTATCAGGGCAAGCTGTCGCCGGATTTCTATGGCTGGGTGTTTCCGCACGGTGAGACCGTGAGCGTCGGCAGCGGCTCGATGCAGAAGGGCTTTTCGCTGCGGCGGTCGGTGACGGCGTTGCGGGAGGCGGCGGGGTTGGCCGAGGTGAAGACGGTGCGCCGCGAGGGTGCGCCGATTCCGCTCAGGCCGATGCGGCGTTGGGACAACGGCCGCGATGTTCTGGTGGCCGGCGATGCGGCCGGTGTGGTTGCGCCGGCCTCGGGCGAGGGCATCTATTATGCGATGGAAGGCGGCCGGCTGGCCGGGGAGGCGGCGGTCGAATTCCTCGCGACCGGACAGGTTCGGGCGCTGCGCACCGCACGAAAGCGTTTCATGCGGGCACATGGACGGGTGTTCCTGATCCTGCGTATCATGCAGTGGTTCTGGTATTCGAGTGACAAGCGGCGGGAGCGGTTTGTCACCATTTGCGAGGACCCCGATGTGCAGCGGCTGACCTGGGATTCTTATATGAACAAGCGCCTGACCCGAACCAGCCCGGTGGCACATGTGCGCATCTTCTTTAAAGATGTGGCGCATCTGCTTGGCTTGGTCGACGCGTGACGGTTGACATTCTGATCGCTGCCGTCTGGGGAATCCTTGTTGCCGGAACCGGAGCCTTTCTGACCGAGTTGACGCCTTGGTACCGAGCGCTGAGACGGCCGTCGTGGCAGCCGCCCGACTGGCTGTTCGGCCCGGCTTGGACTGTCATCCTGGCGTGTGCGTCGGTGTCGCTGTACCTGGGGCTGCGACAGGCCGAAACTCGCGACCGAAGCTGGCTGCTGGTCGGGCTGTTCGTGCTGAACGGCGTGTTGAATATCGTCTGGAGTCCGCTGTTTTTCAGGCTTCGCCGGCCCGACTGGGCGCTGGCGGAAGTGCCTTTGCTGTGGCTGTCGATCCTGGTGCCGATGGTGTTGCTGCTGCCGGTGTCGCGAACGGCGGGGCTTTTGATGCTGCCCTATCTGCTGTGGGTGTCGTTCGCGGCGTTCCTGAACCTGACGATCGTGCGGCTCAATCATCCGTTTGGCGTCTAAGGGCCGCCCGGGATCGGAATTCTCCGTCGCGACCGGGATCAATCGGCGACGCACAGGCTCCAGGTGTCGAACAAACCGGAACGGCGCCCGAGGGCGCCGCGCAAGCGGTATTAGCAGGTTCGGTCAGGCGGTCCTGCGGCGGCGGCGGCGGACGGCGCCGAGGCCAGCAAGTCCGCCGCCAATGATCGCCATGGAAGCGGGTTCCGGGGTCAGGACCGGGCTGATGAGCGGCAGTGAGATGCCAAGGGCGGCGGGCGCGCCGCAGCACTCCCCATAAACCAGATCGAAGGAGAATGTGCCGGTCGGTCCCGTGTAGATGGCGGGCGTCGTCGTGAAGGAGGTGCCGAAGGGTGCGTCGATCACCAGGTCACTGCCGATCATCAACTGCAAGCCGTCGTCGTGGCCAGCCTGGAACATTTCCCCGGTGGTGACACTGACGGTCCCGGTGAATTCAAAAACGGTGTTGTCGAGGTTAGCACCAAGATTGGCTGCCCCGGTGACAACCGTCGCTCCGCCGCTGGAGAGAAAGCCTCCGAGCGTATAGGGGCTGGTGCTTCCGAAATATCCTGAGTTGAAGCAGAGCGTGTCGCCCGCGAAATTGCCGGAGCAGGCTGGGTTGGTCGGGGACGGCACGGTAAACGTCGCGTCGGGCGCACCGTGCGAGAAGCCGATCACGGCGTCGCCGGCGGCTGCGCTGTTCAGGTAGGCGGAGCCAAGAACATCGGCCTTACCGGTCGCCGGTGCCGCCAATGCCGCAAACGCGATCATCAGCAGTGTCATTTTCCTCATCAACAGCCTCCGAAAAAGACGACTTTGTCTCATAACAAGACAATTTGCGTGCCAC
>Ga0302320_10017235_pt1 | contig 14683 bp, 12 predicted proteins | sample Bog_T0_3_FD_202130 | JGI IMG/M metagenome (GOLD analysis project Ga0302320, IMG submission 202130) | Peat permafrost microbial communities from Stordalen Mire near Abisko, Sweden - Bog_T0_3 | ecosystem: Environmental > Terrestrial > Soil > Wetlands > Peat | place: Sweden: Abisko, Stordalen Mire...
TTCGGTACGGCGCCGTTCCTGCCGATGTCGACGGCCGAGATGGAGCAGCTCGGCTGGGATTCCTGCGACATCATCCTGGTCACCGGCGACGCCTATGTCGATCACCCCAGTTTCGGCATGGCCATCATCGGCCGGCTTTGGGAATCGCAGGGCTTTCGCGTCGGCCTGATCGCCCAGCCGGATTGGAGCGACGCGGCTGCTTTTGCGGCGCTCGGCAAACCCAACCTGTTTTTCGGCGTGACCTCCGGCAATATGGACAGCATGGTCAACCGCTATACCGCGGATCGCCGCCTGCGCCACAATGACAGCTATACGCCGAACGACGAGGGCGGCAAGCGGCCCGATCGCGCCGTCATCGTCTATGCGCAACGCTGCCGCGAAGCTTTTGGCGACGTACCGATCATGATCGGCGGCATCGAAGCCAGCTTGCGACGCATCGCCCATTATGACGCCTGGTCGGAAAAGGTGCGCCGCTCGATCCTGCTCGACAGCCGCGCCGATATTCTGGTCTATGGCAATGCCGAGCGCGCCGTGGTCGAACTGGCGCATCGCGCCGCGCGCGGCGAGAAACTGTCCGAAATTCATGACATTCGCGGCACCGCTTTTGTGCGGGACAGTGTGCCCGACGGATTCATCGAACTGAAACTGGACGACATCGACGACGCCACCTCGGTGCCGCCGATCCGCCGCCAGCAGGCGGCCTACACCGTGCTGCGGATCCCCGATTACGAGCGGGTGCGAGACGATCCGCCGCTCTATGCGCAGTCGTCGCGCGTCCTGCATCAGGAGAGCAACCCTGGCAATGCGCGCGCCTTGGTGCAGCGCCATGGCGACAAGCAGGTCTGGCTCAACCCGCCGCCGATTCCGCTGTCCACCCCGGAAATGGACGCGGTCTATGGCCTGCCTTATGCCCGGGCGCCCCACCCCTGCTATGGCGACGCCAAGATTCCGGCCTGGGAAATGATCCGCTTTTCGGTCACCATCATGCGCGGCTGTTTCGGCGGCTGTTCCTTCTGCTCGATTACCGAACATGAGGGCCGCATCATCCAAAGTCGCTCCCAGGAATCGATTTTGGCCGAGGTCGAAACGATCCGTGACCGCGCCCCCGGCTTTACCGGAATAATTTCCGACCTTGGCGGCCCCACCGCCAACATGTACCGCATGGCCTGCAAGGACAAGGAAACCGAAAGCCTGTGCCGCAAACCGTCCTGCGTCTATCCCGACATCTGCAAGAATCTGAACACCGATCATGCGCCCCTGATTGACCTCTATCGCAAGACGCGCGCCTTGCCGGGTATCAAGAAGGCGCTGGTGGCATCCGGCCTGCGCTATGATCTGGCGGTGAAAAGCCCGGCCTATATCAAGGAATTGGCGGCGCACCATGTCGGCGGCTATCTCAAGATCGCACCGGAGCATACTGAATCCGGACCCTTGTCGAAAATGATGAAACCCGGCATCGGCAGTTTCGACCGCTTCAAGCAGATGTTCGACCAGGCCAGCAAGCAGGCCGGCAAGGAACAATATCTGATTCCCTATTTCATCGCCGCGCATCCCGGCACCACCGACGAAGACATGATGAATCTGGCGCTGTGGCTGAAGCGGCATGGCTATCGCGCCGACCAGGTGCAGACCTTCCTGCCTTCGCCGATGTCGATCAGCACGGCGATGTATTACAGCGGCCGCAATCCGCTGCAGCCGGTGCGTCGCCTGGGTGGCGAACAGGTGTTTTCCGCCAAAGGTCTGAAACAGCGCCGCCTGCATAAGGCGTTTTTGCGCTATCACGACGCGGAAAACTGGCCGCTGTTGCGCGATGCCCTGAAAAGATTGGGGCGCGCCGATCTGATTGGAGCGGGCAAGCAGCATCTGGTGCCGGCCTGGCAGCCGGCCGGCACCGGACTGAAGGGCGGCGAGGGGCAGCGTCGCGAGACCAGATTTCTGACCCAGCAGGCCGGACGCGGCCGGCGTTCGCTATCGGGCCGCTGATGGAGTCCGAGGCGCCGATCCGGCCGCAAGGGTTTCTGGCGATTCGCACCATCGCCATGCCTTCCGACACCAATCCGGCTGGTCATATCTTCGGAGGCTGGCTGATGAGCCAGATGGATCTGGCCGCCGGCGTACACGCGTCGATTCGCGCCAAGGGGGCGGCGTCGACGGTGGCGGTCGACGGCATGGTGTTCCACGCGCCGGTGCATGTCGGCGACGAAGTCTCCTGTTACACATCGCTGCTGCGCTCCGGGCGCACCTCGATGACCATCAAAGTCGAAGCTTGGGTGCGCCGCGCCGGCCGCTCGACGCATCTGCGGGTGACGTCGGCGCTGTTCCATTTCGTCGCCGTCGGCCCCGATTTCCGTCCGCGCCCGCTGCCGCCGGACGACGACGAAACCAATCTGAACAATCACCAGTAGGATCTTCCTGGAGCACTAGCCGACCGGCGGAAGCGGGGCGTCGGCACCGGACCGCGCCCGGAACAGGGAGGTGAAGGCTGCGGCGGTGGCGTCGTCACAAGTGGCGGAAAAGCGCGTGGTGATCACGGCGGCGATAAAGCGCTCGAGCTCCCGCGAAAAGGCGCCGCCGCCGAGGCAGATTTTGATTTCGGACGGCGGCAGGACTTGACAGGCGCGGTGCAAGGTCTTCGACAGCTGCTCGGCATCGAGCGACAAAACATCCATCAGTCGTTTGAACAGTTTGGCGTCGATTCGCCGCAGCATGTCGTAGGACCCCAGCTTGGTTTCCTGCGCCACCGCGTCGGGGGTCGGCTCTGCCGGGCTGATCGTCGGAGCCAACAGCGGCTGACCGCTGCGCGCCATCTGGCGAATATCCTCGATCTCCCGAAACTCCAGCAGCCTCGCTCCCAGCTGCTGCACCAGCGGCACCGGCAGTCCGACATAGTGCGGGATCAGCCGCAACTGCCATTCATACAACAGATAATCGCGCATTGCGCCAAACAGTCCGTCAGCGCTGCCCCCCGATTCCTTGGGCCGAGTCGGCCGCAACATCCCGACAGTGCGCGCCACCCTGCCGATCAGCCCCGGCAGCCGCGTCCGCGTCGATTCGGTGCGGCGATTGCGCTCCAACCGCCGGCGAAAATGCCGCCGCGCCACCGCCTGCACGACCATGGCCACCACTTGGGCGAGGCTGCGGCCACAGGACAGGGGCTGAGCGTCGGTGGTAACCGGTTGGTCGTTGCCGTCCTTCAACAAGGCGGCGAAAACGGCGCGGTTCTCGCGAAAATGTCTGAATCCGCGTGCGGTCTTTTCCGGGCTGTTGAGGATGACGGAGTAGGCCTCGTCATTGTTGTAGGGCCGCAAGTCGGGCATGAAGGCGCGCAACAGATCGATGACGGAGCCCCTGAGCTCGTTATTGATCTGCTGAACCGGCGTCTTGTCCGCTGGCGGCGAATAACCCATGCAGCCTTTTCCCACAGGGTGAAGGTTGTGCACTCTACAGAGTATGTTTTCCCGCCGAAGTGATAATCGTCACTGCCTGTGTCGATTTTTTTTACAGTGCGTCGTAAAAGGCCTTGAACAAAGCCTGGGAAAAGCGGTCCTCCGTGAAGTTCCATTCCGGGTGCCATTGCACGCCCACCGCAAACGCCGATCCGCTCTTGACCCGTACCGCTTCGATGGTGCCGTCCGGCGCAGTGGCTTCGACCGCCAATCCGGCGCCCAGCCGGTCGATCGCCTGCCAATGCAGTGAATTCACCATGATCTCGGACTCGCCGCACAGGCTTGCCAACAGGCCGCCGGGACTGAGTGTAACCCCGTGGCGCGGGGCATATTGGCGGGCGTGCGGCTCTCCCTGCGGGGCGCGGTGATCGAGCCGGCCGGTCATTTCATGCAGGCGCGGATGCAGGCTGCCGCCCAGCGCGACATTGAGTTCCTGATTGCCGCGGCAGATCGCCAGCATTGGCAGGCCGCGCCCGAGCGCCGCCCTGATCAGTCCCAGGCTGGTGGCGTCGCGATCCGGATCATAGGGCGGGCAGGGGTCCCGGCTGCCATAATGCTGCGGCTCGATGTTGGAAATTGCACCCGTCAGCAGCAGGCCGTCGAGGCCGGCCAGCAGGTCGCTGTTCGGCTCGCCCGCACCCAGCGACGGCAACAAGCGCGGCAGCGCACCGCTGGCGAGGATCGGCAGCAGATATTTTTCCGGCGCGGCGTGAAAGCGGTGGCCGCCCACCACCAGCACATCGCACGACACGCCGACGATCGGTTTAGCGCTAGCCATCGCCCATCCCCATCCGGTCGCGGAGCGCAGAGCACAGCATGCCCAGCAGGTGAAGCGGAGTCCGAAGGGTCCTGCCGCCGGGAAAGGGTTGGGGCGCAAGGCGACCCATCAGGTCAAATTGTTCGGCGGTGCCGGCCATGGCGTCGGCCATCAATTTGCCGGCCAGGCTGCTGAGGATGGCGCCCTGACCGGAATAGCCCTGGGCGTAGAAAAGCGGGCCGATGCGGCCGATATCGGGCAATCGGTTGCGGGTGATCGCCACCAGCCCGCCCCAGGCCTGCGCGATTTCCACCTTGGCCAGCTGCGGAAACACCCGCGCCAGCGGCTTTCGCACCAATGCGGCGATGTCGGTGGCGGCGAACGGCCAGATGCGTTCGCCGCCACCGAACAACAGACGGCGATCGGCGGTCATGCGGAAATAATTGACCGAGACCTGGCTGTCGGAAATGGCGCGATTCCGCGGGATCAGCGCCATCTCGGCCGGCAGGGGTATTGTCGCGACGATATGGCTGGTGATCGCAATGATGCGGCTGGCCAGGCTGTCCTGCAGTCGGCCGAGCAGGGCGTCGCAGGCCAGCACGCCATAGCGGGCGGTAACGCTGCCGGCGGCCGTGCGCGCCACCACCTTGGTATCATGGCGGAGCCCGAGCACGGGCGAATTCTCGAACAGCGACACGCCGGCGCGCGCCGCCGCCGCCGCCAGGCCGAGCGCATAATTGAGCGGATGGAAATGTCCCCCCCGACTGTCGAGCAGTCCCCCGCAATAAGCATCCGAGTCCAGTTCGGCCGCCAGTTCTCGGCGCGACAGCAGGCTGAAATACGGATAGTCCAGCAGCGCCGCAGCACATTCGGCGTCGGCTTTGGCGGCGTCCTGCTGGCGGGACTGCGCCCAAACATGCAGATGGCCTTCCAGCACCAGATCGCAATCGATCGCATGGGTGCGGATCAGGTCTGCCACCAGAGTCCGGGCGCTGACGGCAAGGGTGAACAATTGGCGCGCCGTGGGCGCGCCAAAGCGCTTTACCAGCGCCAGCGGTCCCTGGCGTAGCCCGGGGATGATCTGGCCGCCATTGCGTCCCGACGCGCCGCATCCAAGCCGGCCGGCCTCCAGCAGTGCCACCTTATAGCCTCGCTCGGCGGCGAACAAGGCCGCCGCCAGACCGGTACAGCCGCCGCCGATAACGCAGAGATCAACGCTGAGGGCACCCTGCAACGGGGCGCGGGCAGTGGTCGGCGCGGCGGTCACGGCGTAATAGGACCCGGCCATGCCGAGTCCGCTCTTCATTGCCGTCACACCTTCAGCAGCAGATGGTCGCGTTCCCAGGAACTGATCACGCCGCGATAGGCTTCCAGTTCGGCGGTTTTGATCACCGCGAACACGTCGAAGAAGCTGTTGCCGAGCAGATCGCGGACCGGGGCGCAATTGCTGAAGCGGTCGAGCGCCTCCTCGAGCGTACGCGGAATGGTACGCGCCCAGTGATAGGCGTTGCCGTCGACCGCGTCGGTCGGTTCGATCTTTTCCATCATGCCCATATAGCCGCACACCAGTGACGCGGTGATGGCCAGATAGGGATTGGCGTCGGCGCCCGGCAGGCGGTTTTCCACCCGCCGGTTCTGGCCGTCCGACAGAGGCACCCGCAGTCCGCAGGTGCGGTTGTCATAGCCCCATTGCAGATTGATCGGTGCGGCGAAGCTGGGATGCATGCGGCGATAGGAATTGACGTTGGGGGCGAACAGCGGCACCACTTGCGGCAGATATTTCTGCAGCCCGCCGATGAAATGGCGGAAAGCTGGACTGTCGCGGCCGTCGGCCAGGCTGAAGATATTGCGGCCATTGCCGCTGTCGATCACCGATTGGTGGATATGCATGGCGCTGCCGGGCTGCTCCGACATCGGCTTGGCCATGAAAGTGGCATAGACCTTGTGGCTGAGCGCCACCTGGCGCACCAGGCGTTTGAACAGCAACACCTGGTCGGCCAGACCGACCGGCTGGCCGTGATTGAAATTGATCTCCAGTTGGGCAGTGCCGGATTCATGGATCAAGGTGTCGATCTGCAGCTCCGCCTGCTCGGCGAACTCATAGATGTTCTCGATCAGATCCTCATATTCGTTGATCGCTTCCAGCCCATAGGGTTGCGGCGCCGTCTCGGAGCGGCCGGAGCGGCCGGCCGGCGGCAGCAGCGGCAGATCGGGATCGGGGTTGATCTGGGTCAGATAGAATTCGAGCTCGGGCGCCACCACCGGACTCCAGCCCTGCGTCTCATAGAGCGCCACCACGGTCTTCAGCACATGGCGCGGCGCTATCTCATAGGGCGAGTTGTCGCCGCGATAACCGTCGGCGATGACGAAGGCGGTCGGCGTGCGATAGCCTGGCGCCACGCGGATGGTGGCAAGATCGGGGCGCAAGATGACATCCGGGTCAAGCACCGTGAGGTCGTCTTTTTCCACCTCGGCATATTCGCCGGTGACGGTCAGCATATAGATGCTGCTGGGGATACGGAGCGTGCCGTCATGTTCGCTCTTGAGGAATTTCTGGGCCGGAAACACCTTGCCGCGAATAATGCCGTTCATGTCCGGCACCAGGCATTCGACCTCGCCGATGCCATTGTCGCGGATCCAGGTTTCGAAGCTAGCGCTCATCGTCAGAGTCTCTCGTCACACGCTTCAGCATAATACTTTGTGCCACGCCGGATGAATTTTTTCTAAATTTGCGCGCCGAGCCGACGGATCCGCGGCAGTTCTGGACATATCCGCGGCTAATATCCCGCCGCCACCCCATTGCTGCGCGGGTCGGCGGCCGCTTCCAGCGCGCCGTTGGCGTGGCGCAGAATGGCGCCGGCATGGCCCATCGATTCGCTGAAGGCGGGATAGATTTCGACCTCGTGGCCGCGCTGGCGCAGGTCATCAATGACGCCGGGCGGGAAGCGGTTTTCCAGTTTCAACGTATCGCTCGACTGACCCCAGGTGCGCCCCAGCAGCCAGCGCGGCCCGCTGACCGCCTGCTGCAGGCTTTGCCCGAACAGGACGCTGCGGGTGAACAGGGCGGCCTGGGTTTGCGGTTGGCCGTCGCCGCCCATCGTGCCATAGGCGAGCGTGCCGCCACTGTTGAGACGCGCCGCCGCCGGGTTGAGGGTATGGAACGGCTTTTTGCCAGGCAGCAGCGCCAGCAGATGACGGGGGTCGAGGCGAAAGGAGGCGCCCCGATTCTGCCAATTGACGCCGCTGCCGGGCAGCACCACGCCGCTGCCAAACTCATGATAGATGCTCTGGATGAAACTCACCGCCAGACCGCTTCGATCGACCGCCCCCATCCAGACGGTATCGGATGGCTTCTGCCCCTGGCCCCAGGGCAAGGCGCGCTGCATATCGATGGCGGCGGCGGCCTGTTCCAGGCGGGCAACGGACAGGATTTCCGCGACGGGAATTGGCGCAAAAGCGGGATCCACCACGAAACGGTCGCGCAACAGGAAAGCCTGCTTGGTGGATTCCACCAGGCAATGCACATAATCTGCGCTATCGACCGCGAGACCGGCGAGCCCGACCCGCTCGGCGATGCCGAGGATGGCCAGCGAGATCGGACCTTGGGTCGGCAAGGTCATGTTGAACAATTGGCCGCTGCCATGCGCCAGACTGGCGGGCGGCACCAGTTCGGCGCGGTATCGGGCGAAATCGGCGCTCGCCAGCGGCGAGTCGATCGTCTGCAGATCGGCCGCCATGCCGGCCGCCAGATCGCCGCGGTAGAAATCATCAAGACCCTGACGCGCCAGCTGCTCGAAGGTTTCAGCCAGCCTTTGCCGTCTCATCAATTGGCCGGCGGCCGGCACCGCGCCCTCTGCCAGAAATTCGTCGGCAAAACCGGGTTGCGGCGTCAGCTCCGTCCATTTCTCCCGGGTGATCGCGCTTTGACCGGGACTGACCGGGAAGCCATTGCGACCATAGACGATGGCGTCTTCCAGCAGGCGGGCTACCGGCATTTTCCCGCCGAACCGGCTGGCCGCGCATTCCAGCGCCAGCGCCCAGCCGCCGACTGTGCCGGCCATGGTGTTGGCGGCGGCGGCGCCGCGCGTGGGAATCTTGTCGAGTTCGCGGGCGCCATACCAGTCAAGGTCGGCCGCCGCCGCCGCTGGACCGCAGGCATCAATGGCAAACGGGGTGCCGCCGGCCGGCAGCACCAGCCAAAACCCGTCCCCGCCGATGCTGTTCATATGTGGATAGACCATGGCGATGACACTGGCGGCGGCGACCATCGCCTCGATCGCGGTGCCGCCTTCGCGCAAAATCGTCAGACCCGACTGGGCCGCCAGCGCATGAGGCGCCACCACCATGCCGCTGGGTGCCCACACACTGTTCAACATAGGTTCGGCCTCTGGTTACGCGGCGGCAAGAGTGCGCCGCCTGAGCGGTTTTAGCGCAACATAAGCCAGCAGCGCCGTCAACAGGTCGCAGCTGATCACCAGGGCGAATACCGGCAGCCAGCTGCCGCTGGCATCGTGCAGCAGCGCCGCCAACGGACCGCCGAAGATCGAGCCTATGCCTTGGGCCATGTAGAGAAAGCCGTAATTGGTGGTGCCGTGCGCCTCGCCGAAACTGTCGGTCAGGATGGAGGGGAACAGCGAGAAGATTTCACCCCAGCCGAAGAACACCACACCCGAAAGCAGCACGAACAGTACCGCATTGTCGCGGCAGGCGAACCACAGCAGCATGGCCAAGGCCTCGCCGCCGAAGGCCAGGGTCATGGTGTTTTCCCGCCCCAGCCGGTCGGACACCCAACCGAAGAACGGGCGAGTCAGGCCGTTGGTGAAGCGATCCAAGGTCAGCGCCCACGGCAGCGCGGCGCTGCCCCATACCGTGACGCCGGCGACTCCGAAATCGCGGGAAAAACTGGCCATCTGCGATATCACCATCAGGCCGGAGGTCGACATCATCGTCATCATCGCGAACAGCAGCCAGAACAGCGGCGTTTTCAGCATCTCGCGGGGCGTCACCGCGCGGTCCAATGCCGCCGGCGGCCGCGGGCCTTTACCGGACAGTGGCCGCCGGATGCCTTGCGCTGCCGCCAGCCCGACCAGCCCGAGGCCGAGCCCGAACCATTGCAGTGTATCCTGATAACCATTGGCCGCCAGGCTGTCGGCGATCGGGAAGGTGGTGGCGAGCGCCCCCATGCCATAGCCGGCCGCCGCCAGCCCGCAGGCCAGCCCGCGCTTGTCGGGGAACCAGGTGACCATCAGGCCGATCACGCCGACATAGATGATGCCGGTGCCGAGGCCACCCAGCCCGCCATAGGTCAGATAGAGCAGGCTGAGCGACGTGGCATGCGCGGCCAGCACCCAGCTGGCACCGGTGAGTAGCGCGCCGACCGACAACAGCAGGCGCGGGCCGAATTTCTCCACCAGAAAGCCCTGCAACGGTGAAAAGAAAGTCTGGATCACGATCAGGACCGAGAAGGTGACCTGCAGTTCGGTAAGAGTGGCACCGAGCGCGGCGCCCAGCGGTTTGGTGAACAGCGTCCAGACATATTGACTGCTGGAAATCGACATCATGCAAATCACGCCGAGCGCCAATTGCACCCAGCGCAAGGACGGTTTTGAACTTTCCATCAGGTCTTTCTTTCAAGGGTCACGGCAGACTTGCCGATGCAAACCCTCAAACGCAAGCTTCATGCCAAGCACCGGAACGGGCGGGATGGGCGGCGCTCGGCGAGTCGTCCAGCCGGCTTTGCTCGCACAAGCGAAGCAGAGTGCCTAATTCAGAAGCATTCTAAACCAAAATCGTCCCATTGCATCCCCAATGGCTCGGCACTGCGGTGCCTGTGGGTGGCTTCGATCAGTGCCCCCCGCCCTCGAGATAGGCGGCGCGGACGGCGGGATCGGCCAGCAGATCGGCGCCGCTGCCGGACAAAGTGATGCGGCCCTGCACCATGACATAGGCGCGATGTGCAAGTTTGAGTGCATGAAAGGCGTTCTGTTCGACCAGCAGCACGGTCATGCCGCGGCTTTGATTGATGGTGCGGATGATGTCGAAAATCTGCTTGACGATGATCGGCGCCAGCCCCAGCGAGGGCTCGTCGAGAAGCAGCAATTTGGGACGTCCCATCAGCGCCCGGCCGATCGCCAGCATCTGCTGTTCGCCGCCTGACAGGGTGCCGGCCCTTTGTCGCAGCCGTTCCGCCAGGCGTGGGAACAGCTCCAGGATCATCGCCAGATCGCCGGAAAAATGTTCGGGCGGCGAGGTCACCGCGCCGATCTGCAGGTTTTCCAGCACCGTCATGCGCGGAAAGATGTGGCGTCCTTCCGGCGCATGGGCGATGCCTTGGCGGATGATCCGGAAGGTCGGCAGGCCGAGCAGTTCTTCGCCCTGGAACCGCACCGAGCCGGCGCTGGCCTGCGGCTTGCCGCACAGCGTCATCAGCAAGGTGGTCTTGCCGGCGCCGTTGGCGCCGATCAGGGTGACGATCTCGCCCTCTTCGACGTCGAGGTCGACCTGCTCGAGCACCCGGATCCGGCCATAGCCTGAACATAGCCCGCGGATCGTCAGCATGGCGGTGCCGCGATGTCCGCCGCCACCTCCGGCGGCAGCGGTTCGTCCTCATCGGCGCCGAGATAGGCACGGATCACCGCCGGATCGCGGCGTACCTGGTCGGGATTGCCATCGGCGATGCGAGCACCGTAATCCAGCACCACGACATGATCGGAAATCCGCATCACCACGTTCATGTCATGCTCGATCAACAGCAACCCGATGCCGAAATTGTCCCGGATGTCGAGCAGCAAGTCGTTCAGTGCCAGCGATTCCTTGGGGTTCAAGCCGGCGGCCGGTTCGTCGAGACACAACAGCACCGGGTCGCTGCACATCGCCCGGGCGATTTCGAGGCGGCGTTGCGCGCCATAGGGCAGGGCGCCGGCCGGCTGATCGGCGGCGTCCAGCAGATCGATCCGCTTCAACCACTGTCGCGCCTTTTCCACGGCGAGGCCTTCGGCGCGCCGATAGACGGGCAGGTGCAGCAAGCCGGCCAGCGACCAGACCGACGCCCGCATCAGCCGGTTGTGCTGCGCCACCAGCAGATTCTCCAGCACCGTCATGCCGGCGAACAGACGGATATTCTGGAAAGTGCGCGCCACCCGCGCTGTCTTGGCGATGCGGTAGCCCTGCATCCGGTGCAGCGCCCAGCTGCCTCCTTCCGGCGGGGTCAGGGTGATGTGACCGGCGGTCGGGCGATAAAAGCCGGTCAGACAATTGAAAAAGGTGGTTTTGCCCGCCCCGTTGGGGCCGATGATGGCGGTAATCTCGCTTTGCCTGGCCGCCAGCGACAGATCGTCGATCGCCACCAGCCCGCCGAATCGCATGGTGAGATGCTCGACCGCGAGCAAAATCGGGTTATCCATCCGCGCCCAACCTGATGGTCGGCTGCCGTCCGGCCAGCAGGCCGCGCGGCCGCCACAGCATGATCAGCACCATGGCGCAGCCGAACGCCAGCATGCGGTATTGCTGCAGATCGCGGAACCATTCCGGCAGGCCGACCAGCAACAATGCCGCCAGCACCACCCCGGTCTGGCTGCCCATGCCGCCCAGCACGACGATCGCCAGGATCACCGCCGATTCCAGGAAACTGAAGCTTTCCGGGCTGATGAAGCCCTGGCGGGTGGCAAAGAAACTGCCGGCCAGTCCGGCGAACATGGCGCCCAACGCGAAGGCCGACAATTTGGTGGTGGTCGGGTTGATTCCCAGCGACCGGCAGGCGATCTCGTCCTCGCGCAAGGCCTCCCAGGCGCGGCCGATCGGCAAGCGGCGGATGCGCAGACTGAACAGATTGGTGAGCAGAGCCAGACAAAGAATGACATAATAGAGAAAGGTCACCCGGTGATTGGGCGAGAAAGCCAGGCCGAAAACTTCGTGGAAACTGCCATTGCCAGGCGTGTGGGCGACGAACGGCAGGCCGAAAAAGGAGGGCCGCGGCACGCCGGAAATGCCGTTGGGGCCGCCGGTCAGGCTGGCCCAATTGAGCAATATGACGCGGATGATCTCGCCGAAGCCGAGCGTGACGATCGCCAGATAATCGCCGCGCAGGCGCAGGACCGGAAAGCCGAGCAGAATGCCGAAACTCGCCGCCAGCAAACCTGCGAAGGGCAGACAGAGCCAGAACGATAGGCCGAAATGCTGTGCCAGCAAGGCATAGGAATAGGCGCCGACGGCATAGAAGGCGACATAGCCGAGATCGAGCAGGCCGGCCAAGCCGACCACGATATTCAGGCCCCAGCCCAGCATAACATAGATCAACAGCAAGGTCGCCTTGTCGAGCAGATTGCGGTCGCCGAACGGCGTCAGCGGCAGGATCAGCGCGCCCAGCGCCAAAGCGCCGCCGATCAGCAAAGCGCGGCGGTTGGTGCCGCGCACGCTGAGATCGCCTTGTGGCGCCTGCCGCAACAGCCGACCCCACAGGGGCGCCGCCAGCAGCAACCCCAGCCGTCCGGCGAACACCAGACCGGCGGCGATCGGCACCCAAGTCAGCCGGGTCACCAGTTGCAACCCTTGCGCCGAATCAGCCAGCCGGAAGCCGAGCAATGGCAAGGCCAGCAAGGCCGCCACCAGCGCGGCGGCGGCGGCATCGATCACTGCGTGCCGCAGCGCGGGCGTCATACTTTCTCGATTTCCGGCTTGCCGAGCAGGCCGCTCGGCCGCACCAGCAGCACCAGCACCAGAATGGCGAACACGGCTACGTCCTTATATTCGATACTGCCATAGCCCGACCACAAGGCCTCGATCAGGCCGATCAGCAGACCGCCGAGCATGGCGCCGGGCAGGGATCCGATGCCGCCCAGCACCGCCGCGGTGAAGGCTTTGATGCCGGCGACGAAGCCGATATAGAAATCGACCACGCCGTAATAGAGCGTGACCATCAGCCCGGCCACGCCCGCCAGCGCCGCGCCGATCACGAAGGTGGTGGATATCACCCGATCGACGTTGATGCCCAGCAATGCCGCCATGCCCATATCCTGTTCGGCGGCGCGCTGGGCGCGCCCCAGGCTGGTGCGCTGGATCAGCAAGGTGAACACCGCCATCAGAAAAATCGTCAGCAGAATGATGATGATCTGCAGCGTGCCGAGCGTGACCGGAAAATCGGCGCCGCGCTGGGACAATTCGATGCCGCCTTGGATCACCGGCTGCAGCGGCTTGACACGCGCACCTTGCGCCAATTGCACCGCGTTTTGCAGCACGATCGACATGCCGATCGCCGAGATCAGCGGCGCCAGCCGGAACGAACCGCGCAAACGGCGATAGGCGATGCGCTCGACCGCCCAGCCATAAATGGCGGTGAATACCAGGCTGCACAGCAGCACCAGCAGCAAGGCCAGCGGCAAAAAGGTCACACCGAGCGCCGCCATCAGCAAAAAGGCGATTAAGGAAATGAAGGCGCCGATCATCATGATGTCGCCATGCGCAAAATTGATCATGCCGATGATGCCATAGACCATCGTATAGCCGATCGCGATCAGGCCGTAGATGGCACCCAGCGTGACGCCGTTGATCACTTGTTGCAGGAAATAATTCACGCTTGCCCCGAGCCTTCGCACCGCGCCAGACCGTACAAGCTGGCGCCCCGCTGTCAAGCCGGTTTGCGGTCAGGCTGCCAGCGGTGATGCTTCCCTAGGCAATCGCAATCCACTATAGTGCGAGGATGCAAATGGCTCTTTCCATCCTGCTTGGTGTTTCTCTCGTCGCCGTCGTGCTCGTATTGCTGGCGGGCATTGCCGTTTTCGTGCGCGGCGGCGAGATCAATAACCGCTGGTCGGTCCGCTTGATGAGCCTGCGCGTCGCCACCCAGGCGGTGGCGCTGGTGACCATGGGACTGCTGCTGCTGCTGCGGACGAATTCGTAAAATCTTGGCCCGGCCGTTTGTCGCGTGAGTCCGCCGCCGTCCTTCGGATCATAAGCGGGCCCATGCGGTTGGATTGAGGACATGCGCGGGGCGACCGCCTTGCTGCAGGGTGACGACGGCGCGCACGGTGTCGGCTGCGATTTTCCGGAAGCTTTGCTCGGTAAACCCCAGGCAATGCGGCGTGGCGATGACCGTGTCGAGTCCCAGCAGCGGATTATCGGCCGGCGTTGGCTCGACGGCGAATACGTCGAGCGCCGCTCCGGCCAGCCGTCCCTGCGACAAAGCCTCGAACAGCGCCGCTTCATCCACCAGCGGGCCCCGGCTGACATTGATCAAGCTGGCGCCTGGTTTCATTTTTCGCAAGGCGCGCGCATCGATGATGCCGCTTGTTTCGGCCGTCAGCGGGCAATTGAGGCAGAGAAAGTCGGATCGGCCGAGCAGTTGATCGAAATCGACCAGTTCAACCCCGAACGCTGCCGCGACCACCGGGTCCGGGTTCCGCGCCTGGGCGATCGCCGTCAGACCGAGCGGCGGCAGCAGCGGAAACAGGGCGCGCGCAATGTGGCCAAATCCCAAGGATCCCAC
>Ga0302320_10017236_pt1 | contig 14681 bp, 12 predicted proteins | sample Bog_T0_3_FD_202130 | JGI IMG/M metagenome (GOLD analysis project Ga0302320, IMG submission 202130) | Peat permafrost microbial communities from Stordalen Mire near Abisko, Sweden - Bog_T0_3 | ecosystem: Environmental > Terrestrial > Soil > Wetlands > Peat | place: Sweden: Abisko, Stordalen Mire...
TGGCGATGAAGCCGTTGCTGACGGCGAGGTTTCCCTTGCTGTCGACGATCTGTCCGGCCGTCGTGCCGCTGTTGCTGAGCGTGTAGTGTTTGAGGTTGCCGGCCCAGTGGTAGTTCGTGTTCGGCTCGAACATCGAGATGAACAGGTCGTTCAGCGTCTGGGTGCGGTTGAACGCATTCAGTGCGACCGTCGGTGCCGTGAAGCTGGTGTTGACCGCCAGGACCTGTGTCGTGATCTCGTCAAATGCCGCGATCAGGTCATCGCCGCTCTGCACACTGTAGGCCGTGCCACCGCCTGCCTGCGCGGCGGCCGAAATGTAGTTGAAGCCGAGCAGCAGGCAGGGATCGACGCCAAACGCGAGGAAGTAGGTCTCGATCGGGTAGGTCGCGGTGGTCGAGGCGGCCGAGCTGGGCGTCTGGTTCATGTAGCTGGTCAGGCCGCTGAGGCAGGTACCGCCGTTGATCGTCGAACCGGTGAGGCACAGGGCCTGCGACGGGATCAGCGGCCCGTCGGTGCAGACCTTGGCGGCCGTGCTGCCGTAAAGGCCGGAATAGATCAGTTTGTCGGCATAGCTCGGGGACTCGTTCGGCAGGCCGTCGGTCAGGAAGACGACGTAATTGTGCGTACAAGAGGCGTTCGCCGCGACCACGGGGCTCTGGTAGACCGGTGTGTAGGAGTTCGATGGCGCGGTCGACGTCGTCGCGCAGCTGGATACGTCGGCGTACTTGCCGAAGCTTTCGCCCAGGCCCTCCATATAGCGATAGGCTTCATACAGCGTTCCGACCAGCGGCGTATTGCCAATTGCCTGCAGGCCGTTGATCGTGTTGATCAGCGTGTTCTGGTGAGTATTGTCGCTCATCGGCCCGAACGGGACCAGCACGCAGCCGCCGTATCCGTTACCGCCGCCGTTTCCGCAGCTGCCGACGGCATTGCTGCCGTTGAGCGAGGATGCCACGCCGCTCGAGCCGCCGCCGGACGCATAGTTGTAGGTCATCAGCGCGACGTTCCAGTTGTCCGGCAACAGCGGCAGCAGCGCAGACATCTCGTTCTGCACCACCTGCAGCTTGGTCAGCTTCTGACCCGAACCCAGCAGCAGGTAGTTCAGGTAGTTGCCGGAGTATGCGGTGTAAGTGGCGCCGGTGTTGCCCGCCCACCACACGAGGCTGGACGTCGTCGTCCATTCGGTTTTGCTCGGATTCTTGGACGTGCTGGTCAGTTCGGGGTAGCCGTGGCCGTTGCCGGCCGTGGTGCCTGAGCTGGATGAGGAGGTGTAATCCTTGTCGCAGGCGACGTCATTGGTCAGGTAGCCGTTACCGTTGCTGAAGGTCTTGGACCAGCCGGGCTTCGCCCAGCGCGTGAACGTGTCGTTGAAGCTGCCCACCGAGTTCAGCGCCGTGAGTCCGATCGTGCACTGGAAATTCGCGATCGCGACCTGCGGCGTCGCGGCCAGCGTGGCGGCACTCGAGCACCAGTTCGACGCCGGCTTCTTGGTGAGGAAATAAACCGTATTGTTGGCGCAGCCGCCGCTGTAGGTCGTCGTCGAGGTGTAACTCGACGAGGTGATCGGGGCGTCGGTGCTCATGCTGCCCGAGTTGTCGATGACCAGCAGCACGTTCGGACCTATGCTGGTGCCACCGCTCCCGTAGAAGATCTCCGAGTCGTCGGCGCGTGCCATGCCTGCCAGCGCGATCGACAGCAGGGTGGATGCGAAGACGAGTAGAGCTGAATTGCGCGATGTCATGGTATTTACCCCCATTTCTAAAGTCCGCCGGTACCGCCGGTCTGGCTCGGGTTGCTGGGTGCGAGGACGGCAACGCCCTGCGAATGCACGGCGGTCGAGGACCGCAGCGACGTACCGGTGCTGACGATCTGGAACTGATAGGTCGAGAACTTGGCCCAGCTGCTGCCGAACAGCGCTCCCTGCGGCGCGCCGCCCACCTGCGTGACGACGGTCACGGCGTAGCTGTCGCCGCTGGCGGCGGTGCCGGTCGGCAGCGTCACGGGGGTCAGGACGTTGGGGTCGAACTTGTTGGCGGCGATCGCCTGTTCGATGCCGGTCTCGGAGGCCACGAAGGCGCGCTCGCGCAGCTGGTCGTTGCCGGCCTGGATGAATCCGAAGCTGGTCGAGCGCATCGCGGCGATTGCGAGCAGCGTAACGATGGTCAGCAGGATCAGTGTCGTGATCAGCGCCGCACCCGCCTGCCGGCGGTACCCCTTGTAGGTCTTGTTGCTCATTCAGGTTCCCATCGCATTGCGCAGCATGATCGTCCGGGAAACGAGCAGGCGCCGGTAACCGTCGCCCGGTGCGTAGGCCTTGGTCGCGTTCGCGGTCGTCAGCGTGGTTGCCGTGCCGTTCGCCGTGCTGCGGTCGGCGTACTGATAGGTGTTGGTGTCGGTAAAGCCGGGCTCGATCGCGTCGGCGCGCAGCAACAGCCAGATCCGCACCGCCACGACCTGCGCGGTCGCAACGGCCGCGCCGCCGGACAGCGACAGCGCCTTCTGCGCGTCGACGTACTGCGAGGCAATACCTGTCGTGCCCGTCGGATCGATGCCGAACTGGATCTGCATGTCTTCGACGCCCGGCAGAATCTCGGTGTTGACGATCGTCGGCGATGCCGACGAGGCGTTGGTCAGGGTCTGGCGATACAGCGTCGGCAGGCCCGTGGTCTGCGACGAATCCTTGTTGACGTAATAGGTGTTGACCACGAGGCTGTAGAGACCGCCGGTAACCGAGCCGCCGCTTGGTGTCGTGATGGTCTGCGCCGCGCAGGTCGTCGTCTTGATCAGCTGGGCGGCGACCAGCGAGGAACAGATGTTCAGCGGGCCGGTGCCGGTAAAGGTGCTCACGGCGACCGAGGCGTGCCGGACGGTCAGGGTGTCCGCCGAGGGCATCGCCGCGGTCTTGGCCAGGCATCCGGTCGTGGCACCGGCAAGGTAGCCGTTGTTGGTTCCCTCGATGACGGTCTGCAGGTCGACATCGAAGTTCAGGCCGCAGGCGCTGGCCGCCGCACCATAGGTGCCCGACGCGTCAGCGGTCCCGGCCAGCTGGCTGGAACCGCCGGAGACGCTGACGGCGCCTTTCGCCAGACCCCAGTATCCGGCCATGCGCACATCCGGCTCGAGAATCGAGAACGCATAGCGCCCGGCCTCCTCGAGCCTGGCCGAGGTCTCGTGGATGCCATAGGTGCGGCTGCTGGCCGAGTAGACGGTAATGGCACCGATGCAGATGAAAATGCCGATGGTGATCGAGACCATCAGCTCGATCATGCCCACGCCGCGGCAGCTGCGCTTCAGTGCGTTCATATCTGCACCGTCAGCGCGTAATTCAGGCCCTGGCCCGTGCCCTGCTCGACCCAGTTCAGCGTGATCGTATAGCTGTTCGGACCCGAGCCCGCCGGATTGGCCGCGTAGACCACCGACCATGTAGGGCTGGCGCCCCAGCAGGTGGAGGTCGCGCCGACGCAGCGAACCGCCAGATCCCACTGGTAGAGATCGTAGGCGGCCATCTGCGCCGGGGTGCAGACAACGGTGAACGAGATCGTGCCGCCGACACAGGCCGGCGTCGGCGCTACTCCCGTCGCTGCCGCGCTCGTGGCGCCATAGCTGCTCGTTCCGAGTCGATTTGCGCGGATCCTATCCGCGAGGTCCGACGCCAGGTTGACGGCCACCGTGCGTGACGTCGCGCTGGCGTTGCCCTGCAGGGTTACGATGAACAGCCGCCCCATCCCCAGCATGCCGATCGCAAGAATGGTCAGCGCGACGAGGACCTCGATAATCGTGAAACCGCGCGCCGGCCGGCATGATCCCTGCGGTTGGTGGCTCATGGGCAGGTTGCCGATGAGCCAATGGCGGTCTTTGCCGCCGTGACCGCCGTCAGCGTGTTCACGACAGTCCCGTGCCCGGTCGTCGAGATCAGCAACGCCCGGGCCAGCGACGTCGATGCCGTCCCGAGGCCGCGCGAGTCGCAGAACAGCACGTTCTGCGTCTGGCCGAAATTGGCCGACGGAAAGCCGCTCGGCGCGATGATCACCGACTGCGCACTGTCGGCGTGGATGCCTTCGCCCGAATTCAGGGCTGAATGCAGCTCGATGATCGGCTCACCCGCGTCGTAGGTACCGTTGGCGTTCGTGTCCTGGAAGACGAACCACGCGTTGGCCGTGGTTGCCGCACCTGCGCAGGACGGCGTGGCCGCCGTCACGTTTGCGGTCAGGCACAGTACAACCTGCTGGTTGCGTTTCAGCGCTTCGCCGCGAGCCGTCTGCAGCGAGGCCAGCAGGTCGTTACCGGCGGCGGTCAGCGTGTTGTTCAACATCAGGTTGCGAAAGCTGGGTACAGCCAGCGACACGAGGATCGCGAAGACCGTCAGGCTGATCATCAGCTCGAGCAGCGTGAAGCCGCGCTGACGCCCGATCCGCGATAGCTGTTTGCCGACGACACAGTGCATAGCGAAAACTGACCATAAGAAATGTTGAAAAACTACAATAAAGGTTAGCAGTTTATTGGACGGAAATACCGCACGGCGTCGAAGTCAATCCCATTAAACGGAGCGGCAAAGGGCAAATATGTGCGTTGCGTCACGTATTGCGGAGCTGCGCAAAAATGGCGCTCCCGGGCACCACGTGCAAAGGCGGGATGCACCGACCCGAGGCCGGCTGTGCCATGACCCGGATAACGGCCCGGACCCGGCTGACTTGAGGGGGTGCCCGCCCATCCAGAGGGCAGCGGCCGCAAGCAGCCGTGCGCTCGCGGGAAGCGTGCTTTATGCTTGCAGCTCGTTTCAGGGAGTGATGCATGGCCGGCCGCGAGATCGCTTTCAGGCGCCACAGTCTGGTGACCCGCGTGACCCACTGGGTCAACCTCGTCGCGTTGACGGGGCTGCTGATGAGCGGCCTGCAGATCCTGGTCGCGCACCCGTGGCTGTACTGGGGTGAGGCGGGCGGCAGCGCCTGGCTGCACATCGCCAACCACGGCGGCAACACCGCCTTTCCGGGCTGGCTGACGATCCCGAGTCACCGCGACCTGGCGACGGGTCGTCACTGGCACTTCCTGTTCGCGTGGATCCTGGTGGTCAACGGAGTCCTGTACCTGGTCTCCGCGCTGGCTACGCGGCACCTGACCCGGGACATCATCCCGTCGTTTGCGGACCTCTCGCCGCGGCACCTGGCGACCGACCTGTGGCATCACCTGAAGCTGCAGTTTCCGCAGGGCGAGGCGGCGCGGCACTACAACGCGCTGCAGAAGATCTCCTATGCCGGTGTGCTGTTGTTCGTGATCCCGCTCGTGGTGCTGACGGGCATGACGATGTCCCCGGGCTTCGATGCGGTCGCGCCGTGGCTGCTGGACCTGTTCGGCGGCCGCCAGTCGGCCCGGTCGCTGCATTTCATCGGCGTGAACCTGATATTGCTGTTCGTCGTCGCGCACCTCGGCGCCCTGCTGGCGGTCGGGGTCTGGAACGAGCTGCGCTCGATGATCACCGGACGCTATGTAATCAGGGTGGAGAGCTGAACCATGAGCCATCTGATCTGGACGCGTCGCCGGTTTGTCGTCCACAGCGCGCTGTCCTTCAGTGCGCTGGGCCTCGCCGGCTGCGACAAGCTCGGTCAATCACCCGGCATGAAGGCGCAGTTCGACAACGTACAGGCGCTGACCCTGCGTACGCAGCGGCTGCTGCAGGGGCGCAGCGCGCTCGCGCGTGAATATACGACCGCGGACATCTCCGCGGTATTCAAGCCCAATGGCACGATCCATCCGCGCGACCCGCAGTACCTGGCACTGCTGGAGAACAACTTTGCGGACTGGCGCCTGCAGCTCGACGGGCTCGTGGAGCGCCCGGCGAGCTATAGCCTGGAAGAGCTGCGCCGGCTGCCGGCACGCACGCAGATCACGCGCCACGACTGCGTCGAGGGCTGGAGCGCGATCGGCGGCTGGAGCGGTGTGCAGCTGTCCTTGCTCCTGCAGGCGGCGGGGGTGAAGCCGGAAGCCCGCTACGTGATGTTTTACTGTGCCGATACGCTCGGTGCCGAGCCGCAGAAGGGCGGCGACCAGCGGGTCGGGCGCTACTACGAGTCGATCGACCTGGTCGATGCGTTCCATCCGCAGACGCTGCTTGCGTATGAACTTAACGGGAAGCCGCTCCCGGTCGGCAACGGTGCGCCACTGCGCCTGCGCGTCGAGCGGCAGCTCGGCTACAAACAGGCCAAGTACCTGATGCGGATCGAAGTCACCGACCGGATGGACCAGGTCGGCAACGGCAAGGGTGGATTCTGGGAAGACCGGGGATATGAGTGGTATGCAGGCATCTGACACAAAAACACTGCAGGCCCTGATCGTCGAGCGCGACATCCAGAACATCAAGGTCGGGGTCTTTGACGGCGACGGCATCCTGCGCGGCAAGTACCTGCGCCGCGAGAAGTTCCTGGCCGCACTCGACAAGGGGATGGGCTTCTGCGACGTCGTGCTCGGCTGGGACTCCAACGACACGCTGTTCGACAATGTGAAGTACACCGGCTGGCACACGGCCTATCCGGATGCGGGCGTGCGGCTGCTGCCTGCGACCTGGCGCGACATCCCCTTCGAGCCGAAGACGCTGTTCGTGCTCGGCGAATTCTCCGGAAAAGCCGAGGCCGTGTGTCCGCGCGCCACCCTCAGGCGTGTGCTGGCGCGCGCGAAGGACATGGGTTTTGGCGTCAGCGCGTCCGCGGAATTCGAGTTCTTCCTGTTCGCCGAGACGCCCGACTCGGTCCGCGACAAGGGCTACCGGAACCTGCGGTCGATGACTCCCGGGAATTTCGGCTACTCGGTGCTGCGCAACAGCGTGCATGCGGAGCTGTGCCAGGAGCTGCTGGAGCTCGGCCAGGCGATGCGCTTTCCGATCGAGGGGCTGCATACCGAAACCGGGCCTGGCGTCATGGAGGCGGCTTTGCTGTACTCGGAGGCGCTCGAAGCGGCCGACCGGGCGGCACTGTTCAAGACCTTCACCAAGGCGCTGTGCCAGCGCCGCGGCCTGATGGCAACGTTCATGGCGAAGTGGTCGCAGACACTGCCCGGCCAGAGCGGCCACCTGCACGTCTCGCTGCAACGCGCCGACCGCTCCGCGGTGTTCTACGACGCCGCCAGGCCCGATGAGATCTCCGACGAGATGCGCTGGTTCGTCGGCGGCCAGCAGACGCTGATGCCGGAGGTCCTTGCGATGGTGGCGTCCACCGTCAACAGCTACTCGCGGCTCGTGCCCGGCTACTGGGCGCCGACTTCGGCGACCTGGGGCGTGGAGAACCGCACCACGGCACTGCGCGTGATCCGCGGCGGCGCCGCGAGCCAGCGTGTCGAGTACCGTATCGCCGCCGCTGACATCAATCCCTACCTGGCGCTCGCCGCGGCGATCGGCTCCGGGCTGTGGGGCATCGAACACCGGATCGAGCCCGATGCGCCGATCGTCGGCAACGCCTACGATCGCGAGCATCCGCCCGAGCGCCGCCTGCCCGCGACGCTGTGGGAAGCGGCGGAACGGCTCGCGGCGTCCAGGCCGGCGCGGGTGCTGTTCGGCGACGCCTTCGTCGAGCACCATGCCGCGACCCGCCAATGGGAGGAGCGCGAATTCCGCCGCGCCGTCACCGACTGGGAACTGGCGCGTTACTTCGAGATCATCTAGCACCCTCATCACCCCAGAGAGACATCCATTGACTGAACTGCAGCAGACCATCAGCCCGGTAGACGGGCGCATATACATCGAGCGACCGCTGGCGGACCCCGCGGCGATCAACCGCACGCTGGACGCCGCCGTAGCCGCGCAGCAGGGCTGGGCGCAGGTGCCGCTGGCGCAGCGCGTCGCCGTGCTGACGAAGGCGGTCGACGCGTTCGTCGCCAGTGCCGGGGACATCGCGACCGAGATCACCTGGCAGATGGGCCGGCCGATCCGCCACTCGCCCGGCGAGGTGCGCGGTTTCGAGGAGCGCGCACGCCATATGCTCAGCATCGCGGCGGATGCGCTCGCGCCGGTGGTGCCGGAGGCAAAGGCGGGCTTTCAGCGACAGATCAAGCGGGTGCCGCTCGGTGTCGTCGCGGTCGTCGCGCCGTGGAACTACCCATACCTCACTGCCGTCAATGCGGTGATCCCGGCGCTGATCGCGGGCAATTCGGTCGTGCTCAAGCACTCGCACCAGACTCCGCTGTGCGCGGAGCGCTTTGGCGCAGCCTTCGCTGCCGCGGGGCTGCCGCTGGGTGTATTCCAGTACCTGCATCTGTCGCATGCGGCGACGTCGGGCCTGATGGGCGATCCGCGGGTCGCCACCGTGTGCTTCACCGGCTCCGTATCCGGCGGCCACGCGGTCGTGCAGGCGACTGCCCGCGGCTTTGCGACCGCGGGCCTCGAACTGGGGGGCAAGGATCCGGCCTATGTGCGCGCGGATGCGAACCTCGACCAGGCGGTCGAAGCGCTGACCGATGGCGCGTTTTACAATGCGGGCCAGTCCTGCTGCGGGATCAAGCGCATTTATGTCGCCGCGCCGCTGTACGAGCGCTTCGTCGACGGCGTCGTCGCACTGACGCAGCAGTACCGCCTCGGCTCGCCGCTGGATCCGGAAACGACGCTCGGTCCGGTCGTGCGCACCGCGGCGGCCGATGCGGTGCGCGCGCAGGTGGCAGCGGCGGTGCACGCCGGCGCACGCCAGCTCGTCGACACGAAGCATTTCCAGCAGGCCGCTGCGGGCACGCCCTACCTCGCGCCGCAGGTACTGGTGGACGTCACGCATGCGATGGCAATCATGCGCGAGGAGACCTTCGGACCCGCGCTCGGCATCATGAAGGTCGGTTCCGATGCAGAGGCGCTGCAGCTGATGAACGACAGCGACTACGGCCTGACCGCCGCGATCTTTTCATCCGACAGCGTGGCTGCCGAGGCGCTTGCGGACCGGCTGGAGACGGGTACCGTGTTCCTGAATCGCTGCGATTATCTCGATCCCGCGCTTGCCTGGACCGGTGTCAAGAACTCCGGTCGCGGCTGCACGCTGTCGCGTGTCGGCTTTGAACAGCTGACCCGTCCCAAGTCCTATCACTTCCGGATTCCGACATGAGCACGACGTTGCAAGGCAACTGGAATTATCCCACCACCGTCTGGGCCGGCCCCGGCCGGCTCGCGGAGCTGCCCGCCGCCTGCGAGCGTGCAGGCATCAGGCGTCCGCTGGTCGTCACCGACAAGGGGCTGCTGGCTGCGCCGATGATTGCGCGCGCGGCGGGCCTCGTGCAGGCGGCCGTGTTCGGCGAGGTCTCAGGCAATCCCACGGCTGCGCACGTCGCGGCGGGCCTGGCGGTCTATCGGGCCGGCCACCATGACGGCGTCGTCGCGATCGGCGGCGGCGCGGCGCTGGATACCGGCAAGACTATTGCGTTCATGTCCGGGCAGACGCGTCCGCTGTGGGACTTCGAGGACATCGGCGACTGGTGGACGCGCGCCGATCCTGCCGGCATCGCGCCGGTGGTCGCGATCCCGACCACCGCGGGTACCGGCTCCGAGGTCGGGCGCGCCGGTGTCATTCTCAACGAGGAGACGCACCAGAAGAAGATCATTTTTCATCCGCTGATGATGCCGAAGATCGTCATCCTCGATCCCGAGCTCACCGTCGGGCTGCCGCGTGCCGTGACCGCAGCGACCGGCATGGATGCCTTCGTGCACTGTTTCGAGGCGTTCTGTGCGCCGGGCTTTCATCCGCTCGCCGACGGCGTGGCGCTCGAAGGCATGCGCCTGATCGCAACTTTTCTGCCGCGCGCCTGTGCCGACGGCGCTGACATCGAGGCAAGGGCGCAGATGCTCGCAGCAGCGGCGATGGGGGCCACCGCGTTCCAGAAGGGACTCGGCGGCGTACATGCGATCGCACATCCGGTGGGCTCCTTCTATGGAACGCACCATGGTTTGACGAATGCGGTGATCCTGCCCTACGTCATGGTGCACAACCGCGCCGCGATCGAGACGCAGTCCGCGACGGTCGCACGTGTGCTCGACCTGCAACCCGGCGGGTTCGATGGCCTGCTGGCGTGGGTCATCGGGCTGCGCCGGCAGCTGGGTATCCAGAACAGCCTCGCCGAGATCGGCGTCGATGCAGCCCAGGCTGCGGTGATCGGCCGCGAGGCGGCGATCGACCCGTCCGCGGGCGGCAACCCGATCCCGGTCGATGCGGCGGCGCTGGAGAAGATCTTCCGCGCCGCGGTCGCCGGCCGGCTGTAGGGCGCAGCCATGCCCGGACCACGGCTGCTGGTCATCGATGGCAACGTCGCCACGCTGCGCGCGCGCCAGCGCGAGATGCTCGGCTATGACACCGGCGAGGGCTATGCGCGCGTGCTGCGGCGGCTGGAGACTGCGGCTACAATCGACATCGTCTGTCCGGCCGACGCCGACGTGACATTGCCGGCCGGCGTTGCGCTGGGCGACTACGACGGCGTCGCGATCACCGGCTCGGCCCTCAATATCTATGACGGGGGGCCCGCGATCGGGCGCCAGGTCGAGCTCGCGCGGGCCGTGTTTGCGGCCGGGGTGCCGCTGTTCGGCAGCTGCTGGGGGCTGCAGGTCGCGGTCACCGCGGCCGGCGGCCGCGTTCATCGTAATCCGAAGGGCCGGGAGTTCGGTTTCGGGCGTCGCATCCAGCTGACCGAAGCCGGTCGTGCCCATCCGCTCTTCGCCGGCAAGCCTGCGGTGTTCGAGGCGCCGACGGTGCATCTCGATGCGATCGAGATCCTGCCGGAGGGTGCGAGCGTGCTTGCGACCAATGACATGAGCCTGCAGGCCGCGGCCTTCAGTTCGCAGCGGGGAACCTTCTGGGGTGTGCAATACCACCCGGAATACTCGCCGCTGGACATCGCCGCCGTTGCCGAGCGCTACGGCCGGCGCCTCGTCGACGACGGGATGTTTGCGGACGAGGCGGCGCTGCGGGAATTTGCTGCGGAACTACGCGAGCTCGAGCGCAACCCTCTGGACGCGGCGCTGACCTGGAAGCACGGTCTCGGGCCAGGGGTCACGGATACCGGCGTGCGCCTGCTGGAACTGCGCAACTGGCTGGACGCGCAGGTATGGCCACGGGCGCGAGGCGCCCGCTGACAGGGGAGGATCGCGGCCTCAGGGCCGCGCGCGGGCGATCTTGACAGGTATGGACGTCTGGGAAATCCGCAACGACGACCTCGCCGGCGAGGCGGCGCGCGATCTCGTGCGTCTGCACCTCGAGGGCATGCATGCGCACTCGCCGCCCGGGAGTGTCTTCGCACTCGACTTCTCCGGCCTGCTGGCCCCCGGCGTCACGCTCTGGTCTGCCTGGGCTGCCGGCAGGATCGCCGGCATCGGTGCACTCAAGGATCTCGGTGCGGGTCGCGGGGAGGTGAAGTCGATGCGCACCCATCCTGATTTCCTGCGGCGCGGCGTTGCGGCTGCGCTGCTGGACCACATCATCGGTGTCGCGCGGGCCCGCGGCATGACGCAGCTCTGCCTCGAGACGGGGAGCGGGGCGTATTTCGAAGCTGCGCTTGCCCTATACCGGCGTCGCGGGTTCACCGACGGCCCCGAATTCGCCGACTACCGGCGCAGCGCGTTCAACCAGTTCCTGCACCTGACGCTGAGCTGATCCGTCGCAGCTCAACGCCATAGCCCGCACTGGTGTCGGCCGCCGCCGGATTCGCGCGCGTCGTGGCGGCAGGTTCCAGCCGGATCATCTTTCCCGCCACGAGCCTGGCGACCTGTATGAAATCCGCAATCAGGCTGTTTGAGTTTGGCCGGTAGCCGATAGCGATCACGCATTCCGGCATGTCTTCAATCGGCTTGAATACGACGCCCGGCCGGGCGTAATAGTTGCCCGTACTCTCCGAGGTGATGCTGATTCCCTTGCCCGAGGCCACCGCCTGCAATTCCGACTCGACTGTCGCGGCCTCGAAGCTGACCTTTGCGGGCCGTCCATGCCGGTGTTCGCTCGCAAGCCAGTACTCACGCCAGATACCGCGGCTGGGCGCCGCGATGATCGGCTCGTCCAGGATGTCGGCAAGGGTGACGGATTTCGCGAGGGTCAGCCGGTGTTCGCTCGGCAGGCAAGCGACGCATTTTTCGCGCGCGATCTCCACCACCTCGATGTCGTCCATGCCGATCGGTGGCCGGATCAGCCCGCAATCGACCTTGCCGTCGCCGAGGCCCGCGCTCGGATCCGAAAAATTGAATTCCTCGAGCAGCAGCTGCGCGTCCGGCCGCAGTTTCTCGAATTCCCGCGCGATCTCGGGAAGGAACTGCACGGCCGTGCCGATCATGAATCCGACGCGCAGCGTCGCCTTCAGCGCCGACCTGATCGCATGCAGCTCGCCGTGGAACAGGTCCATGGCCTTCCCGAGCTTGAGCGCCTGCTCGAGCACCTGCTGTCCGGCCGGGGTCAGCACGACGCTGCGTGTCGTGCGTTCGAACAACGGGAATCCAATGTCCTGTTCGAACTGGATGATCGTCTGCGACAGCGCGGGCTGCGATACGTGCAGGCGCTTCGCAGCGCGCGCAAAGCTCGCTTCGCTCGCGACGGCGATGAAAGACCTGACGTAGCGGAACTGGATATTCATAAGCGTATCGGATCAATCGTTCAGTTAATCGTCCGTATTGTCAATGACTTTGCATTGATAATCCCCCGCGCAGACCAGTCAATTTCCGGGAGAGCCGATGAAAGCTATCATTACACTGATCGCGCTTGAAATGGTGATGGGCGTCGGCGTGGCAGTTGCCGAGGACACAGCCGCCGACAGTTCCGACAAGCTCGAGGAAATCGTAGTTACCGCAACGCGGCGCGAAGAGTCGCTGTCCCGGGTGCCGGTCAGCATCGTCGCGCTGTCCCAGGAAGACCTCGCCGCCGGCGCGATCAAGAGCATCGAAGACATCGCTTCCGTAACGCCGGGAGTGCAGTTCCAGCGCGACGGCTATGCCGCAACGCTCTCGCTGATCTCGATCCGCGGCCTGGATTCCCTGTTTGGCGCGTCCACCGTCGGCATATACGTCGACGACACGCCGATCCAGAGCCGGCTTTCGTCCGACGGCAACGTCGGGAATCCCTACCCGGCGTTGTTCGACCTGAACCGTATCGAGGTGCTGCGCGGGCCGCAGGGAACCCTGTTCGGCGCCGGCTCCGAAATGGGCAATGTGCGCTTCATTTCAAATCAGCCCAGCCTGACCCAGTTTAGCGGCTTCACCCACGCCGAACTCGCCTCCACCCAGAACGGCAGCCTCAGCTACGAGGAGGGGGCGGCGGCCGGCGGACCGATCGTCGACAATGCTGTCGGCTTTCGCGCCAGCGTCTGGGAGCGCCACGACGGCGGCTATGAGGATCGCGTCCAGCCGTGGAGCGGCGATATCATCGCGCGCAATACCAACCAGAGCCGCATGTTCGCAACGAAGCTGGCCCTCGGCATCCAGCCCGCTGACGGTGTGCTGATTACGCCCTCCGTGTTCTACCAGGAGGGCCGCGTCGAGGACAACGGCCGCTTTGACCCGAATTTCTCGAACCCTTCCTCCGGGCAGTTCAACAGCGCCACCCTCCTGCCCGAGAATTCCGTGGACCGGCTGATCATCGGCTCGACCCGGCTCGAGGACCACCTGTCATTCGCCGACCTGACCGCAGTGGCGTCCTATACGCATCGCAGCGTTGCGCTCACCAGCGACCTGAGCGGACTGCTGGGTGCCATCGGCCTCGCCACCTACGGCAATCCGCTCGGTACCACCTACGCGTCATCCCAGGCCGACGTGTCGCCGCTGTTCACCGGCACCTCGGTGCATGCGTTCACCGAGGAGGTCAGGCTGACCTCGAACGACAAGGACGCCTTTTTCACGTGGGTTGCCGGAGTGTTCGACGATCACCGCAACCAGACCGACTACCAGCTGCAGTACTCGCAGATTCTGGATCCGACCGGCCACGAGGTGTTCTACACGCTGCAGAGCGTCGTCGACGACCAGCTGGCCGGGTTTGCCCAGGGCGATTTCCACTTCAGCCAGCAATGGACAGGAACGCTCGGCGTGCGCGTCGCCAGGGTCAAGACCCAGCAGGCCAACAACAACGGTACCGGTGCGCTCGACGCCGTTCCGGCCTATGCGTCGATCGAGATCAGCCAGACGCCGACCACGCCGCGCATCGCCCTTTCCTACCAGGTCAACCCGGACAATCTGTTCTACGCGTCGGCCAGCAAGGGCTTCCGCATCGGCGGCGGCAACGATCCGCTGCCGCCGATCTGCGACTATTCCGCGGTGCCAAAAAACTATACGGCCGACTACGTGTGGAACTACGAGGTCGGTGCCAAGAACAGGCTGCTCGACGGGCGCCTTGCGCTGGACACGAGTCTGTTCCACATCGTGTGGTCGAACATCCAGCAGCTGGGTCAGCCGGCCTGCGGCATCAGCTACACCTTCAATGGCGGCGGTGCCGTCAGCAACGGCTTCGACTTTGCCCTGCAGGCGATACCTGTCGAACATCTGCGCGTCGACCTGTCGGTCGCCTATGCCGATGCGAAGTACACGTCCACGGTCTATGATGGACTGGGCCACGTATTGCTGCAGAACGGCGATCAGGTCGGATTCCTGCCGTTCGTGCATGCGCCGTGGGACGTCAATGCCGCCGCCAACTACGAGGTGCCGCTCGCTGGCGACCAGAAGGCCCATGCACGGATCGAATACCGTTACCACAGCCGCAACC
>Ga0302320_10017237_pt1 | contig 14680 bp, 10 predicted proteins | sample Bog_T0_3_FD_202130 | JGI IMG/M metagenome (GOLD analysis project Ga0302320, IMG submission 202130) | Peat permafrost microbial communities from Stordalen Mire near Abisko, Sweden - Bog_T0_3 | ecosystem: Environmental > Terrestrial > Soil > Wetlands > Peat | place: Sweden: Abisko, Stordalen Mire...
CATCTGGCCGCCGCGCGGCTATCTTTACACGCTCGGAGCGTTCTTTCTCGCGTGCGTTGCGACGGGATTCTTCGTCTACCTTCGCTTTCAATTTGGCCTTCAGCCCCTCCAATGCTATTACCTGCCATACTACCTCCGCAGCGAGACGGCGGGCATTGCGCATTCAGCCAGCAAATACGAGATGCTGTATGTTTCAGACGGCGAAACACCGGGCCGGGTCGCGCTCGAACCGGATGTGCAGCCGGGCTCTACGCCGCAGTTTGGCGGCAAGCCGTTGCCCTTGACACTAACCCCGGACGCCGCAGTCCATGGTACCTACTTCCTCATGCGCGAGGCACCGCGCAACTATCAGAACAAGGTAATTCATGCCTGGATTGCGCACTGGATATACGGGGATGTTCCGCTCTACAACCTCTTCAAGATGCAGCTCCTCTTTGGACTAGCAGCGTTCGTCCTGCAGCTTCCATTTTCAATCCACAAGGACATCGGACGCATCAAGCAACTGCGCTACGGACGCCGGCTCAAAGGCCCTGTTCTCGTGAATGCTAAAGAGTTCACGGCGGCCGTATCGGGCAATGGCATTGGGATAAAGACCGATGACTTCAAGCTCCCATTGCGCATCCCACGCGATGCGGAGAACAAGCATTTCCTCATCGTGGGCGACACCGGATCAGGCAAATCGAGCATCATTCGCCAGATGCTCTACCAGGTCGATGCACGCGGCGACAGCGCCATCGTCTATGACCCCGCCTGCGAGTTCGTGAAGCAGTTCTATGACGAACATCGCGGCGACATCGTCCTCAATCCACTTGACGCTCGGATGCCGTACTGGAACCCATCAATGGAGCTTCGTCGCAAGGCTGAGGCAAAGGCCCTGGCCGTTTCTCTCTATCAGCCCGAAGGAGTAACCAACCGCTTCTTCGTCGAAGCGCCTCAGAAGATTTTTGCCCATCTGCTCAGCTATCTGCCGACGCCGGAGGATCTGATCAAGTGGATGTCCGACCCAGCCGAGATCGACCGCCGCGTCAAAGGAACGGAGTATTGGATGCTTATCGATCCAAAGGCTCCGCAGCAGCGTACTGGCGTACTTGGCTCCCTCAATATGAGTGCGGACAGCTTCCGTCTGCTCCCAAAAGAGAGCGAGACAACCAGTGTTTGGACGGCAACCAACTGGGCGGAGACGCGGCGCGGGTGGATCTTCATCACGTCGCGGCCGACCATGCGCGAGGCGCTTCGCCCGCTTATCAGTCTATGGATTGACACGCTCGTGTTGCGCCTGTTGAACGAGCCGATGCCCGATCAGAAACCTGTCTGGTTCGTGATTGACGAGTTGGCCAGCCTGCAACGGCTGCCACAACTCCACACGGCAATCACAGAGAACCGCAAATCGCAGAACCCGGTGATTCTGGGTTTCCAGGGCCGCAGCCAGATGGAGGCCCGGTACGGCGAGGATTCCGAAGCCATGCTCTCCCAGCCTGCCACCAAGATCTTCCTTCGCACAACCGAGCCGCGCGCCGCGAAATGGGTGAGCGAGGCCATCGGCGAAGTCGAGATCGAGCGGCTGCGAGAGACCCATTACGACGGTTCAAGCGCGGGCAAGAACTTCGCGCTTGACCGCCAGACTGAGCCGCTAGTCCTGCCCTCGGAGGTCTCCGGACTCGATGACTTGCGAGGCTTTCTCAAGTACGGCAATCACGTTGCCCGATTCTCGTTTCCGTTCATTGCGCTCGAAGAGAAGAGCCCCGGCTTCGATGAGCGACAAATGGACGATCTGATCGTGCCAAGCACGCCTCTCCCGGCAGAGCCGGAAGAGATGCAGGGTAATCTTCAGTTCCCTGAGCATGAGGCCCAATCTGCCGGACATCAATTGGAGTAGACAGCCATGCTTACCATTTCGAAGCCGCTTTCCGCAGGACAGGCGCAAAGCTACCACGCAAAAGAATTCACCGCGAAGGAGCAGAACTATTGGTCGGAGCGCGGGGTCATTGCCGGCGAATGGCAAGGGCGGCTGGCCGGGCAGTTCGGCCTTGCCGGAGCGGTCTCCGCCGAGGACTTTGCCAGACTCAGCCAGGGGCAGCATCCGGCGACGGGCGAGCAGCTTGTCCGTCAGCGTGCCTCCTATGAATATCAAGATGCTGACGGCAAAACTGTCAAAACCATGGAGCACCGCGCCGGTTGGGATGCGACATTTTCCGCTCCCAAATCCATCTCGCTCACCGCGCTCGTTGGCGGTGATGAAAATGTACGAGTGGCGCACCGTGAGAGCGTTCGCACGGCACTGGAGCAACTTGAAATGTACACCCAGGCCCGCATCGGCGGGAACCATCAGCCCGAAACGACAGCCAAGTTCATCGCTGCCAAATTCGAGCATGACACCGCTCGTCCAGTAGATGGCTATGTTGCGCCGCAGCTTCATACGCACGCGGTCGTCTTCAATCTGACCGAGCGCGACAACGGCCAGCCGCGCGCCATCCAGCCACAGAGCCTCTTCGCATCGCAACAATTTGCCACCGCCGTCTACCAATCGGAGTTGACCTACCGGCTCCGCGAGCTTGGTTATGAGATTGCCGTTGGCCGCAGCGGTGCCCCGGAAATCAAGGGCTACACCCAGGAGTACCTCGACGCATCCAGCCCGCGCAGCCAGCAGATTCGCGAGTATCTTGAGCGCACAGGTCGCACCGGGAAGGAGGCCGCCGAGATCGCGGCGCACTCCACACGCGACCGCAAAGAAATTCATTCTCCCGGCGAAGTCATGGCCGCGCATCGCAAACTCGCCGCCGATTTCGGCCACCAGGCCGAAGCGGTCGTTCGCGCGGCGCGAGAGCGAGTTCAGCATCAGGAGAAGCCCGTCAACTCTCTTGACCGCGTCCGCGAGTCGCTTACTTTCTCCCGCGACAAGAACTTCGAGCGCGAGGCAGTCGTCGATGAACGGGCATTGATTCGCGATGGCCTCCGTCGCGGCATGGGCGAGGTGACATTTGCCCAAGTGCGCGGCAACCTTGATGCCCGCTTGTCTTCCGGAGAGTTTCAGATTGTCGACCGGTCGCAGAGCGTACCGGCCCGTCAGTTCACCACTGCCAGAACCATCGAGGCCGAGCGCGAGGTCGTCCGCCGCGTGCGCGAGGGTCAGCACCAGATCGAGCCTGCTTTGCCTCGCCAGCAGGCCATCGCTGTTGCCGACCAGCATTCTCATCTCAACCGCGCTCAGAAAAGTGTGGTTGAAGATGTACTCAGTTCCCCGGACCGCATTCAGGGTATCCAGGGTTTGGCTGGCACGGGAAAAACGACTACACTTTCCGTGATCCGCAGCGCCGCTGAATCGAATGGCTACGCGGTCGAGGGCTTCGCCCCGACCTCTCGCGCCGCCCGTCAGTTGAATGAAGCTGGCGTCGAGTCCGGAACCCTGCAAGGGTTCCTTGCCCGCCCGTCCACTCCCGCGACGACACAACGACGGCACTTCTACTTTGTCGATGAATCTAGCCTTGCCAGCACCAATCAGATGCGCGAGTTTCTCGCACGCCTCGGCGCGAACGACCGCGTGCTCCTGATCGGCGACACGCGCCAGCATCAGGGCGTCGAAGCTGGCCGTCCCTTCGAACAGTTGCAAGATGCCGGAATGCACACGGCCAAGCTCGACGAGATTGTCCGCCAGAAGGACCCGGCGCTGAAGTCGGCTGTCGAGATGCTGGCCAAAGGCCAAGTCTCCGCCGCGCTCGAATCACTCCAGCAACAGGGCCGCGTGAAGGAGATTCCCGGCACGGAAGAACGCATCCGTGCCATTGCTAGGAGCTACATCGAGTCCCCTGAAAAGACATTGATCGTCTCGCCCGACAACGCCTCCCGCCGTGAGTTGAATGTCGCCGTCCGTCAGGAATTGAAAGCCAATGGAACCCTCGCACCGGAGGATCACACCTTCCGTGTACTCGTTCAGCGCCAGGACATGACCGGCGCCGAACGCTCCTGGGCCAGCCACTTTGAAGTGAACGACGTCATTCGCTACGCACGCGGCAGCAAAATCGCCGGAATCGAAGCTGGAACCTACGGAACGGTCGTCGGCATGAACCCCGCCGCCAACCTGCTCACTGTCGAGAGACCCTCCGGTGAATTGGCCACCTATGATCCGCGCCGCCTTACCGGCGTCAGCGTATATCGCGAGATCGCCCGGGAATTCTCCGTCGGCGACCGCCTCCAGTTCACCGCGCCCGACAAATCGCTCGGCGTCGCCAACCGCGACCTTGCCGTTATCGAGTCCATCTCTCCCGATGGCCCCATTTCAGCCCGGCTGGACAACAACCGCCGAGTTGAGTTCGATGCCAAAGAGCATCGTCATTTTGACCACGGCTATGCCGTCACGAGCCACAGTTCCCAGGGCCTCACCGCCGAACGCGTCCTCGTGAACGCCGATACCGGCGTCCACCCGGACCTGCTCAATTCGCGATTTGGCTACGTCTCAATCTCCCGCGCCAGCCACGAGGCCACACTCTTCACCGACGATATCAACAAGCTCAACCCGAAACTCAGCGCTGACGTGTCTAAGAGCTCGGCACTGGAAGTCAGCCAGACACTATCTATCAACCAAAGCATTGCGATGTTCTGACCAAAGTCGGGGAGACTCTCTGGAATGAATTTGCTCGAAGCAACGTCAGAACAGAATATGCCTTCACCAAACTTCCACATACCTCGAAGTCTGGAATGCGGCTGCTCGTGTTCGTCGAAGCTGGGAACCTAGAATTGCCTTAGTATCGAGATGCGTATGAGCTGCTGCAACTAGGCTCACCATGATTTGGCGATAGTGTTCGTTACTCCCGACAGCACCGCCCAACTAATCCCACTCCTCATAGAAATCCGGATTCATTGCCAACGATTTTAGATAGTCTGTCATCTTAAGCAGATTTGAATCATTTCTTTGAGACAAATCCTGTAACATCCTTTTTATGTAGTCGTCTCCTCTTAACGTTCGATGCATTCGCTTGAAGATCTTCGGAAGGATCCCAGCATTATTTGCGGCGACTGCTAGATCGCCCGGAGGCCAATTTGACCGCTGGAAGGCCTCAATGAGGGAGACCCTAAGGTCTTTCCCTCTATCCCAGTCGTATGTACCAAACAGGGCAGATAAAAATGATGGGGGACGGCTGTCTTTTTTAATTGCTACTGCATAGACATCTGCAAAAGCCTCGGCGACAACTGCCCCCAATGGAAAGCGGGCGTTATCAATTGCAAAGCGGAGCATTTTCCCTGCGAGGATCTGACGCACTTCAACGCCTGCTTCAGTGCGTGAACGCTTCAACATCTTGTTAAATGAACCCTCGACACCTGGAGGAAAAGACCGGCGTACACAAGTGAGTAGTGAATCACAAAGCTCCGGCAGCGGTGATGGCTGACTCTCATACAAGCCGGAAGGCGCGTCAGCCATCCATTTCCAAGCCCGCGCGACAGCGTCAGTTCCTGAGGCAGATCCGCGTACCAATATGGCAGTAAGTTGTGAACCAGAGACATTCGCAAACCAACGAGATGTCTTAGGATGATTGAGGAAGTTCTGTGCGACATCACCGCCATCAGTGAGATAGGACACGATGGCACTTCGCATGGCTGAATCAAGGAGCTTAGGAAACACGGGGCGACAGTCAAACGCCAGTACCCGTTCTAGGAGGTCAGGGTATTTTGCGAATGGGAGGTCTGGCACCTCGTTGAGCAATTTATAAAGCACAGTTTCGACGGCGCCCGATACTTCGTAGTCTTCTAACAATAAAGCTCGGACAATCCTGGCATCTTGCGAAGCGAGCTCGCGGAGCCAGTACGGACAACTGACAGAGAGCTGGTCACGAAGCATCGCCGCAAGCACCTCTGCCCTATGCGTGTTATCGAATTTGGTATCTTCAAGAAGCTCTGTGAAACCTTGCTGACTTGGTGGATATGTCGATGCCACGATCTCCGGAATGCCGCCTGGCCAAGGAGAAATGCCGCGTGCCCATTGCCTTACAACAGCTGGATAGACGGATGAGATGCGGTCGGCAACAACAGACACGACGGTTCGACTGGAATAGCCATCGCTCACTTTGGAAAGTGTGCTGAGAGTCTCTTCTACGTCGTCCCCTCGAAGATCGCGCAAGAGGGGCGACAAGAGTGCTTCATCGTCCAGATGCTGCCCCGACGAGAGGATAGATTTGCGCACCAAGCGAAGGGCTTCCATGTCATGAGTTGACGAAAGCCAGTCGACTAGCACACCGCGAGCTGCGCTTCCTCCTACCTCCAGATAGAGTCCTCCGAACGTAGGCTCAAGGTGGAAGAGTTCAGCAGCAACATCGGGATAGGAACCAAGAATTGCCAGTCGGGATGGCTCGCCGCTTGCCAGTCGGCGTAGACCGATCATCACGCCCTGAGCAAAGGAACTCTTACCACCAGCAACACTGTCAGTAAGCCATGTTCTACTGATTTGTAAGGCCGCTTCCGGTTCTTTCGTTGTTACTTCTGCTGTCGCCCGAGATAGGCGCTTCTCAAAATCTGGCGCGATGTCTCGAAATGATTCTCGACCAAGACGGTCGTCAATTAGACGCAAACTTTGAAATGCATCTGCTGCTGGCTGCGCGGCTGCTGCAGCTTCAATTGCATTTGCAAACACCTGCCGTTTGAGAACCACGGCGGCGGCGGGATCATGTGCCAAAGATTCGACAACGTCGATTGCCCCCACGCCAGCAGTCGGCGATTCCTTCGCACGGAGACGAAGCTCGTGGACCAAAGAGAGCTTTCGTATTGCTGTTGGATCTTCACCAAGTTCGCTCCAGATTGGTAGTTCGCTTTCCTTTGAGGGCAGCCCCGGATCGGAGGCAAAGAAAGCTTTCGCCCAATACTGACACCAAGGCTCGGAAATTGCTTTCGGGCCGGTCCTATCCATTGCAGGCTCAATTAAATGTTCCGCAGATAACTTGGTAAATCGCGAATAGACTGGAGCTGGTGCAAATAGAAGGTCGAAAGGCCCATCCTCAAGTGTTCTCTGCTGCAAACTGAATGTACAACACGAAAATGCAGATCTGAGATTAGGCCAGAGATGTTCGAGCAGTCTCCAAAGATAGTCTTCCGAGTCACCAACATTGAACCAGACGACAGGTCGCAAACCTTGCCCAAAATAGCGTGAAACAAAGATTTCTGCCGTTGAGAAATCCACATTGCTGTTCGTGGAAGGTTTGGTGGCATACCGTATTGACAAATCGAGTGGCGCACTAAAATCATGTTCAGGGGCGAGTTGAGGATTCCTGAAGAGGCTGTCTATGAAGCGGACGTTAGGAAACGACGCCCATGTATCGATTGGAACGAGGATTGTATGGGTGAGGACACACCCTGCGCGAGGAGCCTCCGGGTCTGGCCAAGTACGAGCCAGCGCAAAATACTTGCGGCTTGGAAGTCGGTAGACGGTGAGGTAGGGGTCAAGTTTTATGCCTGAAGACAGACTGCCTGACAGGTCACTCAAGCGCGTCACTAGCTCGGAATCTCGTTCTACAAGGCGCGTGCTTCCTGCAATTTGGCCATGGCCGCTACGATAGCCATGTAGGAGTTGATGTGCTTGGACCTGAATCACGGCTCTTGTTTGCCTCCAGAACCCGTTGCGCCAGCCAGCCCAAGTGCCCACGCTACGGGCAAAGTCATGTCATCTGACGTTTTTACCGCTCCTGAGAGTGAGTGGACAACTTCGCCCGCAGTTCGCGGATCACCATTTAGGTAGGCCCTCCTGAACTCTTCGTCAGCTTTAAGATCACCTGATGCGACGGATACACCGAAATACTCGAATTCAAAATCGTCGTTGTTAGCTTCGACGTACTGAGCTAGCAAGGGTAAGTTAGTCGCGACCCATGCACCCGGCCCTTCCTCTTTCTGGTCGTGAGGAACAAGATCCCAAGCAGCAACAACGAGGCCAATGCGTGGTTTGTAGGTGCCGCTTACGCGCTCGGTGAACGCCTTCCTTAAGAATTGAAGCCAGTCAACCAAGACAACCTGCGTCGGGGCGGTTGCTTTGTCGATACTGACGTTTTCGGGTGGCACGACAGGCAGCGGACCTCCAAACATGTGGTGGCAGTTTAACCAGTCAAGCGGCGCTATCATTTCATTCGAGTCCACCCTGACAAACAGGAGGCACCCACAGCCAGAACCAATCCTGTCCTCCCATTCGTTTGACCATTGCCTCGTTCGAAACACAGAGAGGACTTGCTCTCCAGGCAGGTCAGGAACAATCAGAGTCCCGAGAAACTCATGGCCATTGGAAGTATTCTTAACAGGTATTTCAGTTGCATCACGGACATCTGGCGGGGTGCGCTCAGCGAATTCGCCCTTAAGCAAATGATCCGCGCCGGTCGCTAGATAGTCGAGATCAGAAGGAAGCCCAGCCTTAGCCAAAATACCCCGAGCAGCTTCAAGTGCAAGCCAGAGCCGCGAAAGGAAATTAGTCTTGCCAGCGTCTCTTACACCGATAAGAAGCACGGACCGTGGCTGTTCAGGAGTTTTCACGTTCATCCTTTGAACCGTTGAAATGTTCGCGGGTAATGCTGCACTTCATCAACAAGATGAGATTCATTGTTTCTCGGAGCGGTATGAAAGAGAATCGCCTCTATGGCGTTGAAAACGCCCATGCCGTTTTCAATTTCCGCAGGCTTGCGAGAGAATGCAGCTGACAGAATCGTTTCTGCCGGAAAACCCAGGTTTCGTATGTAGTCCCTCAGTTCGTCAGCAGAGACGGGCACTTGCATCCCGATTTCGTCCGCCTTGCTTACTAGAATGACAAAAGGGGTGTCGCGGCTCACTTGAACGTCGGTTGCAAGGCGCTCACTGAAGTAGCGCAACCGCTGAAGTTCTGCGTGCCGCTGATCTGAATTGAGTACGTTCCCATCCACAACCAGAATGATGCCGTCCGCGCGCCGCAAGAATCGGAACGATGCCGCGTTGCTTACGCGCAACGCCAGATCCTTCGTCCATTCGCCTGGTACATCGGTCATCAATAGATCAAACCGCCTCCGTTCCATGTCTGACTCGCGAATGGCTAAATGCAATAGGCTCGGCTGCCTTTTGTCGAACAAGACTGTATGATCTGCGAGCTGTTTTGGCAGAGCACCGTTTGGCCACTGGCGCAACCCTCTGGCCCGATCTTCAAAGGCTTGCAATGTTAGACTGCCCGCAAACTGGTACGGGCGAGGCAACTTGCCGCCAGAAGCCATAAGATAAAGAGAGGACAGAAAACATGTCTTACCCGCATCAGTAGAACCGAATATACCTATCAGGTGTGCGTACCTTGCGGACATAATCTCGACAGCGTCCTGGGTTCCGAGTTCGTTGCCCCAATCAAACTTTCGAGCGGCCTGCGTTGGCATCTTCAAAGTTCCAGGTTCGACGGTCGAAGAACCACTGTCCGATGCTAGGCCGTCTTCCGAATCCGCAGGCGGACGAAAGTGCGGACATTCGGTGGGAACGGGTTGAGACAGTAGACATTTTCCTGTCGTGGCTACCGTGCAATCCGCATTTTCACAGGTGCCTCCAGCCACGGCTAGTTCTCCTCATTTTCAGTCAAAAACCGTTGAAGAATTCTCTCCCGAAACACCTGTGTGCCCCAGTCTGCCGAAGGGCAAGAGAGACTCGAAGCAATACCCGTGGCAGCTTTTAGTTCTTTACCCAATCCTTGCGCGCCAGTCTTGCATTCGCGTAGACGACGACACGCCCAAGATATAGGGAGGAGTCCAGGATAGGATGAAACTGCATCGGCAACACTGCCGGTAACCGGCGAGAGGGTGTTAAGCATCGTATCCGACCAGTGCCTGACGGCCTCCTGCAACGAAATTGGAACTAGCGTGGCCGCGTCTCGTCCTGACTCAACGGCACGTTTTACCATGGCAACAGCGCTGAGCGAGGGTGGCAACAACGCTCGTTGAGCCAATTCGATGCCGGAGCAGAATGCGGCGGCGGCTGGCTCAAGGTTCGCCAATAGCCTTCTTTCCACTTCAGAATAAGCGGAAAACATCCACCACAATGTTTCTATCTCTTCACGATCGATTGCAGCTTGGGCAGTCGCCTCCCTCAATGCGGAATTAACAGTGGGTACGACTACTTTCCAAAGGTCTGTGCTTGGCGTGTCCTCCGTTATCGTGGCGAGTTGTTCCAATGCTGATGTTCCACGCTTCCTTCGAGATTGCGCAACCTTCTGGAGTATGTCATCGCTCGCGTCCAAGAGAGTATCGAGCATCCACTTTATATGTTTTTCCGCGGCGGCGGGTCTCAGCGACAGCGCAGCCGTGAAGGCCAGCGCCGCCAAAACTGCCTCATCAGTGGGGACGCCTTCGGGGTGCCGCGTGAGCAATTCGCCGACTGCTATTGCTGCGATGGCTCGAAGCTCCACGGCGTTCTCTTTCAAGTCGTGGGGCAAAGTACCGTGATCTTTTATTGTCTTAATGAGGATGACGACAGCTTGCGACTCCTGCGTGAATGGAGTTGAGGTGAACCCAGCAATGATGCCCTGCACAAAATCTAGAAGCAAAGATCGATTGCCTCTGAGGGGGGCCACCAAGTCCTGGGCAGATTCAGCGCGCTTCTGAACCTTTTCGTCACTCGGTTGAGTGTCAGCAATTCGAAGGAATTCCAATGTCTTATTGAGCATGATGGCCTACCTGTCGTTAGATTTGAACGGATTGGTAGCACGTTTCTCTTGCGGTAGCAGCGGCATCATTGCTTCCCATAGGGCATAGAGCTTTCCCTCGCTCTTTGCTGCTGTTTCCAACGCTACGCGTTCCAAGGTCTGAGGTACCGGTTGTTCCGCAGTCTTGGGAAGTACATCAACATCAACCAGGATCTTTAGTCGTTGCTGCCAATCCAGATATCGCCAGAAGAGGTATCGAAGCCGATCAAATCCAACACTGTCGGTGTTCATATTGGCTCTCCCAGGTTCCGAGGACACGGGCTCCTCGGTTAAGGCTGTCGAAGACAATGACACGCTCTCGGCCATTCTAGCGGCGACTGGACTTTCTGCCGGGCCAGCTGCATTCGGGCGCTCCTGCTCAGGCTCTGGATGAACATTTGGACAGGCAATTTCAATTCTAGCGAATTCTGCCGGGGCGACAAGGCGGCTGTGATCCGCATCAAAACGAACATTGTGCTGATTCCACGCACGCGGGTAAATTTCGACGATAAGGTGGTGGTGCCCGGCTCTTTCTTCGAACGAAAACTCTATCCAATTGTACGTATAGCCGTAGGCTTCACCTTCTGGCGGATTCGTCGCTCCGGCAAAAATCACCAGCCACTCTTTCCCTGCTAACGCATCCTCGGTCTTCTGGATGTTAAGCATGTGCTCATGCCCAACCATTATGACGCGCGCGTTGTTCTGAAGGTATTGAGAGGCCTCTGTTTTGTCCTTGAACCACGCAAGGGGGTGATGGACCAACACCACGTTGACTACATTCTCCACCTCAGAGATCATGTATTGTTCGTTGCCCAGAATCATGTTGCCGGGCGCGTCCTCGGCGTTACTGACCTGTACGCTGGTCAATCCATGTAGCCGAATCTTAATCCCGTGCGGCATATCGAAATCCCGAACCCACAATGGACGAGCAGGAGACTCGAATGGGCACCCGTAAGAGCTGGCGAATTTTGAATACGCTTGCAGCTTCGGGAGAAAAGGATTTGCCGCCTCGCCATCTTGGTTTATTTCGGCAAGACTCGCTTGTACTGCGTCAGGGTTGTGAGCGCGCAACGTCGCATAGATCATTCGGGCTTGGTTTGAAATGGCATCCCGGTCACAATCATGATTGCCTGGGATTGTGCTGACTTCTGTATAGTCCTTGCAGCCGCAAGCGCCGGTAAGTTTCTCTAGCCAGTCGGCCGCCGTATCGTATTCGTCGGGATTTCCAGAAAAAGCGATGTCCCCAGTGATCAGGACGCGCGTGGCGGACCCTCGTGTTGAGGCGAAATGTTTAGCGTCCGCGAGCAGGGCATTCCGGATGTGGTTGTGCTTCGCCACTGTGCCGGACTTTTGGCCAAAGTGAATATCCGAAAGATGCAAGAAACGACATGCCATCGACTTGGCCCCATTTCACCCACTCAAGGAAGAAGATCAGTGCTGTCTTGAACTAAGTCGCATTTTAGCGCAATCGCGCTAAGAGGAGGAAACACGATTGTCAATAAGCGCGAGCAAGGGCACTCAGTCCCCTTTGCCAGCCCAATTTTGCTTGGTTCACTCCGAGATCCGAGCCAAGCCGGCCTAGGATAGCCGGTCTGCTTCGGGCGTTACGCCCTGCCCGTCTCGCGTCCACGCGCCGCCCGCCGCTCGAAGACCGACCAGGAGGCAGCCGGCCGCATAGTTGGCATTCCCTTTGGGAAAGAGTATGCCACCTGCCCGGTCCGCGCGCTGCGCAGCTGGCTCGCCGAATCGGGTATCACCTCCGGTGCTGCCTTTCGCGGGGTCAAGCGCCATGGCAAGCCCTCCCGCCGCGGACTCCACAAGATCTGCGTTGGCTGGATATTGAAACGCGCCGCCTTGAAGCCGGAGCCCCTGGGCGGCCACTCGCTGCGCGCCGGCCACGTCACCCAGGCCGCCCTGAACGGGGTCAGCGAGCGCGACATCATGCGCCAGACCGGCCACAAGTCGGCTGAGATGCTCGCCCGATACATCGGCATCGGAGAGATGTTCACCCGCAACGCCGCCGCCGGGCTCGGTATCTAGCCACTGAGAAAAAGGGCTTCTCAGATGTTTCCGGCTGGCTAAGAGACGATCCCGTTACCTGCCAAACCCAATCTCACCATTGCACCCAAGTCAATCAGGAGAGCACCATGAGACTCCGCCGTAATCAACTGTGCCCGATTCACCATTCTCTCTTCTGCTGCGGCAGAGGAGCAATCCCGAGAGAGAAACGGACGCGCCGGATGGGCGTTCGGCGCATCGAAGATCCGCATCATCCAAGAGGATACCGAGAACTTCGATCCAACGGAGAAATGCGGAAACTCCTCGACCGGAAGATTGCTGCCCAGCGTGGCAAGTGCGCCCTCTGTAATGAGCAATTCACAGATTATGGCGACATCGTACCTGACCATATCCATCCCCGCGGCATGGGCGGGGCATGGCGGGACGACCACCCGGAGAACATTCAGGCAGTCCACTGGTGGTGCAACGGGGAAAAGGGATCGAACAGAGTATGATCTCCAACAGGAGCACAATTCATCTATATCTACTGTATTTACAAACAGATGCAAACAGTGATCTTGCCATAAGTACAGGATTACCGCACAAATATAACAATTTATGTTATATTAGATACGTGACCGGAGACGAACTCAAGAACGCTCGCAAGGCGTCTGCATGGACGCAAGCCCAAGCCGCTGCGCGGCTCGGCGTGACCCAGGCCTATTTGTCGATGGTCGAGCGGGGAGAGCGGGCTGTCTCCTCAGAAATTGCCTCAAAAGCAGTGGAAGTCTTCGAGGTTCCGGCCACGGCGCTCCCGCTCACGGAATGTAAGGCGCGCGCGAGAGAGACCGGATTCTTCCAGTCGATGCTGGGCAGTCTGGGCTATCCGGGCTTCGCCTATCTGCGCAGTTCTGATCGATTGAATCCAGTGGAAGTGCTGATGGAGGCGCTGGACTCTGACGATCTGGACTCGCGGGTCACAGAGGCGCTGGCATGGCTGCCACTGGCCTACCCACATCTGAACTGGGATTGGCTGACCGCGAATGCAAAGCTGCGGGATCGCCAGAACCGGCTGGGATTTGTGGTTGAACTGGCGCGGCAGGCCGCAGAGAGAGATGGACGCTCTCAGTTGGAAGAGGAACTGGCCAACCACGTCGCCAAGCTGGAACCCTCCCGCCTGGTGAAAGAAGATACTCTATGCAGAGAATCGATGACACGCGCCGAGCGGGCTTGGCTGCGCGAGCATCGACCGAAGTCGGCCGAACACTGGAATCTGCTGACAGACCTTACCGTGGAGCAACTTGATCATGTCGCCCTCTAACCAGCCGCCGGAACCATGGAACTCCTTCTTCAGGGAGTTGGATGAGGCAGTCGATACTACCGTGCGCCTCGACTGCATTGGCGGGTTCGTCGTCACGCTATTGTATGGACTGGAGCGGCCCACGGCGGATGTCGATGTCGTCGAGCTTGCGCCACGCGCCGCCGCTGAGATAATGATGGAACTTGGCATACGCGGCGGGCCGCTGCATCAGAAATACCGTATATACCTTGACCGTGTCGCCGTTGCCACCATTCCGGAGAGCTACGAGGATCGTCTTGTCGAGATGTTCCCCGGTGCCTACTGCAACCTCCATCTGATGGCGCTTGACCCTTACGACTTGGCCCTATCGAAACTCGAAAGAAACAGCCAGAAAGACCGCGACGACGTTCGCTTCCTGGCGCGAAGCATTCCCTTCGACCTGGACATTCTTCGGGAGCGTTACGCAACGGAGTTACGCTGGCAACTCGGTGTTCCCAAGAGGGAAGATCTGACCATGCAGTTGTGGGTTGATGCGATCCGCGAGGACCGCGGCATGGCCCCCGCGGCGACAGAGCAGAACGGTTTCTAAAGCTTCCCCAACCATCCCTTGCACAACTGTATGGTGCGAAGTTCAGACTCGGTGATCATTCTCATTTCCGCCAATCTATTGCCAACATGATCCTCAATACCGATGAATTTTAACCCGACCGCCTGATTGTCACGCGCAACAAGGG
>Ga0302320_10017239_pt1 | contig 14679 bp, 11 predicted proteins | sample Bog_T0_3_FD_202130 | JGI IMG/M metagenome (GOLD analysis project Ga0302320, IMG submission 202130) | Peat permafrost microbial communities from Stordalen Mire near Abisko, Sweden - Bog_T0_3 | ecosystem: Environmental > Terrestrial > Soil > Wetlands > Peat | place: Sweden: Abisko, Stordalen Mire...
CCCGGTGTTGACGCCACTGAGCGTAAACCAGGTGACAGCGGTGTCGCCCGAGGTGGGCACCCCGACCGCGAGATTCACCGCGCTGGCCGGCGGCGGATTGTAGAGGTAATAGATCGCCGAACCGCGCATGGTGACAGCCGTGTGGTCTTCCTGGACGGCCCGGGACAACGTGGCGCCGTTCCAACTGAGGGTGCTGGGCTCGCTGCCGACGTTGGCGCCATGGTCTTCCACCAGCACCACCAGCACACTCGCCCCGGCGGTGACCGTGACCGGCACCGTGTTGGTGCCGGTGCCGGAATCTGCGATGGTTGGCGGTGATCCATCGTGAATGGCGATTTGCGCCCTGACTTGGACACTCAATAGCATGAGGGAAGCTAGAACCGGCCAGCGCAGGCAGACGGTCAGAAAATGCTTCCGGGTGAAAATGGTCGGCATGACGTGGATTTCAAGGTTTGGTTCGGCTCCAAGAATGAAGGTTGAATGGCTTTACAAAACAAAATATACAACAGTTGCGGCTTTCCTCTGTTCAAAAATGAATAATAGTCTGCATTACCTAGGTGTCAAGCCGGGCCTAATTTGAAATCAAACCCCAGTTTTGAGCAAATGGCATTAAATCCCAATTTGGGAGTTGCTCAAATGATCGGCCATGCAAGTTGAAATGATAGCGCCCCTCTTCCATTGATCGTGGTCCTGCTTTATAGTCTTTCAGACGAGACTTTAATACTGCGGCTGGGATAACGAGGAAATTAGTTTCTGAGCCCAGCAAAAAAATAATAAATCCTGCAGGACAACCGGCCAGGGTTGTAATATCGCTGAGTTTCATATCAAACCATGGTCTTTTTGAATAGTGCACTTTAGAATCTGTAATAAACACATGTATTTTACCATCATTCGAGCAATACCAATCCAGCCGGGAAGGGCTTTGTAAGCGGCCCGATTCTTTCTTCTAGACAATTAGCACGCGCAATTTTCTGGAATCAGATGCTGGGTTACGGGACATAATTTCAGCGTTTTTTTAAATCCTTCACAATTTGAACACTAAACGCAGTATTGGCTGATTCAACTGGCGGGATTTCCAGTGCGACAACGAATCGTTTGCGTTCATCTTTCTCCCCGTCCAGATGGCTCCAAGCGTGGGCACGCGTTGCTTGGTGTGGTCGTGAAGATCGAAAAACTCAACATCCCCATGCCAGAGCTTTTCGCCGCGAAAGACCTCATGTGCAGACACCGTTTGAACTTGAGTCGCGCCGCATTTGAGCAACCGTGAATCAGCGATTTGAACTCGCGACAGCCAATCCTGATTCTTTCATCAATGTACAAATTCTTGGAGATTAGCCCTCGCATTTTTCCATCCATGATTTTCCGACAGCAGTCGCCTGCGAAGGGGCAGAATGGTCTCATTATCGGGGTCTAGTTGACGTTAGTGATGCGCGCAGTGGCGCGGATGCTCGCCCTTTCAGTTGAAAGGGAAATCACCGTAGAATTCTTTTCGTTGGGCATTTTGTCTGCCATAAGTCAAAATTGAGGTTGCTGTTTGTGTAATACAAAAATATGATTTCCTCAACGATTATTTTTGTTTTTCATCATTTATTCATGACACGCAAAGCTGGACGGCCAAAAGTTGAGAAAGCCAAAGCCCGCGCACCGGGCATATCTGTGCGCCTGACACCGGACGAACGCAAGCCGATTGACTCCGCCATCAGGGCCTCAGGCTTGACTCAATCTGAATGGGCAAGAAAATCCTTGCACTATATCGCCAGCAATTGTATTCGTATTACATAAATGGAATGGAAGCGACGGGGGTTCGGAACCGTGTCTCTTGGGGGGGCAAAGCAGCCGCGGTTTAACCGATTAACCAACGCGTCCATAAGATTTATGGTTGCCTAGCGAGCTGGTCGGCGGCTTTGGACACCACCCGCGACAGATTTGGAGTCCATCGCTTCGCCCGGCTAGGTCTTGTGCCCCGGCGTGTTTCTGCCACGACCGGGGCAAATTGTTTTCAGTTTAATTTCTCAATCTTAAATTCAGGCAACTGAATGCAGGCGGGGAAATTTGCATGATCTATTTGTGTTTGATTCCATAAACCGCTTGCGATTTGCTGCCTTGATTTTTTTTCAGAAGAACAACTTGACCGCTGTCCACCATATCCCTTAGCGGGCGTTGCATTGACTTGTCACTAAATTCCAACTTTGGATATTGCTGCTTAACCCAAGCCACAACATCATTTTTGGTGAATTGCCCCAAAGCCTTCATGCCCTCAATCATTGTCATGCCAATGGGAACCGCCGGAGTTTCTAAAAGTTCTTTTGTGGCAGAATTTAACGGCAGGGTGAATTGACCTGATGATGCTTTAGGCTTCATTTCATTGAGCAATTCAAGATTTGACTCAATAATTTCCAATTGATGCTGCACCTCGGTCAACGCCTTTAGCTTCTCCTGCAATTCAGCGCGGCGAACAAGCAACTCGTTTTCTTTTTCTTCAAATACACTCATGGCGGATTAATTTATAGCACTGTGTATCCGCAGGCGCAATACAAAGTATCAGAATAATGCGCTGGATTGGGATGGTGGGGTATTAAGCGGCGTCATTTGGGGAATGTGTGGACGCTAGGCTTGACGTGAACCGCTCTATGGGATTACGACAAACCCAGTTTCCACGTTCGTCAGTTCCGGGACCAAAACCCTTTGCTGGCTTGGCGTCGGCAGTGATGGACTGGATGGTTATGGGAGCTGCTGGCATATTGGTTGCTTGTTCATGATAATGGTCCTAAAACAACGCCAAAAGCGGTTGCACGGGGCAATTTTTCCCTGTCTGGCGCCTTGGAACACGATGGGAGCAAGCATTCCGGTCCGTTTTTGCCGGTTCGACCTGCTTACAGGCGTCCTCTCTCTTCGTTCCAATTCTCTCAACCAAAGCTGTTCCGAGTCGTCGCCACTCCAAAACTGCCAGGCCTTTCATGCGTGACGTCATGCCCCCATCCCGCCCGGCGGTTGACCAAAGCCGGCTGCTGCTCGAAAGTGCCCGTCAGCACCTCGCGCAACAGCGCCCCCAGGAGGCCGCCAAGGTCTATGCCGCATTGCTCGCCCATGAGCCAGATTGCGTGGAAGCCCTGGGGCAATTGGGCTACCTGCTTTTCAGTTTTAAACTATATGCGGAATCGTTGCTGTGTCTTCAAAGAGCCGTGAACTTCGCACCCACGCTGCCCAAACTCCATCTGCTCATGGGCGCGGTGCTCAGAATGCTTGGCCGCTTCGAGGAATCCTCCGCTTGCTGCCTGCGAGAAATCCAAATTTCGCCGGCGGATACCGATGCCCATTACAACCTGGGGCTCGCCTGGCAATCCCTGCATCGCCCCCTCGAGGCTGTCGAATCCTACCAACACGCCTTGATTTTGCGCCCTAATTATATCGATGCCTTGATGGGTTTGGGAATGGCTCTGCGCCAAACCGGCGATCACCTGGCCGCCCTTGAGCCTTTTGAACGCGCCGTCGTCCTCGAGCCCGGCAATGCCCAGGCCCACTGGGAATTAGCCACCAGCCTCCTTTCACTGGGGCGCTTTGAACGGGGCTGGCAGGAGTATGAGTGGCGTTGGCAGTTGAAAAACCGCCCGTCTCCTCCTCCCCGCTTTGAGCAGCCGCTTTGGGACGGAAAAGATCTGGGCGGCCGGCCCATTTTATTGCATTGCGAACAGGGATTTGGCGATATCATTCAATTTTCCCGCTACGCCGCCCTCGTGGCCGACCGCCATGGCACCGTGATCCTCGGCTGTCCTGAGTCGCTCCGGCCAATCATGGAAACCATCCGCGGTGTCACCCGGGTCGTAACCTCCCGGCAGGACCATCCACCGTTCAACGTCCATGTGCCATTGGTCAGCCTGCCGGCCATTTTTGGTACCACCGTCGAGACGGTGCCCCGGCAGATTCCTTACCTGCGCGTACCTGCACCCAAGCCGTCTGCCTCCCCGTGGGTCAACGACTTGCCCGGCTTAAAAGTTGGGCTCGTTTGGGCTGCCGAATCGGGGAGTGGAAACGCTCTGGTCCGATCTATGTCGCTCGACTTCTGCAAGCCGCTCCTGCATCTGCCCCGCATCCAATGGTACAGCCTGCAGGTCGGTCGGGTGGCGGATGAACTCGCAAAGCCTGCGTTTGCCGGCCGAATCGCCGATTTGGGGCCTCGCTTTGCCGACTTTGGCGACACCGCCCGGGCCATCGCGGAACTGGACCTCGTCATCTCGGTGGATACTTGCGTGGCGCATCTGGCCGGAGCCTTGGGCAAACCGGTCTGGACGCTGCTACCCTTTGAAGTGGATTGGCGCTGGATGATTGGCCGGCCGGATTCTCCCTGGTATCCGACCATGCGCTTGTTTCGCCAACCTAAACGTGGTGATTGGCCCTCCGTAATATCGCAAATCGAAGTTGCTCTGCGCGATCCTTCAAACCTTGCCCCCGTCTGAATAAAAGTGACCGACTTCCGGATGGTTTTGAAAGCAGGGATTCCTCTTGTGCAACTTCACATTATCCAGAAAATTATTCCTGTGCTAGCTCGACCGATTGCTGTTGATGACCCGCCATGAAGCCCAATTCGAAAACGATGAAAGACGCTGCCAAAATGGGCGTGCCGTTGCGGCTCGAATTGGAGCGGTGTCAAAATGAACGCGATAAATCCCGTGGCCGTGTAAAGCAATTGGAGGGTCTCTTTACCCACATGGCGGATGCCATTTTTGTCACCGAACTTGATGGCCGGATCATTGATGTCAATCCGGCTGCTTGCGATATGTTGGGTTATCAAGCAGCGGAGCTGCTCGGCAAACACCCGTGGGATTTTGTGACGAGCGCGCCGCGCGGAGAGATGCTCGGACTAATCCAAAACATGGAAATTGGAACTCCGGTTGCCGTCCAGCGCATCTACCGATGTAAAACGGGTGAACAAAAGCTGCTGGATTTACGGTTGAATCGCTTTAGCCACGGCGAGCGTGATCTGATCATTGCTTCTTGCCGGGACATCACCGAGCAAAAGCGACTTGAAGATCGTTTGCGCCAAAGTGAGCGAAATCTGGCTGAAGGCCAGCGGCTCACAAAAACCGGAAGCTGGATATTGGATTTCGAAACCGGAAACACCGATTGGTCGGTGGAAACCTGCCGTATTTTTGGATTTCCTGACCCGCCGCCATCTCCGCATTACAGCGAGTTCCGGGCACGAGTGCAGCCGGAAGACCGGGAGGGGGTGGATCAAGGCCTTCGTGAGAGCTTTGAGACCGGCGAACCGCAGCCGCTCAAATATATTTTCATCCTCCCGGATGGCAGCCGCAAAAACATAGAAACAATTTCCCAGCCTGTGAGAGCGGAGGAGGGGAAGTTAAAGCTGATGGGCACGGTAATGGATGTCACCGAGCGGGTGAAGGTCCAGGAAGCATTGCAGAAAAGTGAAGCTTACCTGACTGAAGCCCAGTGCCTGAGTCGCACGGGAAGTTTTTCATGGAAGCCTGCCAGTGGAGAAGTCCTTTGGTCTGCTGAAATGTTCCGAATTTTCGGATTCGATCCGGGCGTAAAGCCGACATTGGAACTGGCCCGGCAGCGGATTCATCCAGAGGATGCCGGTATCTTTGCCGAAAAAGTCCGCAGCGGATTGCAGGAAGGCAGGAATCTTGAATACGAGCATCGCCTTTTGATGCCGGATGGCACTGTTAAATGGCTCCAGGTGGTTGCCCGCGCCGCCAGAGACGACTCGGACAAACTGGAGTATATCGGTGCGTTGATGGACATTACGGAGCGCACCCAGACGGCCGAAGCGCTGCGGGCGGCGGAACACCTTGCGCGCGGTCAATTGGAGGCCCTCACGGACACTTTGGCGGTGATCACCCAGGAATCAAAGCCGGAAAAATTTCTGGAGCACGTTCTGCGGGTGATTTGCCAGCAGTTGGATGCGACGGGCGTTAGTGTTTGGGAAAACGACCGTAAGTTCGGCTGCATACACCAGATTGCCAGCTTTGAAGAGAACACGTTGCGGCTCCCCACCCCGGATAAGATGCAGTTGATACCGCAGGAAGGGCTTGGGACCAGCTCGCATCCGGTTTGGTCTGATTTCTTCCGCGACGGCAATTTTTGCGTTTATTGCCGGATAGACGCCAACCCCTTGCGGGTGCTGGTTGCGAAAGACCCAAACGGCCCGTGGCATGACAATTTCGCCGTCTCCGCGACCAACCTGCCGGGTATCAATGTCTGTCAACGTCTCTCCCTTTTGGGAGTCAAGGGAACGCTCATCATTCCCATGTTGGTGGCCGGCAAAGTCACCGGCTTTTTCAGCACCCGCTTTAATCAGATGCGTTCCTTTCGCCAGGAGGAAATTGAATTGACGCGGGCGATGTCTCACCAGGCGATGCTGGCGATTCAATTGATACGTCTGTCTCTGCTCAACCGGGAGACGGCAATCGTCGCCGAGCGCAACCGCATGGCGCGGGACATTCACGACACTTTGGCGCAGGGATTTACCGGCATCATAATGCAACTGGAAGCGGCCAAAGGATCAGCGGAACGGGGCGATTTGGCCGAAATCATCAAACGCATCGAGCGGGCGGGAGAACTGGCCAGATGGAGCCTCGGCGAAGCCCGCCGTTCGGTTCTGGCGCTTCGTCCGCGCTCGCTTCGCGGCGTGACGTTATGCATGGCGCTGGATGATTTACTTAAAAGAATGAGTGAAGGCTCCGACCTGCGGGCCGAATTTCAAGTGACCGGCAACGAACTCGCACTGCCGGTGGATTGGCAGGAGGATTTGTTGCGCATCGCTCAAGAATCCCTCGCCAATACCCTCAAGCATGCCAGCGCCAGGAATTTTAAGGCGACCTTGATCTTTCGCGCGAACGAAGTTCAGTTGCAACTCGCCGACGATGGCCACGGCTTTGACTTGCAAGGGGAATATGATGGCTTCGGTTTGATCGGCATGAAGGAACGGGTGGATCGCCTGCAAGGCAGGTTCACCCTCCGTTCAAAACCCGGCGAGGGCACTGAAGTCCTTGTCATTTTGAGCATTCCGGCCATATTCAAAGCCAGCAACGGCAATGAACAAGCCTGGGAAAAAAACCAGTGACGCCAAAATCACTTCCAAATCAGGAATTGATGCGCAGGTTGTTGGCAGTCAAAAGCTCAATGCCATTCGGATTTTAATTGCGGAAGATCACACCGTTGTCCGGGACGGTTTGGTGGCCATCGTTAAGCAGGAGCGCGACCTGGACGTGGTGGCCGACACGGGCGATGGAAAACAGGCCGTCGAACTCTGGAAAAAGCACCGGCCAGACATAACCCTGATGGATTTGCGAATGCCTGAGTTGGACGGCGTGAATGCCATTTATCAAATCCGGGCTGCCGACCCAACCGCCCGCATCATCGTACTCACGACGTATGACGGCGACGAGGACATTTATCGCGGAATCCGCGCCGGCGCGAAATCATACCTGCTCAAGGATGTGCGGCGTGAGGACTTGTTTCTGTGCATCCGCGAGGTTCATGCAGGCAAGACGTATATTCCACCGGCCATCGCGGCCAAATTAGCCGAACGGATGCCGGCGGAGGAGTTGACGCCGCGCGAACATCAAGTGCTGCGATTGTTGGCGGAAGGCAAGCCCAATAAAATCATCGCATCGGATTTGTCCATCTCCGAAGTCACCGTCAAGAGTCATGTCCAGTCGCTCTTCCGAAAACTTAATGTCCTTAGCCGCACCGAGGCGCTCGCCGTGGCCAGCCGCAAAGGTCTGCTGCATCCGTAGACGTCCGGATGGCTCCGGTTGACCGGCTGAGTGCAGCCTCGGTTCTCGTTTGCGCAATGTAGCCGCAGTTTTTGTCTCCTTCTTTCGAAGGAGAACCTCCTCCTCCCATCGTCCAATTCACAAGCGTTTGAGGTTTGATAAGGTGGCGCCATGAATTTTAAACGAAAGCTGGTCTGACTTGCTGTACTTCATCAAGTCCTGACCCCAACCCGAACCAATTATATTGCCATGATTAAGATTCGAAAATCCAAAGCTCGGGGCCACGCCAACCACGGCTGGCTGGACAGCTACCACACGTTTTCTTTTGCGGACTACTACGACCCGGAGTACATCGGGTTTCGCAGCCTGCGCGTGATCAACGAAGACCGCGTGGCGGGTGGCCAGGGTTTCGGCACCCACCCGCACCGTGATTTCGAAATCATTAGTTACGTGGTCAGCGGCGCGCTAAAACACCAGGACAGCATGGGCCATGTCGCCGTGATGAAGGTCGGCGAAGTTCAGCGCATCTCGGCGGGAACCGGGATTTCCCATAGTGAATATAATAATTCACCCATTGAGCTGGTTCACTTTCTTCAAATCTGGCTGCAACCGTCCCGTGACGGGTTGCCTCCCGGTTATGCGCAGCAATCCTTTGCCAATGCGCCGTCGAACGCGCTCACGCTGGTGTGCTCGCCGGATGGCGGCAGCAAATCCATCAAGATCAACCAGGATGTTCACCTCTTCCTCGGCAAACTCCCCGCGAACGGAACGGTCAGCCATTCGCTGGCTGGCCAGCGTCATGCCTGGATGCAACTGATTGAAGGCGACCTCGAATTGAACGGGGAAAAGCTTTCGTCCGGCGACGGGGCGGCGGTTGATAATGAAACCGACCTGAATCTCGCATCCAAAAAGGGGGCGCATTTTCTATTGTTCGACCTCAATTAACCATCAACCAACAAAAACATAGCAAGAATAAAGACCATGAACCAATACCACAAACTCTACACGCCGGCGGATTCTGCCATCGTGTTTATTGACCAACAACCACAGATGACCTTCGGCGTGGCCAGCTCTGACCGTGCGACGATCATCAACAACACCACCCTCCTTGCCAAGGTTGCAAAAGAATTCAACGTGCCTGCCGTCATCACGGCCGTGGAAACCGAATCGTTCAGCGGTTACGTCTGGCCGCAATTACTCGACATTTTCCCCGGCCAGCCGGTAATTGAACGCAGTTCCATGAATTCATGGGATTCGATGGAATTTCGCAAGGCGATCGAAGTCACGGGACGCAAGAACATCATCATGACCGGCCTGTGGACGGAAGTTTGCATCACCTGGCCGGCCATTGAGATGCTCGGCGCGGGATACAATGTTTATGTGGTGGAAGATTGCTGCGGCGCGACTTCGCCTGCCGCACAAGAGGCGGCGCTTTCCCGCATGGTTCAGGCCGGAGCGGTGCGGGTAACGACCATCGCTGCGTTGCTGGAATGGCAGCGTGATTGGGCGAAACGTGAACACTACAATAACCTCATGAGCTTGCTAAAGCCGCAGGCGGGTGCTTACGGAGTTGGTGTGGAATACGCCTACACGATGGTTCACCACGCTCCCCAGTCGGCCCAAAAGCCCCAAATTGTGCCCAAGACCGCCCACTGATGCCGGCCCAACGCCCAACCAAAAATGAAAATAAAAATTCTTGTTTCATGCCTCGCACTGATGTTGTTGATGGCCACCGCGAGGGCGGCCGATGCGGCCGCGCCGAAGGAAAACGTATTTGAAACGCAACCGCTGGGCGTCCGGCTGTCCATCAAGATGATCGGGCCTTACACGCAGGAAGCGGACCTCCAAATGATCTGTCTGTTCCAACATAAGGATTCCGGCGACACCTACCAGGGCGCGGCTAAGGAAACTGACGCCCATCTCGGCGGGCTGCTTTCCGCATTGCGCAATCGTGGCGAATTCGTTGGCGAGTTGGGCGAAACGTTTTTCTTCACGCCGGCCAAGGGATCCATCCCCGCAAAACAGTTCATGGTGATCGGGTTGGGTGACGAAAAGGATTTGTCCCTCGATTCATTGCGGGTGGTCGGACGCATCGCCGCCCGCGAGGCAGTCCGCCTCAAGGCCAAACACGTTGCCTGGGCCCCGGTCATCCGGGACGAAGGCAATTCCACCATCGAAGTCGGCTTGGGTGATCGCACGTTTGCTGAAGATTTCCTTTCCGCCTACGACACCGAGAAACGCCTCCAGGCACAAGGCCTTGCGCCCAAATTCAGCATCGAGAATGTTGTGATCGAAGCCGGCCCGAGCTATTTCGACAGCGCGGTAAAACAGGTTGGCGAAGGAATTGATTCGGTCAATGCCGATTTGGCTAAGCGCGATCCCACTCCTTACGTCCCGGTGGCAAAATAAAAACATGCGCCGTGAATTGCTCATTCCAGCGTTGCTGGTCGCGCCATTCACGGCGCTGGCTGACGACCTGCTCCCGGAAAGTCAATTCGTGCCTCCGCCTTACAAAGTGTTGCGGTTCGACGAGAATTACGCCGGCTTGAGCAACCCGACCAACCGCACGGATTGGGTTGATCTCATCAAATATATCCCGCTGGGGACGAATGATTCGGCCTGGTATCTTACGTTGGGTGGCGAGTTGCGCGAACGCTTTGAGGGAAACTATAATCCCAATTTTGGAATTGGCGGACAAAAGTCTGACTCCTACTGGCTGCAACGGGTCACTCTGCTGGGCGACGTGCATCTGGGTGATCGTTTCCGGATTTACGCGGAAGGGATTTCCGGCGTGATGGCAGGCGGGAATCCGCCCGCCCCGGCGGTGCAGCAAGATCCGTTTGATCTCCAATACGCGTTCGCCGATTTCGTACCGTACCTGACGGACGATGAAAGCCTCACGCTGCGCGGCGGGCGCTTCGGCATGAGTTTTGGCTCCGGCCGGCTCGTGGCCACCCGGGCAGCACCCAATATTCCATTCCGCTTCGACGGAGGTGAAATGATTTATACCCGATCACTCTGGGAGGCGACGGCCTTTCTTGCGCGCCCCGTCGATGACAATGGCGGAATTTCCGGCAGTGATCCTGGCACCATGTTCTGGGGACTGTATGTCACTCATTGGTTTGATGCACCACACGATCTGGGCATTGACCTTTACTATTTGGGCATCGCCAATGAGCATGCGTCCTACGCTTCGGGGACCGGCAACGAGAACCGGCATTCATTTGGAGCGCGGTTTTTTGGTTCCAGCAACCACTGGGATTGGAACGGCGAGGGCGTCGTTCAGGTCGGAACCTTTGGCGATGAGTCCATTCTTGCCGGGACGGCGGCCATGGATTCCGGTTACACCTGGGATGCAATGTGGCAACCACGGCTCGGTCTGAAAATTGGCGTGGTCAGCGGCGACCACAACGCCAGGGATGGGACTCTGGGGACTTTTGATGCGCTCTATTTCAAGTCCGGCTACTTCAATGACGCTGGCTTGATTCGTCCACAAAATCTTGTCGGTATCCATCCAAACTTCGCACTCAAGCTATCACCCAGCGTATCTGTGGATGGCGGTGCCAATTGGATGTGGCGCTATGCGCGGAACGATGCGGTTTATGCCGTGCCGGGTTATGTCGAAATTCCGGCTCTGCCAAACGCTTCTTCCTACATTGCCACGGCGGTGGATCTGAACCTGCAATGGCAGATTCAAAAGCATCTCGCGTTTGGCGCATCTTACGTTCACTTCTTTGCCGGCAGTTATATCCATGTTTCCGGCGGCGGCGACGTGAACTATTTTTCCACCACCCTGACTTTTCTTTTTTGACCAGGGTGATTATGAATGAACCCCTCCATATCGCCGTCACGCGCCGGATCAAGCCGGGGTGCGAAGCCGAATTCCAGCAGGCACTTAAAGAGTTTTTCCAGACCTCGTTCGCCCACCGCGGTGTGCAAGGAGCCAGCATGCTCGTCCCGCCGCCTGGTTCGTCGTCGCACGAATACGGCATCCTGCGGACCTTCGCGAGTGCGCGGGAACGTGATGATTTTTATGCCTCGCCGATGTTCAAATCCTGGGAGGAGAAGGTCCAGCCGTTGTCGGAGGGCGAACCAGTGCGTCGCCAGTTAAACGGCTTGGAAGCCTGGTTCCGCTCGCCTCAGAATCCGCCGCCGCGCTGGAAAATGGCGTTATTGACCTGGGTCGCCGTCTGGCCCGTGAGCATGGCGGTGCCGGCGGCGTTCTATCCATTGATGGGCCAATGGATGCCGAACGTCTTGTTCGCGGGCGCGGTCGCCGGCGGCATTGTTCTCGTCCTGACCTGGGCCGCCATGCCCATTCTCGTCACGCTCGCCAAGGGATGGCTGTCTCCCCAAATAAAAAACCCCGCAAAAATTATATGAACACCTCAAATCAACCTGATCTCATTCTTCACAATGGTCGGATCACCACGCTTGACCCGAATTATCCGGAAGCCACCAACCTCGCCATCAAAGACGGTCGTATTGTCGGCGTCAATGACGCCGAGGAATATCAGCCGGGACCGAACACCAAGGTCATTGATCTCAAGGGACGCCGTGTCATTCCCGGACTCAATGATTCCCATCTGCATGTCATTCGCGGCGGCCTGAATTACAACCTGGAACTGCGCTGGGATGGCGTGCCATCATTGGCCGATGCCCTGCGGATGCTGCGGGAACAGGCGCTGCGCACACCGCCCGGCCAATGGGTGCGAGTGGTTGGCGGCTGGACCGAATATCAATTCGCTGAACGCCGGATGCCGACATTGGATGAAATCAACGCTGCTGCGCCTGAAACTCCGGTGTTCATTCTGCACCTGTATTGTCGCGCCCTGCTGAACCAGGCGGCATTGCGCGCCTGCGGTTACACGAAGGACACGCCGAATCCACCGGGCGGCGAAATCCAGCGTGACCAAGGCGGCAATCCAACCGGGTTGCTCATTGCGCGTCCGAACGCGACGATTCTTTACGCCACACTCGCCAAAGGTCCGAAGCTGCCGCCGGAGCACCAGATGAACTCCACGCGTCACTTCATGCGCGAGCTCAACCGGCTGGGCCTGACGAGTATCATTGACGCCGGAGGTGGTTTTCAGAACTACCCGGAGGATTATGCCATTATTGATGAACTCCATCGCCAGGGCGAGCTGACCCTTCGCATCGCCTACAATCTCTTCACCCAAAAGCCCAGGCAGGAAAAGGAGGATTTTGCTCGCTGGATCAAAATGACCGGGCCCGGCAAGGGCGACGATTTCTTCCGCTGCAACGGGGCCGGCGAGATGCTGGTCTTCTCGGCGGCGGATTTTGAAGATTTCCTTGAACCGCGTCCCGATCTCAACTCGTCGCTGGAAGGTGAACTTAAAGACGTCGTCTCGTTGCTTGCCGCAAACAAATGGCCGTTCCGGCTGCATGCCACCTACGATGAAAGCATCTCGCGATTCCTCAATGTGTTCGAGGAGGTAAACCGCGATACTCCATTCCAGGGCCTGAACTGGTTCTTTGACCATTGCGAGACGGTCACCGACCGAAATCTGGACCGCATAAAGGCCCTTGGCGGCGGCATCGCCATTCAGCACCGCATGGCCTATCAGGGCGAATATTTCATGGATCGCTACGGCAAAAAGGCGGTCGAGCGGACGCCGCCTGTGCGGAAAATGCTGGAGCTGGGCATTCCCGTGGGCGCGGGCACCGATGCCACCCGGGTGGCGAGCTACAATCCCTGGGTTTCTCTGTATTGGCTGGTCACGGGAAAGACGGTCGGGGGTGTTTCGATGTATCCTGACAAAAATTGTCTCAGCCGCGAAGAGGCCTTGCGGCTCTATACCCAGGGTAGCAGTTGGTTTTCGAGCGAGAGCGGCAGGAAGGGCGCGCTCGCTTCCGGCCAGTTGGCCGATTTGGTCGCCCTTACTGATGATTACCTTTCCGTGCCGGAGGAACAGATCAAAGGTATTGAATCCGTCCTCACCATCGTCGGCGGCAGGATCGTCCACGCGACAGATGAGTTTGCGCCCCATGCGCCGCCGCCAATTCCGGTTTTGCCTGAATGGTCGCCGGTCAAGGTTTTTGGCGGCTACGGCGCACCGTTGGACATTCGGAAGGCCGCGCGAGCAGGTGTGCCGGTGGCACAAACCCATAAGCATAGTGCGGAGTGTAATCACGGTTGCGCCCATTCCGCGCATCAACTCCTGGCAGGGATCGAAGCTGCCCGAAATCGCTACGCTGATTTCTTTGGTCTGGGCTGCGACTGCTTCGCATTTTGAGGCATTATGAATCTGGTTAAACAGTCCATGACGGTGGATTCAAATGGCGCAGCTGCAAGCGTCGGACATCTGTTTTTCCGCGTTGCGGCGGGGTTGATGATCTTCTACATCCACGGCCTGCACAAACTGGAAGGTTGGATCGCCTATCTCCAGCACGGCACGCCTTGGACATTGGCGGAGGAGGTTGCGGGAATGCACTTTCCGGCCCCGCTCGCATCCGCGGTGGCGGCCACCCTGGTGCAGTTTATCTGCTCATTGTTCATCGTCGTCGGATTATTCACGCGAATCAATGCCGCACTGCTGGTGTGTGCCCTCAGCGGTGCCATTATGCAAAACCTGCTGGCCGCCCGGGATCCGCAACTGGCGATTCTTTATTCGCTGGTGGTTTTGACCCTGGTGTTCTTGGGCGGCGGAAAATATTCGCTCGATGCGATGTTGATTTCAATGGCCGAAAGGCCGTTACCCGGGTAAATTTTACAGGATGCAAAAAAGAGGCCCGGCAAATCAAAGTGGTTCCGGCGTTCATTATGGTCCGGACACCAGTGGCTGTCCCATGGAATGCCTGCCCGATCTCATCCGTAAACATGCCTATCAAATCTTTGAGGCCCGCGGTCGGCAGCCCGGCCACGACCTCGAAGACTGGCTGCAAGCCGAGCGCGAAATAAAACGATGCCGTAATCTTT
>Ga0302320_10017242_pt1 | contig 14678 bp, 15 predicted proteins | sample Bog_T0_3_FD_202130 | JGI IMG/M metagenome (GOLD analysis project Ga0302320, IMG submission 202130) | Peat permafrost microbial communities from Stordalen Mire near Abisko, Sweden - Bog_T0_3 | ecosystem: Environmental > Terrestrial > Soil > Wetlands > Peat | place: Sweden: Abisko, Stordalen Mire...
CGGATATACATGCGCCGGAAACACCATTACCACAGTCTTGGGTATGGGACATATCCGGACAGGTATTATTTTGATTCTTTAGGCCTGTACGAAGTTCCCACGAAAGCTCCTTGGGTACAGAATGTGATGGCATCCGGATGAAGATAATCGGAAAGCCGTATTCGGGAAAACCGAACGTACGGAATTGACGAGGGGGAACTGGAGATAGAGCATGAAGCTACTACGCCAGTTCTCTACTCTACTGTAATCAGTTTTAGATATCTAATAAAATCAACGGCAGTCTCCTTTGCCTTTAGCCATTTCTAATATTTTGCACTTTCCTAATTCACATGCTTTTTGTGCATCACGACAGCCGAGTTCTTTGTTGCCCTGTATAAAATAGGCAACTCCTCGATTGTTGTAGACTTCGCCATAATCCGGATTTAGTCGGATGGCTGCGTTATAGTCTTCGATGGCTTGCTGATACTGGCCGGAGTTAGCGTAAGCATTCCCCCTGTAGTAATAGGTATCGGCATAAACCGGCTGAAGTCTGATTTCCTCGTTATAGTCCTCGATGGCACGCTGATACTGGCCAGAGTTAGCGTAAGCAAGCCCCCTGTTATAGTAGGCATTGGCATAAACCGGCTGAAGTCTGATTGCCTCATTGAAGTCTTCGATGGCTTGCTGATACTGGCCGAATTTAGCGTAAATAACCCCCCGAGCATTATACGCCAGATAATTATTTTTCGTTACATGCAAAGCATGGTTAAAGAGAGCGATACTGCTTTTCCAGTAACTGCATTGCTGCCACGTTAAAACTGCTAAAATGGCAAGGATTGCTATTCCTACCGGGAATAAAATCTTTTTGCGTATTTCTTCACTTTTAATAAAAGACGGAACACCCCAAACCAGCATAATGGTAATGCCGATAGAGGGCAGATAAATATAGCGGTCGGCCATCGGGTCTCCAACCTGAATGATTCCGATAACCGGCAGAATAGTTATCACATACCATAACCATCCCACGAAGAGATAAGGCAAACGTTTCACCGTTGCAATGACGGCAGCGCTGATAAATATAATCAATAAAGCGGCGCCCATGACTTGCCAGACTGGAAGCTGCTCTGAAAAAGGATAAACAACAGCCAGATTATGAGGCCAAAATGTTTTCTCCAGATAAGTCATAAAAGAAACAGGCGCATTGGCGATCCGAGACCCCAGGGAAAAGGGATAATCTTTTATTGACGGCTTATGCTGAGCATAATATGTGAGGATAGAAAAAACAGCTGAAAAGATAAAAAAAGGTATTTTTTCCCGCAACTGCCATAACGGAATTATTTCCGCAACCTTAGTTTCTGATAAGTTCTGGTCATAGGCCGGAGATATATTTTTCTTTAGAGCTACTTTTTTTGATTTAGTTTTCTTTCTTCCTTGATTTGTGGAAACAGGAACTAAATCCGGTAAATTGGCCCCGATTTTATGCAATTGAAGACGGTCCAGCGGCCAGTAATCGAGAAGAATCATGACCACAGGCAGGGTGACAACCATGGATTTGCTCATAAGCCCACAGACAAAAGAGAAAAGAACAAGCAGATACCTTCTTATAGCAGGTTTTTCCGTGTAATAGACATAAAGACAGAGGGTAAGCATCCAGAAAAAAGCGCTTAAGACATCTTTTCTTTCAGCTATCCAAGCCACCGATTCCACCCGCAATGGATGAAGAGCAAAAAGCCCCGCTACACAAGCACTGCGCCATATAGACCCGGTCATACGGTTAAAAAGCCAGAACAGCAATAGAGTACTCAGGATATGCAGGATAAGGTTGGTCAGATGATAACCACCAGCATTCAAACCATAAAGTTGATAATCGAGCATCAGGGAAATCCATGTCAGAGGATGCCAGAATTCGGCATAAGTTGTGCTGAACGCCCAACGAAATCCGTCCAGAGTGATGCCGGACTGGATATGACTATTCTGTGTGACATAAACGTCATCATCGAAATTGATGAAGTCATATTGATGCACCTGCCAAAAAACGGCAAGTGTAACAATTGTCAAAATGACATAAATGATCAGCGTCTGTTTCTTAGGATTAATATTTATCTTATTTAGCATAGTGATTTGTACAAAATACTTGTACCACATGTTAAGATAGAGTTCAGCCACTTTTTGATTATTTCCGATGGAAAGGTTGTATATTTGTCGTCGTGGACAGTTGTCATAATCAATGATTACTTTGTAATCAGTTTTAAGCCCCTCATCAAATTAAGGGCAGTATCCAATGCCTTTAGCAGATTCTAATGTTTTACAATTTCCTAATGCACACGCTTTTTGCTCATCACGGCAACCTAGCGTATTGTTGCCCTGTTTTAAATAAACAACCCCTCGATTCATATAGGCCTCGACATAATCCGGTTTTAAATGGATAGCCTTGTTGTAATTCTCAATGGCAAGCTGATATTGGCCTCGTTTATCATAAGTAAAACCCAGGTTATAATAAGCGTCGGCAAAAGTCGGTATTATGCGAATGGCATTATTGAAGTCGTCGATGGCCAGCTTATACTGGCCTCGTTCACCATAAATAATCCCCCGATTGTTGTAGGTATAGACATATTCCGGTGCTATGCTTATTGCTTTGTCGTAATGATTAATAGCCTCTTCAATCTTTCCTTCAGCAAATAGGGCAAGACCGAAATTGTTATGCGCCGGATAGTTATTCTTTGTTACTTCTAATGCATGCTTCCAAAGCTCAATACTATTTTTCCAGTAGCCGCATTGATCCCATGATAAAAATGTCATTATGGCCAGAAAAGTTATCCCTACCGGAAATAGAATCTTTTTTCTAGCTTGCTCGCTTTTAATCAGAAACGGTATTCCCCATGCCAACATAACCACAATGCCTATAGAGGGCAGATAATGGTAACGGTCGGCCATCGCGTATGGGTAGACTGAGACCTGAATAATTCCGATAACAGGGGCAATGGTTACCGCATACCACATCCATCCCACGAAGAGAAACGGCATACGTTTCACCATTACAACAACGATAGTGGTGATAATAATAATCAGCAAAAAGGTCCCCAGTATCAGCCATACCGGAATTTGAGCTGGAAAAGGATAGAAAACAGCCATGTCATGAGGCCAGAATGTTCTTTCCAGATAAGTCATAAAAGCAACTGGAGCATTGGCGATTCGGGAACTCAGAGGAAACCATTTTATGTATGTTTCCTGTTCGTTTGGGGTGTAAAATGAAACGATAACAAGAGCCGCGGACAAAATAAAAAAAGGTATTTTCTCTTTCAACTGCCATAAAACGAAGTTGCCTTTTTTCGATTCAAATCGTCCCAGCGGCCAGTAATCCAGAAGAATCATAATAACAGGCAGGGTGATAACCATGGGTTTGCTCATTAGAGCGCAGGCGAAGCCAAAAAGAACAAGCAGATACCTTCTTATTGCAGGTTTTTCTGTATAATAGACATAAAGGCAGAGAGTAAGCATCCAGAAAAATGCGCTTAAGACATCTTTTCGTTCAGCTATCCAGGCGACTGATTCTACATGCAGGGGATGAAGAGCGAAAAGAGCAGCGACAAAGGCGCTCTTCCAGATAGCTCCGGTCATGCGGTTAAAAAGCCAGAAGAGCAGAAGAGCACTCATTATATGCAGGATAAGATTAGTCATATGATAACCGCCAGCGTTCAAACCAAAAAGCTGATAATCGACCATGAGGGAGATCCATACCAGCGGCGTCCATAAGTCGGCATATTTTGTACTGAATGCCCAGCGTAATCCTTCCGGCGTTATTCCTGACTGGATATTTCTGTTCTGTGTGACATACACGACATCATCGTAGACGAAGTCATATTGATTCACCTGCCAGAAAACAGCAAGCGTAATAGCTGCCAAAATGATATAAATTATCAGAATCTGTTCCTTGGAACTAATGTTTATCTTATTTAACATAGTGATCTACCACCGATGTTTGTACCACATCTTAAGAGAGTTAAGCATTTTCTTCGAGAACGTAGGAACAGCAATAGTCAGTAAGGCTCTTGACCTTTAAACTGAATTTGGATTGAACCGGCACTTCAAAAACCTCTCCTTCTTTAAAAGTTACCCATCCGGTAGCGCCGGGCAGCAGGACATCGAGATTGCCGGCAAGAATTTCCATAATCTCCTTCTCCGTTGTGCTGAATTCATAATCTCCCGGAAACATGATGCCCAGAGTTTTTTTGGAACCGTCCGGAAAAATTACCGTCCGGCTGGTAACCTTGCCGTCAAAATAAATATTCGCTTTTTTGACAATTGTTACATCTTTGAATTCCATCATAGTTTATTTCCTTCTCATAGTTATTATTCAGTAATGTCTGATACTGCTGATTCATATTGTTTTACAATATAAGGTTCTTCTAATAAAGACATTATATTGGCTTTCCAGTTCTTGTAATGCAAAGTTTCTCTATGTTTTATCTGATCATCTGTTGATTCATAAATTTCAAATAAAACAAAAACATTCTTTGATTCTTTTTCTTTATAAAACTCAAATCTCCGAATGCCAGCTTCTTTTAGACTATTTTCAACATTATCTTTTGTGTACTTGATAAAGTCATTTATTCGATCAGGTTTTACTTTTAATATAACATGCACTATGATCATGTCGTGCCTTTTCATACCCCGCCAGCCACTTTGCGCAGCTCGGCAAGCAGATTATCCTCCACTTCAATCAGACCGGATTCCTGACGCTGTCTGGCCAAAAGGCTTTTCCTTTCCCCCGGCACGAATATCTCATCCACTCCGGGAAGTTTCTTTGTGGACTTAACCTTACTGATAATCTCTGAAACATTACTTACTAGCTTATCGCGTTCAGTTAAGAGTTCCGGATCAATGGCAAAAATCAGATGCCCCCAGTTGCCCTTACTGTCGCCGATTCCGCAGAAAGCGGCGCCAACCAGCGGCCCTGCCAGTATCTCGCCGATCAGCGCGAGACCTGATCCTTTGTAGCTCCGGTCGAAGGAGCGGATAGCGCCCGCGATTGCTTTTTGCGGATCAGTCGTCGGATTGCCCTGGTTATCATAGGCAAAATCAGATGGAATGCTTCTGCCCGCTGTCTGGGCTTCCACCAGTCCGAAATAGGAAGTTGCGGCTGTCGACATATCGAGAATGATAGGGTCCTGCCCGCTGGGAATAGCAACCGCCAGAGGATTCGTTCCGAACACAGGTTCGTATGATCCGTAAACGGCAACTCTTTGTGGTGAGCGGCTGAAAGCAAACCCGATCAGCCCCTCCCTCGCCAGACGGGAGGCATAGTAACCAATGGCGCCGGATGATGTGTTGGTGTTAAATGTCCCGGCAATAGCGAATCCGCTTTTCTTCGCCTTCTCCTTCACTATTTCCACCGCCCTCCCGACAACCAGCATGGCGTGGTTTTTGTTGCCGTTGATTCGCGCGGAAATCGGGGTCTCCTTTTCGATCACGATTTCTCCTGCATTCGAGTCTTTGGGAATGCCTTTGTCGATGAGTTTCACAACTCCCTGATTGTTGTCCCTAAGTTGGGCATAGAGCAGAACATCGGTGATGACCTGAACTTCTTTGTCGTTGTAGCCGTATTTCTTTACTGCCCGGCGCGTCAGTTCCTCAAGTTCTTTAATCGATATTTTCATAATTCTCTCATTGAATGTTTTTTCCGGTGATAGAGCTCCGGCGTAAATCAGGGCGATTTCATTTAATTGTTTTGCACATCATTTGTCAATTATTTTCCCGGGATATTTCCAGTTGTCACTTCGAGAAGTTTCCCTATAAAGGTGGCCTCTTGAGAAACATCTATACCTAACATTAACATGTCCGCAAATTTAGATGGCAATATTAATCGCACTATTGTAGATAAATCATATCATGGATATCAAGGCTAAGCAAAAGAGCAAAGTATGGTTTGTGTATATTTTGCGTTGTTCGGATGACAGTCTGTATACAGGCATGACCAACAACATCGAGAAGCGTCTTGCTGCTCACAGTCAGGGAACAGCGGCAAAATATACCCGCTCCCGAAGGCCGGTAAAATTACAGGCAACAAGCGCTACGATGGATAGAAGCGATGCAATGCGTTTGGAAATCAAAATTAAAAAACAGCCCAGAGCAAAGAAAATTGCCGCGTTAGAAAAACATGCTGGAAAAAATAAAAAATCTAAGCGGGAATAAATTTTAAAATCACGTATTGGAACATGTAAAAAAGTTGCGTCACGATATTTCTATCCAAGGCAGTTCTGAGCGTTCAGTTTTTCGCGATGTGATTGAAGATGAAAATGGCAAACTTTTTGTGCTGGGTGTCTTACTTGATCGGGAAAAATACATGTATGAAAAATGGCGCGGGCCTGTGGCCTTTTGTCATGGCGATTATCATCCGATGAATATTATATGGTCAGCTGATGATATTAAATGTGTAATCGATTGGGAATTTTCAGAATACAAAAGTGAGATTTATGACGCGGCCAATATTGCATTGACTTACAAGACACTTCTTTATATATTTACACTATGAAAAAGGAAGTTCTTATCAAAAAACGTAGGACCAAGCTGGTAATCACCATGGGACCGGCATTGCTGGACGGTGGAACCCTCCGGGAAGCCTTGAAGCTCGCCGATGCAGTCAGACTCAACGCCAGCCATAGCAAACCCGAGGAACGAACGCCGGTCCTGAAACTCATAAGAAAAATTTCGGATGAACTGGGACGTATAATCCCCGTCTTTCTGGATCTCCAGGGACCAAAATGGCGCATCGGTCTGCTGGAAGCGCCTGTGATTCTGGAGAAGGATAGCATCGGCGTCCTCTATGCAGCAGGCACACCCGCGCCTAAGGGTCATCCGTGGGCGGCGCCTCTGCCGCACCCGGAATTGTTCAAGGGCGCCAAGGTCGGCCAGATCTGGGTGCTGGACGATGGGGCGCTTAAACTTGAGGTCATGGAAATACGCAATCAGCAGATACTATTGAAGGTGCTGGTGGGAGGCCTGCTGAAGGCACGCAAGGGCGTCCATCCCATCGGATTGGATATTGCCTTCGATCCCCTGACTCCTCAGGATCTGGAAGACGTCCGCTGGGGCGTGGAGGAAGGCGTGGATCTCTTCGCCCAGAGTTTTGTGCGCCGTGCTTCCGACGTGCAGGCGCTTGGTCTGCATATCAAGGAACTGGGCGGCCCCCAGACCATAATCGCCAAGATCGAACATCCCCATGCCTTGGACAATTTGGAGGAGATTCTGCACGTGAGCTGGGGCGTCATGGTGGCGCGGGGCGATCTGGGGGTGGAGTTCGGCGTGGAGAAGGTGCCCGCGCTCCAGAAGCAAATTATCCGGAAGGCGCGCCAGGCCTTGAAACCCGTCATCACCGCGACCCAGATGCTGGAAAGCATGATCGAAAATCCACAGCCCACCCGGGCCGAGGCAAGCGACGTCGCCAACGCCATCTGGGATGGCACCGACGCCGTGATGCTCTCCGCCGAGAGCGCCGTGGGCAAGTATCCCCTCGAAGCCGTGCACTATCTGGACAGCATTGCCGCGGACGCGGACGCGCACTACAATCCCCGTATTGGCGTCTTGGCGGACACCCTGGAGGAGAATCTCTCCGGCCGCACGGACGTATCCGTAGCCTTCGCGGCCTGCCGCACCGCGGAGGAGATTGGTGCCAAGCTCATCGTGGTTTTCACCGAAGGTGGCGGCAGTGCCCGCCTGGTCTCCCGGCTGGCGGCGGATATTCCCGTCATCGGCGCCACCACAGACATCGGAAACGCCCGGCGCATGGGTCTTCTGCGGGGCGTTGAAAGCCTGCTCATCCCCCGGGCAAGACATCTCTCAGAAATGTTGGCCTCCATCCATCCGCTCCTGAAGACCCTGAAGGGGCTGGAGTCAGGTGATCGCGTCGTTATGACGCTCGGCCACCCGCTGTGGACCACGGGAACAACGAACATGATGAGGGTGGAGACGTACTAAGGAGGACGGTATGGATATCGAGTGTCCACATTGCCATATCGAGTTCAAATTGGATGATATTGTGCACACGTTGAAAAAGGGCCATTTCAAATGCCCTGTCTGCGGAAAAAAGATTCCATCCCCTCTGCCCGAGCATCAGCAAAACACCCCGCCCACCCCCATCGGTAAATACCTCGTGCCTGTTTTTATTCTTCTGGGAATTGTGGCTGCTTTCACCGCTACCTATTTCTTTATGTCGGCCGACAAGACATCGCTGCCAGTGAAGATTGTTGCTCCAGAAACAATGCCGCCCAATTCCAGTCCGCCCCCTGCCCAAGTAATCGCTGCCACTGCTCCCCAAGCCGCCCAACCGGCACGACAGACTCTGAACAAAATGCAGATAGTGGAACTGATTGCCGCCGCATTTCACAAAACCCATACCTATACGCTGCAAGGTGACTTCGTCTGTCTGGACATGGCCATCGACGTCTGGAACCAACTGAGAACGTACGGCATCGAGGCGAAGATCATGGGAGGGAATATAAATGAAAACATCACCGCCTGGAACTACCGGCAACTTGTGAGGGAAAGCAATCACGCCTGGGTGGTTGCCAAACTGAGTCCGACAGAGAAGGTGGCCATCGAGACAACAGCGGGCGTCGTCATCAAACCAGGGATGAACAATGCTTCCGCCTATTTCAAAGGCATTGAATTTGATAATCCGGGTGAAATTAAACGATTTGATTCTCTCCGGAAAAAAGCAAATGACGTATGCCGGGATGCCAGTGAGTTGATCAAGGACTGGAATGAAAACGTCGCTGAAAAACAACTCCGTCCCGACGAAATCATTGCCAAGAAGTCCCGAATTGAACAAAGAAAACAGGATTGCGAAAGCACTCAAAACAATCTGGAAGAATTCAAATCACGGGCAATTTATTACTAGAGAAATCAGATATTCACCCTAACCGGCAGAATAACCGTTGTGATGCCCTCCCACTGTAGCCGCCTCTGGATGGCAAAGGCCGTCTCGTTGTGGAGAATTCTCTGAAATACATTCTCCTGGCGGAAGACCAGCTTTCCCGTAAAAACTGACGATTTAGGAAATTCCTGGACAATAGCCTGACAAAGGTTGGTCGCCGTCTCGACGACATCTGTTCCTATATCCATGCGATAATCAGCGGCGTACCCATAAGAACGGGCTAACTTAACATATTTCGCAAGTTGTTCGGCGATCGATGACTTCAGTGCCTCAATTTCCGATGCGCCCTTAAAGGCGCCGGAATCAATCTCCGCCACGGATACAAAGATAAAATTGCGATAGAGCTTGGGAAATTCCCGAAAAACGGAAAGCCAGGAGTGCAGGCCGAACCCGTTATAACCGCTTACCAGAATAATGGCCGTCCGTTCATTCGGATTAGGTGGCTCTTCATTAGGAATTTGCCCGGACGGAACTGAAGACATAATTTCCTCCAGCTGACGCACACCTTGCCGTACTTTCCGGTAATGGTTCCGGATCAGATAGCACAACCCAATCAGAGCGGACGTAATGACCAGGGTGACCCATCCCCCTTCGCTGAACTTCTCATAAACCGTCACGATCAATATAGTCACACAGAGAATCAAGCCAATGAGATGAATAACGATGTGTCTAGCCCAAGCTTTGTCTTTATGTCGGTTCTGGAAAAAAAACTTAGCCATGCCGAATTGAGACAGGGAGAAGGTGAGAAAAACATTGATAGAATACATAACAACGAGGGCCGATACTGAGCCATGGGTATAGAAAAGAACTGCCAGGGAAGCCGTTCCCATGAGGAGAATGCCGTTTTGCATGGTGAGTCGTTCCGAGAGTGCTGAAAAACGCCGGGGAAGCCAGGAATCGACGGCCATATTAGCCATAACCCTCGGTCCGTCAACGAACCCGGCCTGAGCAGCGAGCACTAAGAGCGCACCTTCCGAAAACAGAGTGATAAAAGCCAAGACGCTGCCCAATGGCCAGCCGCTGAATGTCCGGTTTGCCAGGATGGCATTCATAGTCCTGCCCTCTATAGGTGTGATGGAAAACAGAGCATAACAAAAAAGAAGGCCGGCAGCGGTGACGGCAAGCGATACAGCCAGATATAACATGGTGCGCTTACCTGTCTGGACCTTTGGTTCCCGCATAACATTCATGGCGTTGGAAACGGCCTCGATACCCGTGTAAGTTCCACCGCCCAGGGAGAATGCCCGCAGAAAAATGGCCATGATTCCTATAAAACCAATTGTCAAGAGATCTTGATTCACACTTCCGTGGTATTTCTCCAAAACTGGTCCTATTTCGCCCAGATGGGTTCCCAGGCCATAACCGATGAGGAGAATATGGGTGATTATAAATACGATGAATATTGGCGCGAGAAAAGTGATGGATTCTTTCACGCCACGGAGATTCATAAAAATGAGAAGGAGAATCAACCCCACAACGAAGATCATCTTGTAATGCAAAAAAGGGGGGGGGAGAAAACTGAAGATGGCATCCCCGCAGGAAGCAAGAGAAATGGCGATAGTCAAAACATAGTCCACCAGCAAGGCCGACCCTGAAATGACGCCTGCCTGGGCGCTGATGTTATGGGTGGCGACTATATACCCGCCGCCGCCGTAAGGAAAATGTTCAATGATGCGGGAATAGGCGTAGGCAATAATGAACACCGTGAACGCTGTGGCAATGGCAATAAAGATGGCCAGGTAGGTATGTGGTCCCAGAGCCTTGAAGGCTTCTTCCGGCCCATACGAAGAAGATGATAAACCGTCAGCGCCCAGGCCGATCCAGGCCAGAATCGGGATTAAGGAAATTTTGTGAAAGAGGGACGGCTCGTTAATATTGCGCGGCGCACCAATGAAACTGCGTCTGATGCGTTCAAAAAACGATTGTTGCGGCTTGTCATCATACATATTCATGAAATGGGATTGTCTATATGAACGCCATCGGCAACGTATCCGCAAAGGAAACCATGTCTGTCGTTCAACGGTGTTCCCTTCTCGTCGTATATGCCGATCGCAAAGTGCCGGGCGACGATCTGCAAATGGACAGTCTTGCAATCCGCCATCTTAATCTGAATCGGTTTGCACATACTTGGCAATCCTTCTTCATTACTGCCCGAAATATTAAGTTCGTATTTCCCCGGTTCCACATCAATCGTATTGGTTTTCAGGGGCAGTACGGTGCCCATGTCTTGACCATTGAGTAAAATCGTATAATCGTCGTTGCGACTGAGATTTGAAAAAATTATTTTTGATGCCATAATATATGTAAATAAAATTCCTCAAACGCTATTTCTAATCCTTGATCGGTTCTTTCTACCTTGCGCTAGAAATTATTGCAAGTACTTTGATATAATATAGCTTTTACGACAAATTTGTATAATTTTGGTGACAGAATACTTATTTGAAGCTCTTCATAGAGAATCGGTGAATGGATGTCCTCAAGAGGGTTTTCCACCGGCATTTTGGGAGAAAAAGAGCTTCCCTTAATAATTAATCGCGTTCCTTCAATTCCGATAAAGGGGTAAAAGGTATAGTTAATTCATAGATACCCCGAGACAAAACAGTCTGGACAGGGAAGGGCGACTTTTCATACACTTTCAACATTGCCTTATTGGTGGCCAGAACATCGGCGGTAAATCCCTGGATACCCTCCTCACGAGCAGTGCGAATCAATAATTCAAAAAGATACGAAGCGATGCCTTTGCTGTGATATTCTTCGTCAACAATAAATGCCGTATCGGCAAAGGTATCTTGTTTTGTACGGGCGTATCGCGCCTCGGCAATGATTTTTTCGGTGCCGGAAATCTCGACAATGCCTACAATAGACATGACCAAATGATAATTCACATTAACATATTCCTGCATTTTTTTATGAGGCATTGTCTTTATGGAAGTGAAGTATCGGGAATAGACCGCCTGATCCGAGAATCGATAAAATAAAAGGCGCATCATATCTTCATCAGAAGGTTTAATTGGCCGGAAACAAACCTTCAGGCCGTCTTTAAATTCATGGGAACTGCATACTTTAGAGGGATAAAGAGCTCCTGATTCGGGAAAATAAATCTGGTCGGCGTAAATCAATTTTGCTTCTTTGGCCTGTCTGACGAGTTGGGCCCGATCATCGGGATGCGCAATGTCAATTAGCGCCTGCGCGCGCTCCCGCATTGTCTTTCCCATGAGATAAGCCACCCCGTATTCTGTCACGATCAAATCCATGGATTCACGATTGGTAAACTGAAAAGGCAGATTATCGACAGATATGACAATATTTGACATACCTTTGCGGTTACGGCTGGGAAGGCCAAAAATTGTCCGGCCTTTTTTCGACAGCGCCGCGCCCATAAAAAGCTCCTGTACATTTCCCGGACCGGCAGTGACATCCCCCTTGCCGGCATGCAGAGCAACATTTCCCGTCAGATCAATTTTTCTTGCCGGAAGAATGGCTATCATCCGGTCATTGCTGCCGATCACCTTCGGATCAGTAATCACATCCTCAGGCTGAAATTCGACAAGCGGATTGTTATCCAGCCACTGCATCATTTTTTCACTGCCCAGCAGATAGGAAGCGGAACTCTTGCCACAAAATACTCCTTTGCGGCGGTTAGTCACAGCGCCGCTCTTTATAAGGTCCATCAGAGCATCGGTGAAAAAAGGAGAATGGACTCCCAGATGTTTTTTTGTGGCCAACTGCACGGCCAGGGCTTCGTAGAGAGGCCCTATGCCTAGAGATATACAACTTCCGTCTTCAATTACATTTGCTATATTCGCGGCGATTTTCAGGAAAATATCTTCCAGCGGCCACCGGGGGATATAAAGCGGGGGTTCCGTCGATTCGACAAAATAGTTGAATTCATCCATATGAACTAGGGTATCACCCATGATGCGGGGAGCATTGGCATTGACCTCACCGACAACAAGATTAGCAGCCTCCATGGCCTGCCTTTCCACATCTACCCCGAGCAAACAAGCGTAACCGTTTTCATCCGGTGGTGAAATCTGAATGAAGGTCGCATCAATATGGATGGCTCCCGATTTGAATAGTCCGGGTATCCGTGAAAATCTGCTGGGAATAAGATCAACTCTGCCCGCGCTGATAGCCTCAGAAGCAATCCAGCCGGAAAAAAATGTCTTCAACCGGAACTTGCGCGAATACCTTTCATCAATGGGTATCGTATCCCCGATGCTTACCAATTGAATCAATTCCAAATCCTGCAGGTTGGGTTCTTCTGAAGCCATAAGATGTTTAACCAGCGTCCGAGGTTCCGCCATGCCTGTACCGAGGAAAATGGCCATGCCCGGTTCGATTTTGGAAAGAACTTCCTCTGGAGAAACGACTTTATACTTCCACATGAATTTTCACCTTTTTTATTTGTATGGTCTGCATGTTAAAGTTTCATGCCGTTATATAATACGCCGTTGCGTCAAAGGTTTTGACGCAAAATATGAACTTGCCTCGTATTAAGCTAATACCATTTTGCTTTGAAGCTGCCGCCTGGTCGGCGTCACTTCCCGGTAGGGTAAAAGTTATTTTTTATTGCGCGCCTTTTAGTTGCGCATCCGGTCAAAGGATCAGCTTCGGCAAGGAGAAGGCGACGAGGCGTATTATACACGCGCTGAGGAAACTGACGACGCTGCCAACAAAGTTAGCCAAAGACCGGAGGGGCATTCCCGCAAGGGAGCGCATAGTAAATCAATAATTTACCTTGCCGATAATTACCGCCTGCAAGGTGGTAACTTACAAGCGAAGTGGTATTGATTATATGGAGATGACTTCTATGTGTCAAGAAAATAAAGTCAGCAAGGAAGTGGAGCCCCCCCAACAGGAGTCGGGCGCTTTTTCTAACGGGGTAAATTCATTTTTTCCGAACGGTTGGGGTAGAGGCTTTTATTTGAGGTGCCCTTTGTTTTTAAGAATTACCCGAAGCTTCTCCAGAGAATCAGCCAAGTCCTGAAACTCATCACCTGGACGCAGCTTGATATGGTTAATTTCTTTACCCTCCTGCAGCGCTTCTATTGCCTTCTTTAAACGGTAGATCGGACCGGCGATACGGTGGGAGTAAATCAGGGATATTATACCTACACAAAGCATGCCTAGACAAAGCACGGCCAAAAGCTGCATTCTTGTTTTAGCCCATTCTTCCACCAAGTGATAATATTGAATATTAAGTTTATCTTGAAGTATGCTTATTCTTTTTGCAAATATTTCGAGCTGATTGTTGACATCTTTGGGCAGATTGACTGTTTGCATTTGCTTAAGTGTTTGATCAATGGAAGAAAATTCCTCGACGATTTTCGATTTCTGTTTTTCTACTAACAACTCTCCGCTTTGAATAATAAAATAAATACAAAACAGGCTCATTAATAAAACGGGCAAAACACTCATCATAATATACTTAAACTGTACTGAGAAATTCACAAAATATTTTTTTCTCATTGCCTTTGCAGCCATTTTTTACCTCCTGTTTTATCAAGAATTATTCATTAAAAGAACATGTTCCGAGACTATAAGTGTATTTTGTGCCACTACAACCTTCATAGGCCATAGAGCTGAGTTTACGCCATCCTCCTGATGTTATCCTATTAGCAAGGACATTAGTAAACAAAGGGTTCTTTGATGAAGCATAGCCGATACTGGCTGAATCAAGAGTCTCGGGGCATAACGGATTGTGGTTTTTCAGCATAGAGTCGATGTAATAGTCGGTGATGGCGATTGTTATGCGGCTTACATC
>Ga0302320_10017243_pt1 | contig 14677 bp, 10 predicted proteins | sample Bog_T0_3_FD_202130 | JGI IMG/M metagenome (GOLD analysis project Ga0302320, IMG submission 202130) | Peat permafrost microbial communities from Stordalen Mire near Abisko, Sweden - Bog_T0_3 | ecosystem: Environmental > Terrestrial > Soil > Wetlands > Peat | place: Sweden: Abisko, Stordalen Mire...
TTATGCAACTGCACCACGTCCAAAGATTGCTGGCGGATGAAAAGTCCGCTAAAGATTTCAGCGGCGTTTGGATTAGGGTGGTGGAGGAGGAACGCACGCTTCGGAGTCACGGCGAGAATGGTTGTCCCGGCGCGCCCGCATTCGCGGAGCATTGCGATAGCGCGGGGGGCATCGACCGCGGACTCGATTTCTTCGACGTCAAAAAAGGCGCGCGCGGAATTGCGGAAAGTCTCTTCGGAAAACTCGGGCAGGCTGTGGACAACGCGGTGCGTGGGAAGCACGACCAGCGCTGAGCTATTCATGTTGACGAAGGTCATCATGGCGAATTCGTAGGGAGCCGATCCGGGTTGATCGGAACTGGCGCCGGCTGCGGCGCGGCGCTCGTTGCGATATAAGAGAGCGGTTTCGTAACGATGATGTCCGTCGGCGATGATGAGCTTCTTGTCGCTCATCGCGGAGCGGACCGCCTCGATCTGCGCCGGATCGCTGACCCGCCACACCCGGTGCAGCACGCCGTATTCGTCGGTCACGGCAATGTCAGGATCGCCAGATCTGGGGAGTAGAGCTTCCACCTGGCCGGAATCCTCGTAGAGCATAAAAATCTGACCAAAATGAGCGCGGGTGGCGCGGAGCAGGTCCAGTCGGTCCGCTTTCGGCTTGGCCAAGGTTTGCTCATGGCGGAAAATCACTCCGGCACTGTAATCCTCAATGCGTCCAAGACCGATGAAACCCTGGCGTTCGATTTCCGTCGTCGAACCCGGAAGAGTAAAGCGCTGGGAATAGGCGTAGAAGGACGGCACGGAATCCTGCCGGAGGATGCCTTGCTGTCGCCAGTCCTGAAAGTGGCCGGCAGCGCGGGAATATACATTATTTGCCGGATTGTCGCCGGCTTCGCTGCGACCCAGAATGATGCGCACCAGGTTGTACGGACTGGCCGCGTAATAGCGCTCCTGATGCGACGGAGTGATCTTATCGTAGGGTTGGGTGACGACCAGCGACGGAGACACTCGCTGCGCATCGTAGCGGAACGCGCGGAACGGTTGAATATCGGCCATGGAAAGTCTTGATTGTAACAAGACAGCCAACGCCCGGATATCCGCAGATTCAAGGGAGTACTGGCGAACAAAACGCCCAGGAATTGAATCCAAGATAAAAAGCTTGGATTACCGGGCCCAAGCGGGTTCCCTTTTGGTTTTGTCGCCAAACATTTGACAATAAAGTCGCAGCGGTTGGAGGAAAGCTATGGTACTATCGCGACCAATAGAGGTGCTTATGTCCTTCGCGGATGAGCGCCAGTCGTTCCCCCTCCTGGCCCTTGTAGTAAGGTGCGGTTGCCTTCGACCTCGGAACTTTTCCCCGGTGCGATTGAATTTTTCTGTCTGGTTTCTGTTGACGGCGTGCCTCAGTTGGTCGATGGCGGCCTCGGCGCAGGTCGATGTCAACGATATTCACGTGACCCCGCGGGCGGTAGAAAAAGCCAAGCCGCAAGAACTGGCCGATGGCGCAGTCCCGGCATCCCTGAATACTCATGTGCGTCCCTTGAAGGCCAGCGCAGACTTGGTCCTGGTGCCGGTGACGATTACAGATCCCATGAACCGCCTGGTGACCGGGCTGGAAAAGCAAAACTTTCAGCTTTACGAGGGCAACTCCACTCAGGAAATTAAGACATTTTCGAGCGAGGACGCCCCGGTTTCGCTGGGAGTGATTTTCGATTCCAGCCGCAGCATGAGCAGCAAGATGGACCGGGCCAAGGATGCGGTGGTTGAGTTTTTTAAGACCGCGAATCCGCAGGATGAATTTTTCATGATCGCTTTCTCGGACGCGCCCGAGGTGGTCAGCGATTTCACCAGTTCGGTGGACGAGATTCAAGAGAAGCTGGTCAATACCGCGCCGCAAAGAATGACCGCACTGCTCGATGCAATCTACATGGGCGTTACTAAGATGAGGCAGGCCAAGTATGCCAAGAAAGCGCTGCTCATCATTTCCGACGGCGGCGATAATCACAGCCGCTATACCGAAAATGAAATCAAGGCGATGGTGAAAGAAGCGGATGTGATGGTGTATGCCATCGGAATTTACGACCGGTATTTTGCCACGCAGGAAGAGCGGCTCGGTCCTGCGTTGTTGGGAGAAGTCGCGGAACTATCTGGTGGCCGGGCGTTTACGGTGGAGAATCCCAACGATCTGGCGGATGTGGCGACGAAGATTGGAATCGAACTGCGAAATCAATATGTGCTGGGCTATCGTCCGCAAAACGGCGTGCGCGACGGCAAATGGCGTAAGATCAAGGTGAAGTTACTGCCGCCGAAAGGATTGCCGCCGTTGCGCGTGTATGCCAGGACCGGATATTACGCTCCGGAAGAATAAGGGAGCGAAACGTTTCAACGCTTTAGGATTTGCGGTCGTAGTTCTGGCCGCTCTGTTTTTTGCCACAGTGTCCGCGCCATCCCTTGCCGGGCTGGCCCTCGGGCAAGCTCCGCAGTCTGCAACCACTCCACCCGCGCAGCCTGATCCATCCACTGCGTCGCCCGCGTCCGGTGCGGGTCCAGCCGGCTCCAGCCAGCGCAAAGAATCTGGAGACGATTCCACTTTTGTTATCCGCAAAGATGTAGACGAAGTCGTGTTGCACGCCGCGGTAGTGGATGACCGTCTCCACATCGTCACCGACCTCGACAAAAACGCCTTCACGGTGTTCGAGGATGGAAAACCGCAGAGCATCATTTCTTTTCATCACGAAGATATCCCGGTGGCCATCGGGATTGTGATCGACAATTCGGGATCGATGCGGGAGAAGCGCGCCAAGGTCAATCAGGCGGCTTTAAACCTAGTGCGATCGAGCAATCCGCAGGACGAAGTGTTCGTGGTCAATTTCAACGACGAATATTATCTTGACCAAGACTTCACCAACGATCTTCTGAAATTGAAAGAGGCGCTGGAGAAAATCGACGCCAAGGGCGGCACCGCGTTGTATGAAGCCGTGGTGGCTTCCGCCGATCATTTGAAGCGGGACGCGCGGTTGGAGCGAAAAGTCTTGTTTGTGGTCACCGATGGAGAAGACAACGCCAGCCGCGAAACCCTGGAACAGGCGGTGCGGCAGCTGCAAGTGGAAAATGGTCCATCGGTCTATGCCATCGGGATTCTGGGCGATGAAGAGCATCCCAAGCGGGCCCGGCGAGCGTTAGAAACTATCGCGCAGCGCACCGGAGGTCTGGCGTTTTTCCCGAAGACGCTGGACGAAGTGGATGAGATCAGCCGGCAGGTCGCACACGATATCCGCAACCAGTACACCATCGGTTACAAGCCCACCAATCCCAAGGGCACGGGCGGATTTCGCACCATCCGCGTGGAGGCTAAGGCCAAAGGACACGGGAAGATGACGGTGAGAACCAAGAGCGGTTACTACGCCGGGACGGCGCCGACTTCGGCCGCCGGTCAGTAAGCCCAGTAAATATCAAAGATACGCTTAGCTAGAGACCCAGAGAGCTACGCAACCATAATCCCGGCATATCCCACCACGGTTTCTGTGTCGCCGGAAATGTCCCCGGAGGTCGCGTATTTGACCAGCCGAGCGGACGTTGCGCCCAGCTTTTTCGCTGCGGTCAGCATCGCGATCGCAGGCCCGTAGCCGCACATACTCACCTGTTGCGTGGTGACGGTCTCGTAGAGCCCGCGCGCGTCCAGGCGAAGAATCGGTTCGATTGCGCTCCGGTCCTTAATGCGCGTGACGGCGTCCGACTCGTAATGATTCATGTCACTCGAAGCGATCATCAACACAAGCCGGGACTGCGCGGCGATCACATCGGCCAACGCCACTCCAAGCTCTTCCAGCGTTTCGAATCGCCCGGTCCCAAGGGCAATGGGGACAATCTTAAGATTGCGCTGGCGGGCCTGCAGAAACGGTAGTTCCACTTCCACGGCATGCTCGGAGCGATGCGCAGTCGAGTCTTCCTGTAGGAGCGAACAGCGCGCTTTCAGAGCGGCGGCCAAATCACCATCGATCGGGATCTTTCCCAGCGGAGTTTCCCAAGAACCCTCGCTCATGATGGCAAGCGGTCGGCCCATCCCCGTATGGTTGGGGCACATCACAACGCACACTTCCGGAATTTCCAAAGCCGAAAATACGGCCCCGGCCACAGGACCGGAGTAAACGTAACCCGCATGAGGCGCGATGCAGCCAAGGGCGCGAAGCTTTTCTTTCGATGGATTTTGCGAGAGATAAAGCAGAACGTGTTCGCGAAGGATTTCCGGATCCTGGGGATAGAAACGTCCGGCGACTGCCGGATGGCGAACTGGATTCGCGGTCATAGAAAATTTCCGCGGAAGCGTCGAAAGTATTCGGTCGTGCGATCCGCCGGTTATGCCGCTGAAGCTGCGTCGCGCTTTGGCGGAACAGGAGCGGGCAGAGGAACTCGCGGAGTGGGCTCGGTTGCAGCTTGCGGTTGGTCCCGCTTGCGCGATAAAACTGCGGTAGCATGGCGAAATTTTGCGCCCGTGACGTTTTGCAGTTCGGCCACTAATGGCGACTCATGGACGTCCCCGAGATTTTCACTAGCGGTCTGCGACAAAATGAGCCAATCATGCCAATCGCCCACGGCATCTTGTATCGCTCTTATTTGCGCGATGAACTGCTTCGATTCGTTGGAGGTTAGGGCAAACTCGGCCGCGTAACGCGCACGCTTGGTCATAATCCGGTACTGGTGCAGCACCGCTTCGGTGAGTGGCTGGTGGGCTCGATCGAGTCGATCAGCCATCGATTTCGCGAGAGCCAGCGGGTCGCGAGCTGTTTCCGCACGAAAGCGCTTGGCAGCGCGGTGCAGGCGCTTCCGAATCTCGCGAATGGTTTCCTTATCCACCACCTTGCGCAGTTTCTTTTCCTGCTGGCGGCGAAGTTCGATTAAGTTATCGACGAGTTGTGTTTTACGCCGGGGCTCTCGGGGAACTTTGAATCCGCGCAGCGCTGCCAATTGCACATCCAAATCGCGGACATTACCGGCGCGCTTGCGTATCCGGCCCAGAAGCTTCAGAAGCTTTTTCTCGCTGCGATCGAGCTTGGGAGAAAGTTCGCCAAGCAACATCTGAAGACGGCGCGTACCGGTGCGAAAACGGTGAACGCTCTCCGCCTGCGGCTTGGATGAAAGCTTTACGAGATCGCGTTCAAGCTTCTGAAATACGGCTCGACTCTGTTTGGGATCTACCGACATAAACACCAATCGACATTAGTTATGACAAACCGGAATCATGACAAACCGGAAATACAACAGACCGAATTACGACGATCCGGGGAATCGGAAGAAAAATACAGGCTTGTCAGCCAAAAGGCAATGCAAAAGCTTCGCCATTTTAACACCCTGTTAACAGGGTTCTGCTAGGTTGTTTGCGAATGGCCTACCCCGCACGACCGCGGCCTGATATGCTTGTCCCGCAACCCGTTGAAAATAAGAACGTTAAGAGCCCACACTCGCCGGAGACAGAATCAGTCCGTTTTTCTTCCAGGTTCAACGAAGTCCCCGATAAAATCTTTCACTTCGCGATGTGGTTGTGCGGTCTAGCGATCCTGGGCACGCTGGTATTAATCGTCTTCGAACTGGTCCTTCGTTCGGGTCCTTCGTGGCACAGCTTTGGCGCCAAGTTTTTCGTGGGACACGCATGGGATCCGGTGGATGAACAGTTCGGTGCGCTGCCTTTCATTTACGGAACTCTGGTTTCGTCGTTGCTTGCTTTGATTATCGCCGTGCCGTTAGCCGTGGGCGTAGCTGTGTTTACCACCGAGATGTGTCCGCCGGTGCTGCGAGGTCCGCTTTCATTTTTTGTGGAACTGCTGGCGGCGATCCCCAGCGTGATTTATGGACTGTGGGCGATTTTTGTTTTAATTCCGATTCTTACCGACTACGTCCAGCCTTTCCTTTCGAACACTCTGGGTTGGACCGGCTTATTTACGGGTCCGGCCTACGGTTATAGCATGTTGGCAGCCGGAATCATTCTTGCGATCATGATTATCCCGATCATTTCTTCGATCACGCGCGAAGTCATGATGGTGGTTCCGCAGAATCAGCGCGAGGCCGCCCTGGCCCTCGGGGCCACGCGCTGGGAGATGATTCGACTGGGGGTACTACGCAACGCCCGTGCCGGAATTATGGGAGGAATCATTCTCGGACTGGGCCGCGCGTTGGGAGAAACCATGGCGGTGACCATGGTGATCGGCAACCGTCCGGAGATTTCGAAGTCTCTGTTCGCCTCGGGATATACCATGGCCAGCGTCCTGGCCAACGAATTTAGCGAGGCGACGGGCGACGTATATTTGTCCGCTCTTATCGAAATTGGTTTGGCGCTGTTCCTGGTGACGATCGTCGTAAACGCACTGGCGCGATTGCTGGTGTGGACGGTAACTCGCGGCCAGCCATCGAGGGCCAATGCCTGAGACTCAAAAACCGGCAGCGCCGAATAAAGTACCGCCGATCACTTTGCGGCGCAGAATTACCGACAAGGTCATGACTGGCCTGGCCATCCTGACTGTCATCCTGGTCTTGGTGCCGTTATTCGCGATTTTTGCTTATTTGGTTTACAAGGGTGTGGGGTCGATCAACTGGGCGTTTCTTACGCAAACCCCAAAGCCAGTCGGCGAATCGGGCGGAGGGATGGCGAACGCGATCGTAGGCTCGGGATTTATTCTGGCCTTGGCCAGCGTGCTAGGAGTACCGATTGGTATCGGGGCTGGCATTTACCTTGCAGAATTTGGACGCGGCCGCTTCGGGGACGCGATTCGCTTCACGGCGGATGTTCTGAACGGCGTGCCTTCCATCGTAATCGGCATCGTGGCATACTCGATTGTCGTGCTGTATCAGAAACATTTCTCCGCGTTGGCCGGAGGGGCGGCGCTGGCCATGATGATGATTCCAACCATTACGCGCACCACCGAAGAAATGCTTTTGCTGGTCCCGCAAGCATTGCGGGAGGCCGCGTATGGACTGGGCATTTCGCGCTGGCGGACGACGCTCTCCATCACTCTGCGCACTGCGACTTCGGGTGTGATTACCGGGGTCATGCTGGCTTTCGCGCGAGTCGCCGGAGAAACGGCACCGTTGCTGTTCACGGCATTCGGAAATCAATTCTGGAATCTGAATGCCACACAACCGACGGCAGCCTTGCCGCTGCAAATTTTCAATTACGCGATCTCGCCCTATGATGAATGGCATCGCCAGGCTTGGGCTGGTGCCCTGGTGCTGATTATTCTGATCGTTGCCGCGGTGTCAGCCGTTCGCCTGGCGGTTCGCCACGGCACATTCGGAGCCGCATAGTTTATGGGTGTTGGCATTCATGTCGAAAACCTCAACGCCTGGTATGGCAAGACGCAGGCGTTGTATGACATCCGATTGGCGGTGGCGGCGAATCATGCCACGGCGCTGATTGGACCCTCGGGCTGCGGAAAATCAACATTCATTCGTTGCCTGAATCGTATGCACGAAACCATTCCCGAGGCACGAGTGACGGGCAACGTCCAAATCGGCGAGGTTGACGCCTACAACGGCACTTCCGCCACTCAACTCAGGCGGCGGGTCGGAATGGTTTTTCAAAAAGCCAATCCGTTTCCCACCATGTCGATATACGATAATGTGGCCTCGGGATTAAAGCTGAACGGTTTCGGCAACCGGCGCAAGCTCGACGAAATTGTAGAGCGCTCGCTGGCGGTTTCCGCTCTTTGGGACGAGGTGAAGGATCAGCTTCATAAGAAATCCGGCGCTAGCCTATCCGGCGGTCAGCAGCAGCGGCTATGCATCGCGCGGGCTTTGGCGGTGGAGCCGGAAGTGCTGCTGATGGACGAGCCCTGCTCCGCTCTCGATCCGATTTCGACGGGCAAAATTGAAGAGTTGATCTTTCAACTCAAAGAACGGTATACCATCGTTATTGTGACTCACAACATGCAGCAGGCGGCCCGGGTTGCTGAGTTTACTGGATTCTTCCTGCTGGGGAAGTTGATTGAGTTCGATAAAACGGAAAAGATTTTTACGAAACCGTCGGATAAGAAGACGGAAGATTACATCACTGGTAGATTCGGATAAGGCTTTCGTGAGAGAGTTTTGCCACAGGGATAGGTTGGGATAATGCGCACACGCTTTCAACAGGGGCTCGACGATCTCCGGCAGAAGTTGCTCCGCATGGGTGGATTAGCGGAGCAGGCGGTGGACCGCGCCCGCCAGGCCTACATCGATCGCGATCTTACGCGATGCCAGATGGTCCTCGAAGGGGAGAGCTTGATCAACACGTCGGAACGCGAGATCGATGAAGCTGCCTTCGATCTGCTGGCCATGCAGCAGCCGATGGCCGTGGATCTGCGCTTCATCCTTGCAGTCACGAAGATCAATTCCGACCTGGAGCGGGTAGGCGATCAGGCGGTCAACATTGCCGAACGCGTGATGGACATGGTAGATCTTCCTATCGTAGATTTGCCGGTGGATATTCCGCGCATGGGTGCCGCGGTGAGCGCCATGGTGCGGCGCGCGCTGGAGTCATTTATTGAGGGCAAGGTCGAACTAGCGCAGGCCGTTCTCGAAATGGATAACGTAGTCGACCGCATGAAAGACGATGCCTTCATCCAGTTGGTGAAAACGATGAACCAGCGTCCCGATGTCGTACGGCAGGCGCTCGATGCCCTACTGGTGGCACGAAATCTCGAGCGCGTCGCTGACCACGCCACCAACATCGCCGAAGACGTGATTTTTTGGGTGCAGGGTTCTGACGTGCGTCACAACGTGGACGTGGAAGAGGGACATTCGTCGCCCAGTGCGGTAGCTCCTACTCGTGCTTCGGGCGCGTGAAGTTTAGCGCGCCCTTCATCGCATTTCTCATTTGATTCCCTAGTTTTTGACCGCAGGTTCTCGTCTGAAGTACGCTCATCCTTTCTCGTCTTCTGCGGTTGCAGATGAAATCTTGCGGAGGTCCTCGTGATCCGATTCTTTTGCCTTGCTGTGCTCAGCGCCCTTGTCTTTTCTACACTTATTCTTCCGGCGCAGGAATCTACACCCGGGGCCTCTTCCATCTTTCTGGCCACCAGCAAAGTGCTCACGGTTCCAACCCCCGGTCGTATCGGCAGCACCAATAGCTTTCCCGCGACCATCGCGATCAGCCCGGATGGCCGCTACGCCGCACTTTTGAACGATGGCTACGGCACACAGGAAACCCTGGCCACGCAATCCATCGCGGTGCTCGATCTGAAAGCAAATCAGCTCTCCGATTATCCCGACAAGCGTTTCGGAGAAGAAGTCCACCAGAGTTATTTTCTCGGTTTGATCTTTGGCTCGGATGGAAAACATCTTTACGCCTCGGTAGGTTCGATCACCGACCCCACGGGACAGAAGCCCGGCGACACGGGGAATGGAATCGCGGTATACAGTTTCGTCGATGGCAAGGTTGCTCCCGAGCGATTTTTCGCGATCGAACCACAAGCACTCGGAGCCGGGAAGAGGGTGCCCATTGGGTTGCAGAAAACGCCCCCCGGAACCGGGATTCCTTATCCCGCAGGACTCGCGCTGATTTCAGGGAAACCCCGCGAGCATGATCAAGAAGCCAGCCACGATCGAATTTTGGTGGCGAATAATCTTTCCGATAACGTCCTCCTGCTCGATGCGGCGAGCGGAAAGATATTGACAACCATCGATCTGAGTATCAGCGAACTAGTTCCAACGGCATACCCCTACACCGTTGTTGCCACACGCGACGCACGCCGCGCCTGGTGCAGTTTGTGGAATGGATCCCGCGTCGCGGAATTGGATCTGACCAACGGCAAGGTGGTTCGCTCAATCAAGCTGATGGAGCCAGACGATCCCATTGCGCCCGGCTCGCACCCCACGGCGATGCTGTTGAGTCCGGATGAAACCGTGCTCTATGTGGCGCTTTCAAACGCAGATGAAATCGCAGTGGTTTCGACTCGCAGCGGCGAGATACGCCAAACCCTGGACACCAGGGTTCGCAATCAAGAGTTCGCCGGAAGTTACCCCAGTGCTTTGGCGCAATCTTCGGACGGCAAACGACTCTTCGTCGCCGACGCCTCTTCCAATGCGGTCGCAGTGTATGACGTATCAAGCCTCGTCGCGAAAGATGCTGGTGAACTCAGCGAGAATAGTCGATCCATAACTTCGGCCGCCTTGCCTGCTCTCGGATTTATTCCCACCGACTGGTATCCGAGCGCGTTGGCCGTTCGCGGCGATGACCTTCTGATCGCTACCGCGAAAGGCCAGGGCGCGGGCCCGAACCCAGGGCTGGGCAAGACTTCCTACGAAATTAAACACCACGGGCATCCTTACATTGCGACGCTGATACGAGGATCGATCGCCCGCTTAGATATTTCTTCCACGCTCGACAAACTCGATGCTCTCACCCGCACTGTCGAGCAGGATAATCTGCTGCACAATAATCCCGGAACGATCCAGTTCGCCGGCGGCAAGAATCCCATCAAGCATGTGATCTACGTGATCAAAGAAAACCGCACCTACGATCAAATCCTTGGCGATCTCGAAGTCGGTGATCGGAAAGTGGGCGATGGAGACCCATCGCTCACACTCTACGGCAGCGAGATTACTCCGAACGAGCACAGGCTCGCCCTGCAGTTCGGCGTGCTCGATAACTTCTACGACAGCGGAGAAGTTTCCGGCGACGGACATCTATGGTCTACCGCCGCCATCACCAGCGACTACAACGAAAAAACCTGGCAAATTGCCTACCGCGGCAAAGAACGCACTTATGATTTTCAGGGAGTAGTCGCCGACGAATTTCCGCTCGAGCATCAGCAGCCGGATATCGACGATCCTTCCACCGGATTTCTTTGGGACAACGTAGCTCATCACGGCCTGACCTACCGCGACTACGGCGAGTATGTCAGCGCGGAGTGGTGCAATCGGCCACGAAAGGCCGCCTCCCCGAAGCAGGGAACACCGTCCGCGCAGGAAGTGCCTTGTCCGCGCACCGAACTTCATCAGGGAGATGCGTTGCCGCCGAACCTCGGCGACCCCCATGCCGCGCCTAGTCCGTATCCCTGGCCGGTGCCGCTTTTCAAAGGTGTACGACCATCGAAGGCGGTGCTGCGCGACCATTTCGATCCACTCTATCCCGACTTTAATACCGACTACCCGGACCAGCTTCGCGCCGACGAATTCCTGAACGAATTCGCCGCCTACACTCGTGCCCGCGAGTCGAAGGAAGGAGCTGATCTGGAATTGCCCGCTTTCGTCCTGCTTTATCTTCCCGACGATCACACCGGAGGCACGCGTCCCGATCATCCTCGTCCCGCCGCCTCCGTAGCGGACAACGACCTGGCACTTGGACGAGTGGTTGACGCCGTTTCGCACAGCGTTTACTGGGATGATACGGTCATCTGCGTCCTTGAAGACGACGCGCAGAACGGTGGCGATCATATCGACGCTCATCGATCCATCGCTTTCGTTGTGAGCAAGTATTCGCCGGGCACGCCTGCCGAGCCCCATGTGGATCACCGTTTTTACACCACCGTGAATATGATTCACACCATGGAGATGCTCCTCGGTCTGCCTCCCATGAACCAGAATGACGCCTATGCCCCGGCGATGGGACCGTTGTTTGCCGGAGCCGGCAACCAACCCGCATTTGAGGCCGACTATCGGAATCTCAAGAATAATCTGATCTACGAGATCAACAAGGGCGATGCGCGAGGCGCTACTGAATCCTCGAAGATGGATTTCTCCCGGCCGGATGCCGCGGGCGCTGCGCGGCTCAATGACGTGCTCTGGCGCGATGAGAAGGGCGATACTCCCCCGCCCAAGCCTAAGCACTCGGTTTTGCCGGCTGGCGGCGACTAACCTGGCAGATATCCCTCAACTCGCAACGGGAAGGCCCGACGGCTGCTGAACTGCCGTCTGCGCGCCCTCCTCCGCTGAATGTGAACTATTTCTATTTATTGCCGATAGGCCCTGTATGAGCACCACCATGCGCGAAGTTCGTAGCCCGGTGATGACCATGGTGGAAGTTTCGTGGGAAGACCGTAGTGGGAGTCCTCAGACGGCAGCTGCGCGTATGGAAGACAGATCGATCAGCGGGGCGTGTATACGAATGAAAATGGCGATCGGGGTGGGTTCCCGGCTGAGAATTGGATGGCGTTTTGATCAGTTCTCCGGGGTTTGCAAATACTGCCGGCGGGAAGGTCACGAGTACGTGGTAGGGATTCTCAGAGATAGTTTGGAAGCCTCCGCAGCGTCCAGCCCCGCACTGGAGGCGAGCCCGCAGTCTATGATACAGGGCAGGAATTCTCCAGCCGATGCGCCAAAGAACCAAAGCGAGTCCCAGGGCAGCGGCGAAAACCATTCGGCGCAAATGCGGGCGGAGGCTTCGCCGGTCGTAGGCTCTGGTCTGCGCTCAGCGAAGCCGCGGCGCCAGGTTCACGAAGAAAGAAACCACGAAGCGGACCACTCTGCGAAACTTGAGAATCTTCATCGCGAGGTCCGCAGCCGACATTCTAAAACGCTCGTGAACCCTCGGAGAACCCAGATACGAACATCGCGGCCGTCAGAACCGAGAGAAGATCGCAACGACGAAGATCGCAAACACAAAGAGAGGAAGTCTATGGCAAGCAAATGGCTGGAACTGGCACTCGGGCACAACAAGCAGCCGGCGAAGACCCCGGGCGCCCATGGCTCCGCCGAGGAGAAGGGGAGCGGCAATGCCCACCAGACTCCGCGGGAGAAGAGGCTTCCAATCGATGGCGACGAAGGCGAGCTTGCAGTGGTGGCCATCGAGTTGTTGCCAGTCGAAGAAATTTACCGCGCCGCTGGAATTACGAATCCGCGGACCGGATACGGCATTGCTAAGGTGATCGAGATGCTTCACAGCGATCACGTCCGTGGATTATCGGCCGAAATGAAGCGGGCTGCCGTGCTCATGGCCCTTGACGCTTCGGGCACCGCTCTCGACCAAGTGCAGCGGGATGCGAAAGCCCGTCAGGAGGCGCTCGATAGCTACGAAGCGGCGCAAGCGAGACAAGTTGCCGCCGAATGGGCTCGTAAGGCGGAGGAAGACGCCCAGACTGAAGCCGAACTGGAACGGATCAAACAACAATATGCGGCACGCATCGCGCGTAACCATGAGGAGGTTGAGCGCGAGAAGACGGCGGTGAACGAGTGGTTGTCCGCCAAAAAAGAGGCGTCCGATAATTTGTCCGAGGCGCTGGAGTTGTGCATGAAGTTGTCCCCGCATGGGGCAGGCACTGCGCTTGTCAGGGCGGCGGCTGCAGGTTCCGAAGAGCCGCCAAGTAAGGCGTAAGTCGAGGCGTGTCCGTGCAGAGCATCAAGCGGATCGAGCCTGCTCGCGCCTCCTGGTTTCCCTTTGCTGGTCTTTGATCTTTATCTTTGCGATTTTTGCGGATGTGCGTTTGCGTGCTTCGCGGTGAAGGCTTTCCGTTCAACCTTGGAATCGCTCAAAAGATAATCCCGCAGCTCGTCACATTCCGCGCGCTACGCTGGTTCAAGATCCACCTGAGGCATAATCGCAAGCTCAAGCTTGGCCTGAACTGACAACCGCTTTACACTAGAGATGTGAAGATTGCGCTCGGGCAAATCAATCCCACCGTCGGAGATTTCTCCGGCAATGCCGCTAAGATAATTGAGTTTTCGCGCCGCGCGCAATCGCAGGGCGCGGCGCTGATTTTGTTTCCCGAATTATCGGTCTGTGGATATCCTCCCCGCGATCTGGTCGAGCGTCCGTCTTTCGTGGCACGGAATCGAGAAACAGCCGAGCACATTGCCGCCGAGACCCGCGGTATCGCCGTGATCTGCGGCCTGGTTACGCCAGCTGAATCGGAGACTGGCAAAGCGGCGATGAATTCCGCGGCCTTGTTGGAAGACGGCAAAGTCGCGTTCCTGCAATCCAAAATGTTGTTGCCGACCTACGACGTGTTTGACGAGATGCGCAACTTCGCTCCTGCCAAGCAGCAGCACTTGTTCTCTTTGGGCGCGAGCCGCGTGGCTTTGACCATCTGCGAAGACGCTTGGAACGATAAGCTTTTCTGGCCTAAGCGGCTCTATACCATCGATCCCATTGATGCCCTGGTGCGGGCTGGTGGCAATATTGTCCTGAATATTTCCGCATCGCCGTTCTGGATCGGCAAACGCGAAGTGCGCCGCGACATGCTGGCTTCAATCGCACGCCATCACAAGGTTCCGGTCGCGATGGTCAACCAGGTTGGAGGCAATGACAGTCTGCTCTTCGATGGCTCCAGCATTGTCCTGAGCGCCGAGGGAAATGTAATCGCGCAAGCCGCTTCGTTTAAGGAAGATCTCATCTACTTCGATTCGAAGACCTTAGCCGGCGATATGCTCGAACAGATTGAAGGCGAAGAAGCCAGCGTCTATGCCGCTCTTATGCTCGGCACTCGCGACTACATTCAAAAGTGCGGCTTCAAGAAAGCGATCATCGGGTTAAGCGGGGGGATCGATTCCGCGCTGACTGCCGTCATCGCGGCGGATGCTGTGGGTCCGGAGAATGTGATCGGCGTAGGCATGCCGGGGCCGTACTCTTCGCCCGGATCGATCGACGACGCTCGTAGCTTGGCCAAGAATCTTGGCATTCGATTCGAGTTACTCTCGATCAATTGCGCGGTAACGGCGTATCGCGAAACCCTTAAAGATATTTTCGCGGGCTTGAAAGAAGACGTGACGGA
>Ga0302320_10017245_pt1 | contig 14676 bp, 10 predicted proteins | sample Bog_T0_3_FD_202130 | JGI IMG/M metagenome (GOLD analysis project Ga0302320, IMG submission 202130) | Peat permafrost microbial communities from Stordalen Mire near Abisko, Sweden - Bog_T0_3 | ecosystem: Environmental > Terrestrial > Soil > Wetlands > Peat | place: Sweden: Abisko, Stordalen Mire...
CGTATTCCTCCAGCGCAAGCATCAGGCCGTCGGCGGCCATTTCCACGGGATACAACCCTTTGGCGAGCTTGCGTGAAAGGTCAATCCCCTGCTCCATCAGTTCGACGAGTTTGCCGGCGTCGGCGGCCTCGCTCAGACGGAGTGCGGTGAGTTTTTCCTCCAGCACCTGGCCGGCGAGCGTAGCTCCGGTGAGCTGCTGGCACAAACCGTCATGCAAATCCTGCCCGATGCGGTGCTGTTCGCGCTCGCTGATTTCCAGCAGCTCGCGCTCGAGACGTTCGCGCTCGGCCATTTCGTCGGTGAGCGCAGCGGTGCGCTGCCGCACCTGCGCTTCCAATTGCTGCTGAAACGACCGCAGCCGGGACAGCAGCCAGACGACCACGAGATAAAACGCCAGAAGAATGACGGCGTTCCAAATGGGAATCAGCGGATTGGAAAAGCGCGCGCCGCTGGCGATGTCCCCCAGCACCCAGACCACCACGCTCAATACCGACACGAAAGCCCCGAACCATTTGCCGACAAACCAGACGGCCAGCGCCACGCCCAGCAGATAAAACACCGAAAAGGAAATTTCATGGCCCGTCCAATAATCCACCGCCCCAATCACCGCCACGATCACCAAAGCCGCGATCACGAAACCGGCGCGGGAATAATGTTCCAGTTGTTTGACAAATTTCAGCAAGGTGGTCTGGGTGGCTTGGGGGTTTGCGATCCGTGTTTCATAAACAACAAACGTTCCACCCAGTGTCAAACGCAATGTCGCCATCCGCAATCAAAAAGGTTCAGCGACCGCCTTCGGGCAGGAGCCAGTGTGTCCGGCTGGCCCGGAAGACAAAGTCAGCGGGCCAGCAGCCGCAAGCCCGGCGGGCGGATGCGCCGGCAAGGTGTGCTTGGACTTGCGATTGAATGGAAACCCCGGCGCGCGCGACTCAGAGCGTCGCCTTGAACCGGTTAAGAATCTCGTGCCGGGGCACCGCGCTTTGCTTGAGCGCCTCGTGGCGTTCGATGACGCCCTGGCCGTAGGTCGTGGGCGGATTCGGGTTGCGATACATCACGCCGGTGTAAAGCTTGGTGCCGTAGGCGCGGGCCAGTTCGGTCGCTTTCGCCCGGTCGGCGGGATCGTGGCCGATGGATTCCAAGCTCTGCATATTGGTCTTGTGCGCCTTGAGCTGCTGGTCTTCCTGGCCATAGGTGACGCAGGGCGATTGGACGTTGATGAACGCGAAGCCGGGGAAGCGAATGCCCTCTTCGATGATCTTGCCGAGACCGACCATGTCCGCCGGCGTGCCTTGCGCCACGAACGACGCGCCGTAGCCCATGACGTATAGCAGCGGGTTTACCGGGTCTTCGAGGCTGCCAAAACTGGACGTGACGGTCTTGCGTCCGCGCTGCGAGGTGGGCGAGAGCTGGCCTTTGGTGAGGCCGTAAATCTGGTTGTCCATCACGATGTAGGTGAGGTCAATGTTGCGCCGGATGACGTGCGCGACGTGGCCGCCGCCGATGGAAAAACCGTCGCCGTCGCCGCTGGCCACGAGCACGAGCAGTTCCGGGTTGGCGAGCTTGATGCCTTGCGCGATGGGCAGCGAACGGCCATGCACGGTGTTAAAACCATAAGCTGTCGTGTAACCAGGAATACGGCTCGAGCAACCGATGCCGGAGACGAACGCGATTTCATGCGGCGGCCGGGCGATGTTCGCCAGCGCGCGCGTGATGGCGGTGACGACGCCAAAGTCGCCGCAGCCGGGACACCAGATGGGTTTGAGGTCGCTCTTGAAATCGCCGGGCACGAATTTGGTCAGCGAGATCGGTTTCGCAGGAGCTTCGAGAGTGGTCATATAATTTTCTCTTTCTTGAAAAGTTTTCGCGGTTCAGTTTTCGACGGGTTCGGGTTGTTGCTGGCTGCTTTGAATGGCGACGACCATTTCGCGGAGCAGCTTGAGCACTTCGGACGGCAGGATGGGATTGGAGCCGCTCTTGGCGAACGGTTTGACTTCCGCCGGTAAATCCACATTCATCCGCACGATGCGATAGAGCTGCGCCTGGTAGGATTGTTCGATGAACAAGCCGCGTTGCACGGACGCGAAGAAATCCTGATAGACCGTCTCGGCCACGGGATAAAGCAGCTTGGGCACGAGCAGTTTCACCTGCAAGCCTTCCGCCTGCGCCAGCCGCAACGCTTCCCGCGCCACGCCGGCCACGCTGCCCCAGCTCACCATGCCGATGGGCGCGTCCGGGTCGCCTTCCACGGTGAAAAGATCGCGGCGATTTTTCAGCGGATTAAACTTGTTGAACCGCTTTTCGTTCATCCGCGCGTGCATCTCGCCGCTGGCGGTCGGACGGCCTTGTTCGTTGTGCTCGATGCCGGCCGCGAGATAGTTGCCGCCAACCATGCCGGGATGGCTGATCGGGCTGATGCCGGATTCGGTCAGCTTGAAGCGCGAGTAATTTGTCAGTTCCGACCCGCTCGGATGCCGACGCTCAATGATCTGAAATTTTGAAGTATCAATCGGATCAACGGTCTCCTTGCGCTGGGCAATTTCTTGGTCGGACAAAACAATTACCGGCGTCTGATAATATTCAGCCAGATTGAACGCTTCCACCGTGACGCCGAAAATATCCGCGACGCTCGTGGGCGCCAGCACCGGTCGCAGGCAATCGCCATGCGCCGAAAAAGCCGCCTGAAATAAATCGGACTGTTCAGCTTTCGTTGGCATGCCCGTGGACGGCCCGCCGCGCTGGACGTTGACACACACCAGCGGCAATTCGGCCAGACTCGCGAGGCCGAGCATTTCGGTCTTGAGCGACATGCCGGGACCGGACGTGGCGGTCATCGCTTTCTTACCGGCGAACGACGCGCCGACCACGGCACCAATGCCAGCGATTTCATCCTCGGCCTGCAAAACGGTTCCGCCATATTTCCAGATCTCGCGGTCAAGAAATTGCATGATCTCCGTCGAGGGCGTGATGGGATAGCCGCCGAAAAATGTGCAGCCGGCAAAAATCGCGGCCGCCGCGCACATGTCATTGCCATCCGTGAGGAGCTTGGCCTCGCCGCCGGAGGTCGGAGCCGAGAGCTTGCGGTCTTGCGGCAGTGGATTGGCGGCGGTGAAGTCAAGTCCGGCCTGGAACGCGCGCACGTTTCCTTCCACCACGGTGGCACCTTTCTTCGCAAATTTTTTGCGGATGCCCGCCAACATGCTTTCGCGACCGATGCCGAACCAGCCCGCGAGCAGTCCCGCGATCACAATGTTCTTGGCCTTGTCGGTGCCGGCATGTTCCGCAGCCATCGCGGTGATCGGCACGCTGAAGACAATCGCCGGCTTCACACCTGGCAACGGCAGTTGGTCGGGCGCGACGCCGGTGTTGCTTTCGTAAATCACTATGGTCGCGGCTTCGACGGGCAGTTCTGAGCCGAACCGGCGAAAATCTTCCCAGTTGAGCGCCACGGCCACGCTGAGCGGGCCGTTTGGATTGAGCACGGGTTGCGTCGCCAGCCGCAGCCGGCACGAAGCCTCGCCGCCGCGGATCTGCGAGCCGAAGCTCTTGGTCATGACGCAGTGATAACCTTCCAGCGCGGCCGCCGTGATCAACGATTCGCCCGCCGAAATCACGCCGTCGCCACCGGAACCGGCAATGCCTATAATCAAATCTTCATTCATTTATTATCAATTCACCCGATGTTCGGCCTGCCCGCTAACCTTCTTTTGCCAAATCCTCAACAATTTTAGCAAATCGTCTTCGTCAGGAAAATGTCGAGCCTCTGATCATGACCAGCGTTCGTGATGATTTGTCCGCATCTGATTTGTTTGAACGCAAACCGGGTCTTTGCTCTCCATTTTTTGTGCTTACGCGGATTAACCGTTGGCAAATGCGCGCCCGGTTCGTAAGCTGATCGAAAGTTCATGCGACAATTCAACAACATTGCGGTCAATGCCTTCATGGAACTCATCCGGCAGCCGATTTTTCTGCTTTTGATGACGGGATCCGTGCTGTTCGAGATTTTTCTCGCGGTGCCGTATTACTTCGCGTTTGGCGACGAGCCGAAGCTGGTGGAGAACAGCGCGCTGGCGGTGATGCTGTTGGCCGGCCTGTTCGGCGCGGTGTTGAGCGCATCGTCGTCGCTGGCGCGGGAAATCCGCAGCGGCACGGCGCTGGCCGTCCTGTCCAAGCCGGTCAGCCGCGCGCAGTTTCTGCTGGCGAAATTCGCCGGCCTGGCGGCGGCGCTCCTGATTTTGACCTATGTGAACATGATCGGCGTCCTGATCGCGAGCCGCATGGCGTTCGATGCCTACGGGAAAACGGATTTGCCGGCCGTCGGGATTTTCGCGGCGGGCATCGCCGTCGCCTACGCGCTGGCGGGTTTCGGAAATTTTTTCCTGCGGCGGCCGTTCATCAGCAACGCCGTGCTGGGCATGGTGGTGATGACCACGCTGGCGGCGATCGTGATTTTTCAGTTCACCACGCAGATGGAAAGCATGGGCACGCGCGCGCAGGTGAACTGGAACCTGCTGCCGGCGGGACTTTTGGTCCTGTTCGCGTTGTGGGTGCTCGCGGCGGTGGCGCTGACGTGTTCGACGCGGTTCGACACGATTCCGACGCTGGCGATCTGCTCGGCGATTTTTCTGGTCGGGCTGATGTCGGATTATTTCTTCGGCCTGCCGGCGTCCAAAGGCAGTTGGTGGGCTTCGACGCTTTACAGCGTCGTTCCGAACTGGCAGATTTTCTGGCTCGGCGACGCACTGGACATGGGTAAAAACACCTTTCAGTGGGGTTATGTCGCGAAGGCGTTCGGCTACATGATGTGTTATGCCGGCGCGGCGCTGGCGGTGGGCACGGCGCTGTTTGAAGAAAGAGAATTAAGCTGAACGTTAAATCGTTGAATTGTCGAATCGTTAAATCGGTTCGGCAAATTTCAATGTAACGATTTAACCATTTAACATTTTAACAAAACGTGGAACGCAACGTTCAAAAAAACGGTCTGGTGAATCTGATCGCGGCGGCGCTGGTATTCGTCGCCGCGTTCGTCGTCACGACGTATGCCCGCTCGCCGGCCGGGGAGGCTGCCTCGATCTTCCTCGGACTCGCGGCGCTGGTCGCCTTCGCGAGCTGGTTCCAGATGCGGCTTGAGGAAAATGAGCGGCTGGAAAAGCTGGAGATTGACGAACTGTCCCGCACCAAGGGTGGCTCGAACCTTTTTGAGGCGAAGGACTCGGAGGTTTTTCCGGCGCGGCGTGCGCGCGAACAGTTCGAAAAATTCTTCGTGCCGGGCTTTGGCGTGCTGCTGCTGCTGCTGGAAGCCGGCGGCGCGTGGCTGCTCTGGCGCTGGATCGCCGGCGCGACCAGCGTGATCGCGCCGGACCGCGCGATGCCGGCGTTGTCGCTGTTCGCCATCTTCGCGCTGCTGCTGTTTTTGCTCGGACGGTTTTCCGTGACAATGGCGCGTCTGGAAAACCACCGGCTGCTCCGGCCCGGCGCGAGTTTTCTTTTGCTCGGCGCATATATTTGCTTCGTCACGGCGCTGGCCATCGCCGGCGTCAAAACGGAACTGCCCCGGCTGGATCATTACGTCGCAAAAATCCTTTGCGTGCTGCTTGGCCTGATGGCGGCGGAAATTTTCATCACGCTCCTGCTGGAAATCTACCGGCCGCGCGTGAAGGGAAAAATCTCCCGGCTGGTCTATGACAGCCGGATTGTCGGTATTCTCGCGCAGCCGGAAAGCCTGTTCACGACGGCGGCGCAGACAATTGACTACCAGTTCGGCTTCAATGTTTCCGAGACGTGGTTTTTCCAGCTCCTGAAAAAAAATCTGCTCCTGCTGCTGCTGGCGCAACTCGCTGTGCTGCTGCTGTCCACCTGCGTCGTGTTTGTGGACGCCGGCGAACAGGCCGTGCTGGAACGGTTCGGCAAGCCGGTCGCCACGCTTGTCCCCGGTGCGCATTTCAAGCTGCCGTGGCCGGCGGACCGGGTTTATCACTATCGCACGGAGCAGATCCAGACGTTTGATGTCGGCTATACGCCGGACGCGCAAAGTGAAAACGCGAACACGATTTTGTGGAGCGTCAGCCACGCGAAGGAGGAAAATTTTCTCGTCGGCAACCGCGAGCCGGTGACGATCAAAAATGAAAACGCCGACACCAACGACACGCTGAAGGCGCCGCCAGTGAGCCTCATCACCGTCAGCATTCCGGTGCAGTTCCAGATCAACGACGTGATGGCATGGGCTTACACCAACGCCGATCCGGCAGGCCTGTTGCAGGATTTGGCCACGCGCGCCGTCGTGCATTATCTCGCGGGTGTGGATCTGAATTCCGTCATGTCGCAGGCGCGACTGGAAGCAGCGCAGACTTTGCGCGATCAAATCCAAACCGCCGCCGACGCGCGCCAGTTGGGCGTGAAAATTCTTTTTGTTGGCTTGCAGGACATTCATCCGCCGGTGAAGGTGGCGGGCGACTATGAAAAAGTTGTCGGTGCCGAGCAGTCGAAGCTCGCCGCGATTTTGAATGCGCGCGCCGACGCCATCCAAACAAACGCCGTGGCGGGCGCGCTGGCGTTCACGACCACCAATGTCGCCGAAGCCACGCGGCAGCGGCTCGAAGTCTCGGCGCTGGCGAAGGCGGCGCTGTTCACCAACCAGATTCCGGCATTCGCCGCCGCGCCGTCGGTTTACCGGCAGCGCGCGTATTTCCAGACCTTCGCCGCCGCGACCGGCAATGCGCGCAAATACATTCTGCTCGTCACCAACACGCAGGACGTGGTGATTTTTGATCTGGAGGACAAGATCCGCGAAGACCTTTTGAATTTGAACGTGAACGAAAAACCTTAACCGCCATGAACCGAAATTTTTTAACCGTCGTCATCGGCGCAGTGCTGATCGCCATTTTTGCGCTGCTGTTGTTTGTCTTTCAAGTGCGCCAGTCCGAGGTCGCCGTCGTCACCACCTTCGGCAAGCCCGTGGCGACCTACACGAATGCCGGCGCGTATTTCAAAATGCCCTGGCCGGTGCAGAAGGTTTACAAGTTCGACCAGCGCGTTCAGAATTTCGAGGACAAGTTCAGCGAGAACCTCACGGCGGACAACAACAACCTCCTCACGAGCGTTTATGTCGGCTGGAAAATTTCCGACGCGGCGACGTTCTTTCCGAAATTCGCTGGCGGCTCGGTGCCCGCCGCGCAGCGGATGCTCGAAAGCATGTTGCGCAGCGCCAAGAGCGCGGTCATCGGCCAGCACACGTTGTCCGAATTTGTGAACGTGGATCCGAAAGACCTTCATTTTGATGCGATCGAACAGGAAATTGAGCAGTCGGTTCAAGCCCAGTTGCAGACGAACAATTGCGGCATCCAGCTCGAATTTCTCGGCTTCAAGAAAATCGGCCTGCCGGAAAGCGTGACGCAGGCGGTGTTCGAGCGCATGACCGCTGAACGGACGGTGCTCATCAGCCGCGCAAAATTTGAAGGCGAGGCCGAGGCGCAAAAAATCAAGTCCGCCGCCGACCGGCTGGCGTCCGAAACCGTCAACAACGCGGTGGCTGACGCCACGCGCATCCGCGGCGAAGGCGAGGCCGAGGCCGCCAAGGTGCTGCCGGTGTTCCAGCAGAATCCCGAGCTGGCGAATTTCCTCCTGAGAATTGACGCGCTCCAGCAGTCGCTCAACCAGCGCTCGACCTTGATATTCGACGAGCGCACGCCGCCGTTCGATTTGTTCACCGGTATTCCGGCCAGTTCATCCACGAAATAATTTTTGGCGAAATGATCTTTTACGTTCAAAGCATGGATTGGGGGAGCGCGGGCGTCCCGCCTGCGGAACCCGGCGTCGCGCCGGGTTCTAGTTCCACAAACTTTAGTCATGTCAACGAAGCGTCCGGCGCGACGCCGGACGCAGCACGCGAGACGCGTGCGCTCCCAAACTAATTTGTTGAAATGAGCGACGAGCATCATCATCACGATCACGCGCACGAATCGGCCGCGCCGGTGGCGGCGGACGACGCCGGTTCACAGGCGCTTGCCGAGGCGCTGGGCAGCAGCTTTGCGATTGTCAAAATCGTCATGGTGCTGATGGTCCTCGCGTTTTTTGCCTCCGGCTTTTTCACCGTCGGCCCGCAGGAAAAGGCGGTGATCCTCCGCTTCGGCAAGCCGGTCGGCGAAGGACAAAAAGCCTTGCTGACGGCTGGACTGCACTGGTCGCTGCCATATCCGATTGACGAAGTCGTGCGGATTCCGATCTCGGAAATCCAGAAAGTTTCCTCCAACAACGGCTGGTATCAGACCACGCCGGAGCAGGAATTGAGCGGCGAAGAACCGCCCGCCGGGCCGTCGCTAAACCCGGCGATTGACGGCTATGTGATCACCGCCGACCGCAACATCATCCACACCCGCGCGACGCTGTATTATCACATTGATGACCCGATTCATTACGTGTTCGACTTCGTGGCCGCCTCGAACACCGTGCAGAACGCGCTGGACAACGCGCTGCTCTTCACCGCCGCGAAGTTCAACGTGGATGACATCCTCACGCGCGACGTGGCCGGCTTCAAAGACGCCGTGCAGCAGCGCGTCGGCGATCTGGTGGAGCAGGCGCAGCTCGGCATCGTCATTGACCAGTGCGAGGTGCAGAGCATCCCGCCGCGCGAACTGCAAAATGTTTTTTCGCTGGTCACCACCTCGCGCGAAAACCGCAACAAGGCGCTGCTCGACGCGCACAGCTACGAGAACCAGGTCTTGAACCAGTCCGGCGCGCAGGCCACGTCCGTCACCAACGCCGCCGCCGCCGAGCGCGCCCGCTATGTCCAGGCCATCACCGCCGAGGCGAAGCGGTTCGGCGACCTGCTGCCGCAATACCAGGCCAACCCGGATCTGTTCGTGCAGATGACGTTTGTGTCGGCGGTGGAACAGGCGTTCACGAACGTGCAGGACAAGATTTACCTGCCGTCGCGCGCCGATGGCAAACCGCGCGAACTTAGGTTAATGTTGAACCGCGAGCCGCAGCAGCCGAAACCGGCGGCGACGCCGTAAAACGAAAATGGACGCGATGAAAAAAAAGAAAGTGTGGAGAGTGGCATTCGCCCACTTTGCGTCAACTTTCATCTGTGGAGTGGCATTGATAGTAACATCGCTCGCTTTCCCCTACTTTCCAAATTCCCCGAAATTTCTTTGGCTGTCTTTTGAAAGCACCTTGTTCGCCTTACTGCAACCACAATTTTGGATTGCACCAAGAGTTTTTACCATGGAGAACTTTTACTCGTTTCCGCTTTTCGGTTTTTCGATGGTGTTAGCTTTCTACATTATTTCAGTTCCGCTTTGGAGCTATTGCTTTGGACTTATTTTAGTCAAGCTGGACAATTGGCTGACCATTTTCCAGTTCTCGGTAGAAAAGTTTTTTAATCGTAAACCGGCAATCGTAAATCGTAAATTTGTATGCAAGTCACGTCACTGTTAAGCCAGCACGAACACGAGCACGGCCCGGAGTGCGGCTGCGGCCATGACCACGAACATTCCGTGGTGCATCTGTGGCAGACCCTCACCGGCGTCGTCTTCGTCCTCAACGCCTATGTCGTGGACTGGCTGTTTCAGTCGGGTGGCACCGTCGCCAGCGCCAGCGCCATGATCGGCGCGATCATCCTCGGCTATCCCATCATCGTCACCGCCATCAAGGATTTGCGGCGCGGCCGCCTGAGCATCAACGAACTCGTCGCCATCGCCGTGCTCGCCGCGTTCGCGTCGGAAGATTACAAGACCGCCGGCATCGTCGCCTTCTTCATGCTCACCGGCGAAATCATCGAAACCCGCACCGCCGAGGGCGCGCGCGACTCGATCGAATCGCTTATCAAGCTCACGCCCACCAAGGCGCGGCGCATCAGGAAAGACGGCGGCGAAGACGAAGTCGCCGCGAGCGAACTCGCCGTCGGCGACGTTATCCGCATCCGTCCCGGCGACAACGTCGCGGCGGACGGCCTCATCGTGAACGGCCAGGGTTCGTTCAACCAGGCCACCATCACCGGTGAATCGTTGCCCGCCGACAAAAAATCCGGCGACGAAGTATTTGCCGGCACGCAAAACCTCACCGGTGTGCTGGAAATCAAAGTCACCCGCGCCGGCACCGACACGACGCTCGGCCGCGTGCGCGAACTGATCATCGCGGCGGAGCAGACCAAATTGCCGATCCAGAAAATCGTGGATCAATACATGGGTTTTTACACGCCGCTCGTGCTGGTCATCGGAGCGCTCGTCTGGGCGTTCACCCACGACTTGAGCCGCGTCATCGCCGTGTTCGTCGTGTCCTGCCCGTGCGCGTTCATTCTCGCGACGCCGACCGCGATGGTCGCCGCGCTGTCCGCCGCCGCACGCCTGGGCATTTTGATCAAGAATGTCGCTGACATCGAAGCCGCCGCGAAGATCAACGCGTTTGTCTTCGACAAGACAGGCACGCTCACGACCGGCCAGCTCGCCGTCAGCCGCCTAATGCCGATCGGCGAAACCAAGCCCGCCGAACTGCTGCGCTTTGCCGCCTCCGCCGAAAAATACAGCAACCATCCGACCGCCAAGGCGCTCGCGAAACTCGCGGGCGAAGCCGGCGTGCCGCTGGCCGAGCCGAAGGATTTTGCCGAGACCGCCGGCCGTGGCGTGAAGGCGCACATTGACGGTGCAACCATTTTGGTCGGCCGCGCGCAATGGCTCAAAGACAACGGCGTGGCGGCGAGTTTTGAAAAGTCCGTTGACCTCAACGAGGCCGAGGGCTGGAGTTTGATTTTTGTCGCGCGAGACGGGCATTGCATCGGCTGGGTCGGCTTGCAGGACCAGACGCGCTCGGAAGCGGCGGAAGCGCTCGCTGATTTGAAGACCGCCGGCGTGCGCCGCGTCGCGATGATTTCCGGCGACCGTCAGGCCGTGGCCACGCGCGTTGCGGCGGAGATCGGCTGCGAGGAAGCGCAGGGCGACTGTCTGCCGCAGAACAAGGTGGAATTTGTCCGCGCCATGAAGGTCAAGGGCTACAAGGTCGCGGTCATCGGCGACGGCGTGAACGACGCGCCGGCGCTGGCGGCGGGCGACATCGGCATCGCGATGGGCGCGGCGGGCAGCGAAGTCGCGATTCACAGTGCGACGATTGCGCTCATGAACAACGATCTGCGCCGGCTGCCGTTCTTGGTGAAACTTTCGCGCAGCACTCGCACGGTCATCAACCAGAATTTCGCATTCGGAGTCTGCTTCATTCTTACTGGCTGGACGCTGACGACATCCGGCATCGTTGGCCCGATCACCGCCGCGATTCTGCATGTCACCGGCACGCTCATCGTGATTTTCAACAGCGCGCGGCTCGTGCGCAAAGGCGAGGAACTGGAACATTTCCATCCCGAAGCCGTCGCCGACAGACACGACCACGGCTCGCCGCGCAAGCCTGCGGGCGAACTGACGCCGAAACTGGCGTGAAAAATGAAAGCGCCTGCGGAACATCAGGTCTATCTTTCAAAACAAGATTATCCGTTGAGATGCTCGACAGAAGTTTTTGAAAATGACGAACTGAATTTGTTAAATCGTTATGGCTTCTGGATTGAAGCCTTGGTTGACGGTGTGATTTTACCAATAACTGACGAGGAAAAACTATTGTTAGATGTTCACGCTGGCAAACTTGAACCAATGAGCCTGCAAGAATGTGCATGGCGAAGCTGATTGAAAGAAGAGCGTGGGAGAAAAGTGAACGCGAATCGCCGCATTACAAATTGATTGATAAATCTGAGCAATGGTTTAGTAGGTCAGACTGGAAGAAAATGAGAAGTCAGAAAAACTTTTAGTAAAATTTTAGTTATGCCCGTCGCCGAATTAAATCCGCAATCCGCAATCCGCAATCCGCAATCGAACGGCGAAGTCGTCGTGTCCGTGCGCGGGCTGACGAAAATCTTCAAGGATTTCTGGAACCGGCCGAAAGCGCGCGCGGTGGACAATGTGGATTTTGAAGTCCGGCGCGGGGAGGTTTTTGGTTTGCTCGGACCAAATGGCTCCGGCAAATCCACCACGGTCAAGCTTCTGCTCGGTTTGCTGAATCCGACGAAGGGTCACATCGAGGTCTTCGGCCATTCGCCGCGCCATGTGCAGACGAAATCGCGCATCGGCTATCTGCCGGAGGAATCGTATCTCTACCGCTACCTCAATTCGCGCGAGACGCTGGATTTTTTCGGAAACCTGTTTCATCTCTCGAAAAGCGAACGTGACAATCGCGCCGAGCAATTGCTGGAAATGGTCGGCCTCGGCAAAACGCAGACGCGCGCGGTCGGTGAATTTTCCAAGGGCATGCAGCGCCGGATCGGTCTCGCGCAGGCGCTCATCAACGATCCCGATCTGGTGATTCTCGACGAGCCGACCGCCGGCCTCGACCCCATCGGCTGCCGCGAGGTGAAGGATTTGATTGTCGCGCTCGCGCGGCGCGGCAAGACGGTGATCTTGAGCAGCCACCTGCTTTCCGATGTCGAAGACGTTTGCGACCGCGTCGTAATTTATTACGGCGGAAAAATCCAGGCCGCCGGCACGCTGAAGGAACTGCTCGCCGAGCCGGACACGCTGCGCATCACGACGCCGGTGCTGCCGCGCGAAACTCTGGAAAAGGTTTTGGCAATCATCCGCAAGGACATTTCCAGCGGCGAAGTGCGCGTGGACAATCCGACGCAGAATCTCGAAAGCTATTTCCTCGACGTGGTGGCGAAGGCGCGTGCGGCCAACGAAACCAGCGGCGCGCAATCCGGCGCGCGTGTGGCCGAGTATTTGCGCGGCGGCGTGGCGGCCAGGCCGGAAGCGGAGACGGTTCTGGAAAAGCTGTCCTTGCCTCAACAAGTCGCGCAGCCAACTGTTGAAGCCAAACCGGTGGCACAAACGGTCGCGCCGAAGGTGGATGACAAAAAACTGGAAGCTTTGGCGCAAATGAGCCAGCCAACGCAGCCACCGGTCAAACCTGCGCCGGAAACGAAGCCGGTGGATTTGTCGAAGGCGGATGAAAAATTGTCGTCGCTGCTGGGAAAGAAAAAATGATTTTCACCGCAGAGGCGCCGAGACGCCGAGAAATCTCAACATCAACTCTGAGCCTCCGCGTCTCGGCGGTAAATTAAATTGAAATGCAAAGAATTTTCGCCATCGCCTGGTTGACGTGGAAGGCCGCGCTGCGGTTCCGGCTCTTCCTCGTCATCGCGGTGCTGCTGATTCTGGCGGTGGTCGGCCTGCCGCTGGTCATCCAGGACGACGGCACAGCGCAGGGGTTCACGCAGATTATTTTGACCTACACTTTGAGCGCCATCACGGTGCTGCTCGGCATCTCGACGCTCTGGTTGGCCTGCGGCACGCTGGCGCGCGACATCGAGGAATGCCAGATCCAAGTGGTCGCGACGAAGCCGATTGCGCGCTGGCAGATCTGGCTGGGCAAATGGCTCGGCATCGTGTCGCTGAACGCGGCTCTGCTGGCGATTTCCGGCTCGTGTGTTTTTGGATTGCTGCAATGGCGCGCGACGAAGCTGCCGGCGGCGGAACAGGAAAAATTGCGCGAGCAGGTGCTGGTGGCGCGCGGCTCGGCCAAGGAAAAGGATTTTTCGGCGGAAATTGACGCCGAGGCGAAACAGATTTTACAGGAGCGGTTGAAAAGCAGCCCGGTGACGACGGCGGATTTGCCGGAGGTGCAGAAGCAGATTCGCGAGCAGGTGAAGGCGTCGTATCAGGTCGTGCAGCCGGCTTACACGCGCGCATGGCAGATTGACCTGGACTTTGCCAAAAATTATTTGCAGGACAAGCCGCTGCAACTGCGCGTGAAATTCAACGCGGCGCAGAAAACCGCGTCGGGCACCTACCTCGCCCTGTGGCAGGTCGGCGTGCCGGAGTCCGCGAAGCTCTGGCAGCCGGAAGAGCCGATGAGCCTTGCAGCGGACACGTTTCACGAATTTGCCATCCCGCCAAATCTGTTTGACACAAACGGCGTGCTGACCGTCCTGTTCGTGAACCCGAACGAAACGGCGTTGTTGTTCCCGCTCGAAGACGGCATGGAAGTTTTGTATCCCGAAGGCGGCTTCGCGCTGAATTTCGCGCGCGGGCTGGCGATCATTTTTTGCTGGATGGCGCTGCTGGCGGCGTTGGGGCTGGCGGCGGCGAGTTTCCTCTCGTTTCCGGTCGCGGCATTTTTCTCGCTGGCGCTGCTGGTGGTCATCCTTTCGAGCGGCACGCTGGCGGACGCGGTCGAGACCGGCACCGTCGTGGGAGGCAACGAGGAGACCGGCGTGATGGGACATTCGGGCGCGGACGCGGTGTTGATCCCGATGTTCAAGGGCATTCTCGCCGTCACGCGGCTGATTGAGAATTTTTCACCGATTGACGCGTTGAGCACCGGCCGCGCCATCACCTGGACCGAACTGGGACTGGCGGTCGGCCAAATCGTTCTGCTGCTCGGCGGCCTCGTCGCGCTGGCGGGCATCATGTTGTTTCAGCGTCGCGAACTGGCGACGGCGCAGGGAAACCAATGAAGAAAATGTTACAGGTTGAAAGTTGCAGGTTGCAGGTTACCGCAAACGCGCGGGAACTGGTTTCAACTTTCAACCTTCAACCTTCAACCTTCAACCGGTGTTCATGAACCCGCGCGCCAAAAAAATTCTCCTGCTCCTGCTCGCGGCGCTTTTGCTGGCGGGTTCCGGGCAGATGCAAAAAGCCATGAACCGCG
>Ga0302320_10017246_pt1 | contig 14675 bp, 11 predicted proteins | sample Bog_T0_3_FD_202130 | JGI IMG/M metagenome (GOLD analysis project Ga0302320, IMG submission 202130) | Peat permafrost microbial communities from Stordalen Mire near Abisko, Sweden - Bog_T0_3 | ecosystem: Environmental > Terrestrial > Soil > Wetlands > Peat | place: Sweden: Abisko, Stordalen Mire...
TCGACCGGCGCGGATTGCTCGATCGGAGCTCGGCGATTCGAACGGAGCTGTATGGGTCACTGGCGCTCACCGGCAAGGGACACGGCACCGATACGGCGATCTTGCTGGGGCTGAGCGGCGAGAAGCCCGACGAAGTGGATCCCGATGCCGTGAACCGCATCCGCGGTGCGGAAACAGTTCGCGCGCTCGGCCGCGGCGTCATCTCGTGTCCGATTTTGTTTCATCGCGAACTGGTTCTGCCCGGGCATCCCAACGCCATGCGCTTCACTGCGTTCGGCGCGAACGGCGAGTCGCTTTTCAGTCAGGTCTATTATTCGATTGGCGGCGGATTCATCCAGCTCGAAGGCGCGGCGGCGCAGGCGGCGGGCCGCGCCCCTGTACCTTTTCCGTTCGGCAGCGCGGACCAGCTTCTGCGCATCGCCGGCGACCACCAGTGGCCGATATGGCGAGTGCTTCTGGAGAACGAAAAGGCCTGGCGTTCCGAAGCCGAGATCCGCGCCGGCGTCACCCGCATCTGGCGGGCGATGCTCGGATCGATGGAGCGTGGCCTTTGCACGGAAGGCATTCTTCCCGGCGGATTGAATGTTCGGCGGCGAGCGCCGCGCCTCGCGAAGCGGATCGAAACGATTGGCTCCAAAGATCCGCTGGCGCCGCTCGATTGGGTCAACGTCTTCGCCATTGCGGTGAATGAGGAGAATGCCGCGGGCGGCCGCGTAGTTACCGCGCCCACCAACGGCGCTGCCGGAATCGTTCCCGCGGTAGGCCGCTACTACCAGCGGTTCATCGACGGCGCGAATGACGAGGGGCTATTCCACTACTTCCTCACCGCCGGCGCCATCGGCATCTTATATAAGGAGAACGCTTCCATCTCAGGCGCGGAGGTGGGATGCCAGGGCGAAGTCGGTGTGGCGTGTTCCATGGCGGCCGGCGGGTTAGTCGCCGCGATTGGCGGCACGAACGACGAGATCGAGAATGCGGCCGAGATGGGCATGGAGCATAACCTGGGAATGACCTGCGATCCGATTGGCGGCCTCGTCCAGATTCCTTGTATTGAGCGCAATGCGTTTGGTGCGGTCAAGGCGGTGAACGCCGCTCGCATGTCGGTCAGCGGACATGGCGAGCACAAGGTTTCGCTCGATCAGGTCATCGAGACGATGTATCGGACGGGTCTGGATATGCAGTCGAAGTATAAGGAGACCTCGCTGGGCGGCCTGGCGGTCAGCGTCGTGGAATGTTGACGATCACGTTTCCTTTCTTGTGTCCAGCCTCGACGTAACGGTGAGCCTCGGCGATCTGCTCCAGCGGATAGCATCTGTCGATCACTGTTCTGAGCTTGCCGACTTCGATCAGGCCCTTGAGAAAAGTCTGAGCTTCGGGCCCACCGCTGGCGATTCCACTCACCACCTTCCCTGCCCCTGTGGCGGCCGCCCACATCCCTCCGAACCAGGATGACCACAACGAACCCGCCACCAGAACATAAAAACCGCCTCGCTTGAGCGATTTCATGCTCCGCCGGAATCCACTCTTCCCCACCGTATCGAGGACGATGTCGTAGATTCTGCCGGCTTTCGAAAAATCGTCCCTCGTGTAGTCAATTACCTCGTCGGCGCCGAGTGACTTCACCAGATCCAGATTCGCGGCGCTGCAGACGCCCGTCACCTGCGCGCCGAAGTGCTTCGCCAGTTGCACCGCGAAGGTGCCCACGCTCCCCGACGCGCCATAGATCAGCACTTTCTGTCCAGCCTGAATCTTCGCTTTCCTGAGGAAATGCAGCGCCGAGATTCCACCGAACCAAACCGCCGCGGCTTCCTCGTGCGTTATGTTATCCGGTTTGATGGCGAGTGTGCGACCCTCAGGCACGCACACATATTCGGCGTAAGCACCAAACTTGAAACCAGTCGCCCCGAACACCTCGTCGCCAATTGCGAAGTGCGTCACGGCCTTACCCACCGACTCGACTTTGCCGGCGAACTCCATCCCCAGCGTCGGGATCTTCTTCGGCCGCCATAGGCCGTTCATGAATCGGATGAAGAATGGATCGGCTTTTCTGAGCCTCCAATCCGCCGCGCAAACCGTGGTCGCGACGATTCGAACTAGAACTTCGTTGTCCTTGGGAACAGGCTCTTCCACGTCCTCGATTTGAAGAACGTCTGGCGGGCCGTATCTGCGGTAGACGGCAGCTTTCAAACCAGATTTACTCCTCGCGCAACAGCGACAAAGGATCCGCCGACAAAGCGCGTTGCGCTGGAATCCACGTGGCGAGTAATCCCAGCAACGCCATCGCTACAACGACGCCGGCCAACACCAGGGGATCCCGCGGGGTCGCCTGATACACGATGGCCGCCAGTATCCGGCTGGCGAGAATTCCGAGCGCCAGTCCTGCAACCGACCCAAAAGCCAGCAACTGGAAAGCTCGTCCCAGCGCGGCTTGCAAAAGCTCGCCCCGCTGCGCGCCGAGGGCGATACGAATCCCCAACTCCTTCAGCCGCCTGCTGACGGAGTATGCCGCCATTCCAAAGATGCCGGTGATGGAGAGCATCGCGCCCAGAAGTCCCAGCACGCCCAGGGACATCGTCGCAATGCGCGGGGCAAATAGGGCGACGTCCATGGTCCACGTCTGGATATCCAAAGGCATGCCTTCATCCAGACCGTGCAGGGTGCGCCTGATGTCCGCCGCCAGTTGCTGCTGATCGCGGTCTGAGCGCACCACCAGGTTTGTCACCGGCGAGGGCATCTGCAAAGCTGGGAGAAACATGGCCGGCTGTGGGTCCTCGGCGAGCGTCAGGTATTTTCCTTGTTCCGCTATACCCACCACCTGAACGCGCGTCCCATCCGGCATTTTGAAATACCGGCCCACCGGGTTGGTTGCCGGCCCCAGGGTCAGACGTGCAAACTGCGGATTCACGATCGCGACGCGCGGCGAGTTTTTGTCGTCGTGCCATGTGAAAGCGCGGCCTGCCAAAAGCGACGTCCCAGCGGCATGGAAGTAGCCGGGAGAGATGTTGTAGACGAACGCCTCAGCCGCGCGATTGGTGGGACGCAGATCCGTCGTTTTGTCGGCAAAGACATGCGATTGAACCCAACCCCCTCGCAAGGGAGGCCAGGAAGTCAATCCCGCGGACTGCACGCCGGGAATCGCCTGCAGGGCGTCGATCATGCGATGTTGCATGGCGGGCACGCCATCGCCGCTGTAGCCGGCCATGGTCAGAACCGTATTCACCAGCAGCGCGTTCTTTGGTTCAAACCCGAAATTGCTCCGCATGGAGCGCGCCAGGCCACGCACGGCAACCAACGAAGAAGTAACCAGCACCGCACAGATTGTAATTTGCACGACCAGCAACACGTCTCGCATGCCGATCCGCCGTCCTCGGGTAGTTCTTGATCCTGACTTCACGATCTCATACGGATCGGTCCGGAGCACCTGGCGCAAGGGAACAACGGCGAAGAGGATTCCACTCACCAGAGCCAGCACCAATGCGACAGCATAAACAGTGGCGTCGGGATTCACGGGGATCTGGAGCGGAATCGTGGGCATAGGCTGCCAAACGCTGAGTCCGCGCAACAGGGCCACGCTGGCCACGAGTCCCACTGCGCCCCCGGCCATGGAAACCACCAGAGCTTCGGTAAACAGTCCCCGGAGAATCCGGTTGCGGCTGGACCCCAACGCGAGCCGCAGAGCCACTTCCCGCGAACGGTCTGTGGCGCGCGCGGCAAACAAGCTGCCGAGATTCGCACAGGCGGCCAGCAGAATCAAACCGGCCAGCAGCAGCAGGGCGCTTACGAATCCGCGGACCGGGCCGCCGAGCAAGTCCCCGGCCAAGCCGGGTCGCGTGAGCATAAAGGTCAGATTGGCGTGGTCCGCTGGATAGGTCTTTCCCAGGTAGCCGCCAATCGAGTTCAGATCGGAGATTGCCTGTGCTTGAGTGACTCCCGGCTTCAGATGTCCCAAGACCATCAGCAGGTATGGGTTTCCGCGATCGTTCAGGACCTCGTCGCCATCCAGTTGTGCTTTGTTTACGACGGGCACAAAGAAGGCGGGCGACATGAACAATAACGTCCCCTGGAAGTCAGGCGGCGCGACGCCGAGTACGGTGAAAGGTTGTTTGTTGAGCCGAACCACCCGGCCCACCACTCCGCGATCGTCCTGAAAGTGGCTGTGCCAATACGCGTAAGGGAGCACCATATACGGAGCGCTGTTGGGACCGTGCTCATCGGAGCCATGGAAGAAGCGGCCAAGATACGGCTTCACCCCCAACGCGTCGAAATAATTTCCGCTGACCAGAAAGCCCCAGACGCCGGATGAATCTTTACCTGAGTCGAGGCCCGCGGGCATCAGCGCGTAGGCCGCCAGACCCTCGAAGCTGCGGTTTCTATCGCGCAGATCGAGGTAATCGAGATAGGACTCCGGCGCAAACTTATCGCTCGCTCGTTCAATACCGTAAAGGCTCTCCGCCCGGGGTGCGTTCCGCGGGTGCAGGATCAAGGCATTCAATATGCCGAACACTACCGCATTCGCGGTAATTGCCACAGCCAGCGTTATAACGGCGACGATGGCGAAGGCAGGGGACTTGCGCAACACACGAAGGCTGAAGCGGAGATCCTGGAAGCAAGTTTCGAGAAAGTTGCCGCGGAGCGCTTCGCGGCACTCTTCTTTGAACCGCCCGTGGCCGCCGAACTCGATGCGTGCGCGGCGTTCGGCTTCAGCACGCGGGAGACCCGACCGTTCCAGATCGTCCGCGCGGTGCTGGATGTGGGAGCGCAATTCCTGCTCCACGTCGTCGTCGCCTTGCCGTTTGAATGTCATATCTCCTCCGGTCGGGCGCCCAGGGCGGAACCCATTGCGGCGGCAAGGCGGCGCCAACCATCCGTTTCTTCCTGCAGCCGCTTGCGTCCGAGAGGCGTGAGTTCGTAGAATTTGGCCCGGCGATTATTCTCCGACGTGCCCCATTCCGCTTTCAGAAGGCCCTGGCGCAACAGACGGAACAATGCGGGATAGAGCGCTCCCTGCTCAATCAGCAAGGCTTTTTCGGAGATTTGCCCAATGCGCAAAAGAACCCCGTAGCCGTGCAGAGCACCGAGAGACACAGCTTTCAAAATGAGAAGATCGAGGGTTCCTGGAAGAAGCTGGGCCTGTTCGGACAATTCACACTCCTAATCTACTGAGGAGTCTAGCGCTGCCTCTCCTAAGCTGTCAAGGAGAAGAGGTATTCTTTGAGAACGATGAACCGCTATGTTTACGTGGCGAATAACCCATTGAGCAATACTGATCCGAGCGGATTGATATCGCCGATGCCGCCCGGGATTGGGCCTCCTGGTGCCTGCGACTACATATTGCCAGGCGATGCGCCGGGCCCTTGCACCGGGCTGAACCAGATATCCTGGAACTTGTATCAACCCTGCAATTTCCTGACTCTCCTGACGGACGGCGGACCGTTAACGGCTTGCCAATACGGGGGTGCGATCTTCTTCGGACCAAATTCCGGAGGAGGACCAAGCGGCGGTGGCCCGGCCGCTATGCTTGCGTACCTGAAAGCGTGCGAGGGGCACAGCATACATGGTTCCTACAACACCGTGGTGGTTGGGAGCGACTGCCAGACAGTGCAGACCTCGTATCCGGGGAAGCCAAGCGCCCTCCAGTAGGGGCGCATGTGCGCGTGCTAATGGTCACTTGCGCCTGTTCGCATGAGGCGCAGACGTGTAACTTGAGGAGCAACCATGCAGGACGACGGCAGTCCGCGGATTCAGTGGATCGGCGAAAACATAAGATCGGCGTTCTCAGAACTGGGGGCGGTTGAGACCGTCCTAACGGCGGTGAGCCGCTTTGAGAAGGCGGGATGGGGCCTGTCGTTTGTGGTCGATTGGGAGCCTCTGGAGCCTACGTTGTCTGGGTGGCTGGCGGCGGCTATCACCGCGTTCAGCGGGGCACTGCGGTGGTCGGCGGGGAGCGCTTTTAACGAACGCGGCGTTGAGGTGTCGGCCGCTCCACTCGGCGCAAGGCCCTCCCATCCTTTCGTTTCCGCACTGCTGCTCGAGCACGAGGTCGAAGTGTTTGGCACGTACATCCGCGGCCGGATCAAGTCGGAGGGCGGTAGGGTAAGCGGGCCGAAACCGCCCACGAGTACTTTGGAGCGGGTGTCCGGGTTCTCGGCCTACGATATCTTCCTGGTTCGCAGAACCGACGCCTTCCAGTTCGACCCCGAGAGCGACAAACTGCTTCCCACCTCCCCTGACGACAGGCAGCTTTATATTGCGATCCGGGATGAGGACCTCGACTCCGTTTCAGCGGAATTGCCGACGAGTCAACCCGTGTTACCCGGGACCGACGAGTTTATGTCCAGGCTGTTCTACCGTCACCTCCGGGTCGCAGTGGAGCTCGAGCTTACAGCCAGCCTCAGCGAGCGCATCCGATCACTGCTGCCCGGGTTGGGAAACCCAGTATCCAGAAGGCTAATTGGCGATATTTGCGGAATACTTGACGAGGCGACGGGCAGACAGATGGGGGTGGTTTTTGAGCCCACTCGCTGAGCAAGCGCGGAGCAATCGGCACGGCAAACCATTTGGTTAACCCTTGTATGGGAGCCATTCGTGAAGAAAGCTGGCGTCGCCTACAGCATCACTTCAAGCTCCGGGCAGAGCCCCGTGACCGAGACCCTGTATGATGGGTCCAGCAACGTGACTCAGGTGAATTACGGCTCGCACAGCGGCTCGGACAACGACACGTTCTCCTACGATCCCAATACGGAGCGGCCCACCGGCTGGACCATCAATGTGGACGCGGTGAACAATCTAAGCTACCAGGCGACCATCACGAACAACACGAACGGCACGGTGAAAGGGTTAAATATCACGGATGGATTCTATTCGGCTGATTCCCAGACCTGCACGTTCACTTATGACGACCTGAGCCGCCTTTTGACGCATAACTGCGGAACCGTTTGGGGCGCGGCCTATAGTTACGACGCTTACGGTAACATCTCGAAAGGGATGATTAGCGGCAGTCCCGGAACTACCTTCGCGCCCACTTACGCCGCCGCCACCAATCGCTTTGCGACCATACCCTCTGGAACGCTCTCCTATGATTCCGCGGGGAATCTAACATCCGATGGCTTTCACACTTATGGGTGGGATTCGGACGGAAATCTGATTTCAGTCGGGGGAGTTGCGGGGAAGTTTGACGCGCTGGACCGGCGCGTGGAGGTGGATATCAGCGGGACTTACGAACAGATGCTGTATCCTCCGTTTGCCCCGACTTACCAGTTATCGCTGGCGCAGGGGTTGACGGCGGAGAATATTCGAATTCCACTGCCGGGCGGCGGGCAGGCAATCTATAACAGCGGCGGACTGGCGCAGTACCGGCATCCGAACTGGCAGGGGAGCGAGGTGGTGCTTTCATGGCCGGGTGGGACGCCGAACCCCAATGTGGGCGGCGCGTTCACGGCATTCGGGGAGAAGTATGCGACTTACCCTGGCGGTCACAACGGATACTTTGCGGGGATGCTGGGGATCGCGGATGAAGGTTCAATCGCGGATGCATACCAGGCTACGGCGCGGCTTTACCATCAGGATGAAGGAAGGTGGGTGAGTCCGGACCCGGCCGGGCTGAGTGCGGTGGATTTGAGTAATCCGCAGACGATGAACCGCTATGTTTACGTGGCGAATAACCCATTGAGCAATACTGATCCGAGCGGATTGATATCGCCGATGCCGCCCGGGATTGGGCCTCCTGGTGCCTGCGACTACATATTGCCAGGCGATGCGCCGGGCCCTTGCACCGGGCTGAACCAGATATCCTGGAACTTGTATCAACCCTGCAATTTCCTGACTCTCCTGACGGACGGCGGACCGTTAACGGCTTGCCAATACGGGGGTGCGATCTTCTTCGGACCAAATTCCGGAGGAGGACCAAGCGGCGGTGGCCCGGCCGCTATGCTTGCGTACCTGAAAGCGTGCGAGGGGCACAGCATACATGGTTACGGCGCCTACAACGACTCGCTACAGAATTGCACGACCGGGTTTGGCCAGTTCCTCCATTTCGGGGCATGCAGCGCTTCCGACATAACAGCCTATCAGGGGGAGACCGAAGCGGAGGCCGAGGCGAAGCTACAGGCTGACTATGACGCCGCGATGGCGTGGGTACAACAGAACACTTCCTACTTAACCCAGAACCAGCAAGACGCATTAGTGGACCTGTACTTCAACATGGGTCCAGGGACGCCGGGCGGCAAGCACGGGCTGCTCAACCACGATGTCTGGACGACTCTGACGACCGGGAACCTGGACCAGATCTCTCCAGCCATCATGTCCCTAACTGCGGGCGGCCGGGGCATAATCCCCAGGAGGGCCGCAGAGGTGCAAATGTTTGTGAACGGGGTCTATTCTCCTACGTGTGGGAAATGAGGCTCGAACGATGAAGGAACTGTTCGTTGCTTTCTTCGCCCTTTTGTTGTTGTCCCCAAACCTAGCGCGCGGCCTCAGCCCTTGCCAACCCGGGGATCTTCTTCTGGAGCCGCCGGACGACGTGAAAGCCGTCAGCTCATTTCTCGCCGTGCTTCAGACGGCGGTAGCGAAGGGCGACAGCAAGCGGGTCGCTGCCATGATGTCGTACCCCTTGAGTTTCGGCGACGAAAGGGGGAATATGCAGGTGCGTTCGAAGGCCGAGTTCATCAGGCTCTTTCAGAGGATCTTCACCCCTGAAATGAAGTCGTTGTTGGCGAGGCAGGAGCCGGCTTGTTTGGGCCGGGTGGGCTCGAAGGGGTTCACCTTAGGCAGTGGCCAGATCTGGTTCGATTTTTATCCTGGCGGCGCGATCAGAATCTTCACGATCACGTCCGTCGTCTACCCGGACGACTTGAAATAGAGGCGCGAACCTAGGAATTCGAAATCGCTTTTCCCGAACGCGGCAACGAGCCAACACGGACAGTCTACAAATCTAGACGCGCCGTTCGCTGGTGCCAGGGACATGTGATCCGGAACCGGCCAAGCTCTATCCGAGGGCGTCAATAGCCAAATAAATAGGTGAGAGGTTGTCTTTTACGATGTCTCTTCCTCGGCGTCATACCCAGGAAAGCGTAAGCATCAGATGAACACCACTCTAGCGGGCAGCCCTAGCGAAGCGCGATCCTGATAAATGTCGAATCACGCTCGCGCCGCGGCCCAGCGGTGAGGCAACAACTCATCGAAGGGTTAATCGTTTCACGCAAGCGATATATCACCGCATTCGAATGATACTGTGCTCAGTCCAATCTGTTATTATTGGACTGGATGGATCTGCTACCACATCTCGACCCGTCGTCGCAAACGCCGCTCTACCGGCAGCTTTGTGGCTGTTTCGAGCGTCAGATCGCCTCGGGCGAGCTGGCGACGGGCGAACGACTACCAGCCACTCGTGAATTGGCTGGCCTGCTGGGCGTCAACCGAACTACCGTTTCAGCCGCCTACGAGTTGCTGGAGCAGAAGGGGCTGATCGCCGGCCATGTGGGTCGTGGCAGCTTTGTGGCTCGGCGTTCGGCCACTGCGCAGGTCGACTGGTCCAATCTGTTGGCGCGGCCGGCCCGCCAGTTCGCCGTGAATCCGGCGGCCATCAGTTTTGCGGCATCGCGCCCGCCGGAAGAACTTTTTCCCGTGGAAGACTTTCAGCAGAGCTGCGAGGAGGTTCTGGGCAGTGGAAATCTGGGTTCGATCCTCCAATTGGGATCCCCCGGCGGATACGAGCCGCTCCGAAACTATCTTCTGGAACAAGCCCGTCGGGAAGACGCGATGGGTCCGGATGACGATCTTCTGATCACGAGCGGGTGCCAGCAGGCGCTCGACCTTTTGCGCCGGGCGCTGGTGCGGCCGGGTGCGCGCGTGGCCGTTGAAGATCCCATATACCCAGGGTTGAAAAACATTCTGCTGGAGGGCGGCGCGCGGCTTGTGAACTATCAGAAAGGCTTGGAGCAGATTGCCGTCTTGACGCCGAACTTCCAGAATCCGACGGGATTGACGATGCCTTTGGCGGAGCGTGAGTCGGTGCTGCGAGAGGCGCGCGACAAAGCGACCGTGGTGATTGAGAACGATATTTACAGCGCGCTGCGTTACGCGGGAAACCCGCTGCCGTCGCTGAAACAGCTAGCGCCACAGGCGGGCACGGCTTTGATTCGCAGCTTTTCCAAAATCGCGTTTCCCGGACTGCGCCTCGGATGGGTGATTGGTCCTCGCCCGCTGATCACCGCGCTGCGCGAGACCAAGCAATTGACCGATCTGCACTCCGATCAGTTTTCGCAAGCTGTGATGTTGCGCTTCGCGGAATCGGGCCGGCTGGCCGCCCACCAGTCCAAAATGGTTGAAGCCGGGCGCGAGCGCCTGCAAGCCGCCCTCAACGCCGCGGAGCGATTCCTGCCCAGCGGCTCGACATGGACCAGGCCCGAGGGCGGGTTGAACTTCTGGGTAACGCTGCCGGAAGGCTTGGACGCCGGCCAGCTTTTGGGACGGGCCCAGCGTGAGGGCGTCTCTTATCTGCCGGGCGAGGTTTTCCGCGTGGAACTGCCGCAGCATCATTCGCTGCGCGTCAGTTTTGGCGGGGCGCGACCCGAGCAGATTACGCGCGGCATCGAAATTTTAGGGCGCGTGTTTCGCGCCGAATCGGAATTGCAAAAACAAGCCGAACGCGAGCCGGCAGCCGCGTGGGTGTAACGAATCAGGAGGAGTCAAGACGATGTATATGAACGACGAATACCGGCTCAAAGTGGGCCTGGCGGAGATGCTGAAGGGCGGCGTGATCATGGATGTGGTCAACGCCGAGCAAGCTCAAATCGCCGAAAGAGCCGGCGCGGTAGCGGTGATGGCGCTGGAACGCGTGCCTTCCGATATTCGGAAGGAAGGCGGCGTGGCGCGCATGTCTCCGGTTCGCATCATCCGCGAAATTATGGAGACCGTGAGCATCCCTGTGATGGCCAAGGTTCGTATTGGACATTTTATGGAAGCGCGGATTCTGGAAGTGCTCGGCGTCGATTACATCGATGAGAGCGAGGTTCTCACGCCCGCCGACGAAGAGCATCATGTGGCCAAGCGCGACTTCAAGGTGCCGTTTGTGTGCGGCGCTCGGAACCTGGGCGAAGCCCTGCGGCGGATCGCGGAAGGCGCGGCCATGATCCGCACCAAAGGCGAGGCCGGCTCCGGCAACATCGTTGAAGCGGTGCGGCACATTCGCACCATCGTGAAGGAGATGAAGCAGCTCACGGTTCTGGGCAAAGAAGAACTGGTGGCGGAATCGAAGAAACTGCAAGCTCCCCTCGAACTGGTGGAGTGGGTGGCCGAGCACGGGAAGCTGCCGGTGCCGAATTTTTCGGCGGGCGGCATTGCGACTCCCGCGGACGCGGCGCTGGTGATGCAGCTCGGCGCAGAGGCGGTGTTCGTGGGCTCGGGAATCTTCAAGTCGTCCGACCCCGTCGCTCGCGCCAAAGCCATTGTGATGGCGGCTACGTTCTACAACGATCCGGTGAAACTGCTGGAGGCCAGCGAGGACCTTGGTATCGGGATGGCGGGCCTCGATGTTTCAAAGATCCCCGAAGGCGAATTGATGCAGACGCGCGGTTGGTAAGCAATCCGGGAATGAAGAAGCGGATCGGAGTTCTGGCGCTGCAGGGTGATTTTGAAGCACATGAGAAGGCGCTGGCCGCCGCCGGCGCCACTCCGGTGCTGGTGAGGACACCGGAAGAGCTCCGGCACGTTGACGGGCTGATTCTTCCCGGCGGCGAAAGCACCGCCATGTTGAACCTTCTGCATCGGCTCGAAATGTTTGAACCTCTGCGCGAGTTCGGAAAATCGAAAGCCATTTTCGGAACTTGCGCTGGAGTCATTTTGCTCGCGACGCGGGTCACACACCCGGAACAGGAAAGCTTGGATTTGATGGATTTGACGGTGGAACGGAACGGGTACGGCCGGCAGATCGACAGCAGCGTCGGCGAAATTGAGCCTGCGGACGCTTTTCTGCAACGCACCGGGCCGGGCAAACTTGAAACCGTCTTTATTCGCGCGCCGGTAATTCTCAGGACAGGTGCGGGCGTTACCGTCCTCGCGGAGCACGGCGGGCATCCCGTATTGGTGGAACAAGGCCGCCACTTAGGGGCGACATTCCATCCGGAACTTTCCTCGGACGTTCGCGTGCACCAGTTGTTCCTCGAGAAAATATGAAGAGCGTCCTGTTCATTTGCATCGGCAACTGTTGCCGCAGCCAAATGGCGGAAGGCTTCGCGAGAAGTCTGGGGAAGGACATGCTCAAAGCCGCCAGCGCCGGCCTCTCTCCCACGCTCACTGTATCGGAAGATACCATTGCGGCAATGGCCGAAGTAGGGATCGATATCAACGACCAGTTTCCAAAAGAATTCGACTACCGGCTGGCCGCGAGCTACGACATCATCGTGAACATGAGCGGTTTCGATCTGCCGCCAATGGAAACCGCGCTGGTGACGGAATGGAAAGTAACCGATCCCTATTATGAGCCGATGGCGGTATTCCGCGAAGTGCGCGACGAAATCGAGCGACGTGTGCGGAATCTCATCGCGGATGTCGAGCGCAATGGCACGGTCACGGAGGATTTAGTTGGCCAGCGGATTGCTTCCAAGCAAACGAGGAAGCCGGGGCTGTGGCAAAGATTCACGGCCTGGCGCTAGAGCCCTGCCCAGACACCGGCTCCCCAGATTGGTTCTGTAACTGCTCCAGCATTCCTGGAAGGAACGCAATGACAAACCAATTTCAGAACAACTCCAGAATCAATATTGCGAATGTAGAGCGGGCGGCGTCGGTAATCGGCGGATCGCTGCTTGTGTATAGCGCACTGCGGCACTGGAGATGGCTCACCATCGCGACGGCCGTCACGGGAGCGGCTTTGATTCGCCGCGGCGTGACGGGACACTGCGAGGCCTATGGGGCGCTCGGTTTCAGCACGCGGAAGAGCGGAGATAATGTCTCGGTCCCTTATCGGCACGGCATTCGCGTGCACAGTTCCATCACCGTCAACAAGCCGAGATTTGAGGTTTATTCTTTCTGGCGCGCTCTTGAAAACCTGCCGAGCTTCATGCAGCATCTGGAGAAGGTTCGCGAGACCGGCAAATTCGTCTCGCACTGGGAAGCCCGGACTTCGCTGGGACAGACGGTGGCGTGGGATGCGGAAATGATCACGGACGATCCAGGCCAGCTGATCGCCTGGCGCTCGCTTCCGGGCGCGGACGTGGACAATGCCGGTAGTGTTCGCTTCGCCGATGTATCGGGTCATGGCGCGTCGGGAAACGGCGGCTCAGGAAATCGCGGCACTGAAGTGCACGTCGAACTCAGCTACGTGCCGCCCGGAGGCGTGATCGGCGCCTGGTTGATCAAGGCCCTGGGACAGAATCCCAAGGAGCAGATTCAGCAGGATTTGCGGCACTTCAAAATGATGATCGAGACCGGCGAGGTGCCGCAAACGCAGCGCGAAACTCGTAAAGCCGCGGAGGAAACCAAGCAGGCTCAAGAGGTGGCGCTTCAGGATGCTTCCGAAGCGTCATTCCCCGCAAGCGATGCGCCCGCTTACATCTAATCGCTTATATCCCATAGGGATCTGGAGATCAAACAATGAAAGCAGTCATCTGGAACAGCACGAAGAATGTCAGCGTCGCGGATGTTCCTGAACCCACGATTCTGAATCAGCGGGACGCCATTGTGAAAATCACAACCACGGCGATCTGCGGGTCGGATCTGCATATTTACGCGGGCGACGTGCCTTCCATGGAGGCAGGCGATATTCTGGGCCACGAATTCATGGGCGAAGTGGTTGAGATCGGCAAAGATGTCAAGAACCTGAAGAAAGGCGATCGGGTGGTGGTTCCCTTCGTCATCGCCTGTGGCGCGTGCTTCTACTGCCAGCATCAACTGTTCTCGTTGTGCGATAACTCCAACCCCAACGCCGCCATGCTGGAGAAGTTATACGGCCAAAGCAGCGCCGGGCTGTTTGGTTACTCGCACTTATACGGCGGTTACGCGGGCGGTCAGGCGCAGTATGCCCGCGTCCCGTTTGCCGATGTGGGGCCGATATGCATCGCGGATGATTCCCTTTCCGATGAGAAAGTCTTGTTTCTCTCGGATATCCTGCCTACCGCCTGGCAAGCCGCGGAGAATTGCGGAATTGAACGGGGCGACACAGTTGCGATATGGGGCTGCGGGCCGGTGGGTCAATTGACGATTTCCTGCGCGTTTATGCTGGGCGCGGAGCACGTTATCGCGATCGATCGAAATCCGCGGCGGCTCGAAATGGCGCGGAAGAGCAACGCCGAAACGCTGGACGCCGGCGATCCGGAATTGCAGCAGAAGCTACGCGACCTCACCGCGGGTCGTGGCCCGGACCGATGCATTGACGCGGTAGGGATGCAGCCGCGCGCGGCCATCATTGATGCTCTCTACGATCGCGCGAAGCAGGCTTTAATGCTCGAATCGGACCACCCGGACGCGCTCAGCCAAGCTATACACGCTTGCCGCAAAGGAGGCACCGTGTCGATTCCCGGTGAGTATTCCGGTTCCGTAGACCGCTTCCCTCTCGGCGCGGCTTTCGCCAAGGGATTGACTCTGCGTTTGGGACAGACGAATGTGCAACGCTACGTTCGTCCCCTGCTGGAAAAGATCGAGCGCGGAGAAATCGATCCATCCTTCGTGATTACGCACCGGCT
>Ga0302320_10017247_pt1 | contig 14675 bp, 12 predicted proteins | sample Bog_T0_3_FD_202130 | JGI IMG/M metagenome (GOLD analysis project Ga0302320, IMG submission 202130) | Peat permafrost microbial communities from Stordalen Mire near Abisko, Sweden - Bog_T0_3 | ecosystem: Environmental > Terrestrial > Soil > Wetlands > Peat | place: Sweden: Abisko, Stordalen Mire...
CCACCTGCCGGCGGCGTTCATGCTGTGCCTCTGGAGATAGCTTACGGGCATCTTCACGTTCCATACTTCATTAGACGCACGCCGCCACAAAAAGTGTCAGTATTTATTTGCCGAATCTATAGTGTCCTGTCTCCGATGTTCCTGACAAAAATGCCGCCGTCATTCTGAGCGAACGGGGCCCCGAACGCTCTTCAGTTCGGGGGTGGTGAGTCGAAGAATCCGCATTTGTGCGCACACAGTTATGCAGCGCACTTCAGACTTGGCCTCCTAACTCTCCGGCGCCAGAAACCGCGCCATCATCGCCGCCGTCCGCACCCAATTCTCCGTCTCCTCTTTGATCCGCCTCTGCCCCAGCGCACTCAACGTATAGAACTTCGCCCGCCGATTCGTCTCTGACAGCCCCCACTCCGCCCTTACCCACCCCCGCTGCTCCAGCCGCAGCAGCGCCGGATAAATCGTCCCCTGGTTCAGCGTCAGCGAGTTCTCGCTCACCTGCTCAATCCGCCGCGCAATCCCATACCCGTGCAAAGGCCCCATCGCCTCCAGCGTCTTCAGCACCATCAGATCCAGCGTTCCCTGCAACACATCCGATTTATCGCCGCCCACCCTCGCCTCCTGTTGACATTCTGCCTATACACTGCTCCCACATAGTCAGAATGTCAACAGGTACGCCAAATCCCTCCCAAGAGTTCCCGGCCAGTTCTCCACCTCCGCACAACCTTCCCGTCCCACATCCCGCATGCGATTCAACCCCAATCCACGGTAAAATCCATATATGACCGAGCGCATGTCTCTCTCCCTCGCCCAGGCCGACCCCATCGTGGCTGCCGCCCTTGACCAGGAAACCCTCCGCCAACACGAAGGCCTGGAGATGATCGCCAGCGAGAACTTCGTTTCTGAAGCAGTCATGGAGGCTGCCGGCTCCACCTTTACCAACAAATACGCCGAGGGATACCCCGGCCGCCGCTACTACGGCGGTTGTGAATTCGCTGACATCGTTGAGAACCTCGCCCGCGATCGCGCCATCCAGCTCTTCGGCAGCGAGCACGCCAATGTGCAACCCCACTCCGGCTCCCAGGCCAACGCCGCCGCCTATGGTGCGGTCCTTCAGGCCGGCGACACCATCCTCGGTCTCGACCTCGCCCACGGCGGCCACCTTACCCACGGCCATCGCCTCAGTTTCTCGGGCAAGCTCTACCGCACCACGTTCTATCAAGTCCGCCGCGATACCGAGCTCATTGACTACGACGAGATGGAAGCCACCGCCCTCCGCGAGCACCCCAAAGTCATCATCGGCGGTGGCAGCGCCTATCCCCGCCTCTGGGACTTTGAACGCATGCGCCACATCGCCGACAAGGTCGGCGCAACCTACGTCTTCGACATGGCCCACATCGCCGGCCTCGTCGCCGGCGGCGCTCACCCCTCCCCCGTGCCCCACGCCCACATCACCACCACCACCACCCACAAAACCCTCCGCGGACCTCGCTCCGGCATGATCCTTTGCGGCAAAGACCTCGCCGCCGCCGTGGACAAGTCCGTCTTCCCCGGCCAGCAGGGCGGTCCGCTCGTCCACATCGTTGCTGCCAAGGCAGTGGCTTTCGGTGAGGCGCTGCGGCCGGAATTCAAGACCTATGCCGCGCAGACCGTAGCCAACGCCAAGGTCCTCGCCCAGGGCCTTCAAGAGGCTGGCTTCCGCATCATCTCCGGCGGAACTGACAACCACCTCATGCTCGTCGATGTCTTCCAGAAAGGCATCCTCGGCTCTGAGGCCGAACTGGCCCTCGGCAAGGCCGGCATCACCGTCAACAAGAACTCCATCCCCTACGACGTCAATCCCCCGCTCAAGCCCTCCGGCATCCGCGTCGGCACCCCGGCCCTCACCACCCGCGGCATGAAAGAACCGGAGATGCGCCTCATCGCCGCCTGGATCGCCCGCGCCCTTGACCAGCGCAACGACGATGCCGCCCTCGAGAAAATTCGCGGCGAAGTCGCCGAGCTCGCCAACCACTTCCCCCTCTACGCCTGGCGCCGCCAGCCCGTCGCCGTCGTCGCCTAGCTCGCGGAAACTAATTTATTGCAAACGCAACTTGCCCCCCCACCCTGGGTTCGATGTACTGTAGTCAGGATGACCTAACTGGGGAAAAGCAGAGCGGGAAATCGCCGCTGCCCAACGGGCATCAGGAGGTAATCATGAAATCAGTCAAGCTCGCATTGGTCGCATTGCTGGTTCTTGTAGTGCCCGCGTTTGCTCAGCGCCACGAAGGCGGCGGGCAAGCCCGCTCCACCGGTGGTGGCACCCACCAGGCTGCTCCCAAGAGCGGCCCCAGGCCCACCAATTCACCGCGCCCCGCTGAACCCAATCGTAATTACAGCGACCGCCAAGGCCATCCCAACGTTCCTCACGTCGACGGCAACAAGTGGGTCGGCCACGACACCGGCCGCGATGACAGGAACTATCACCTTGACCACCCCTTCGAGCATGGCCGCTTCACCGGCGGCTTCGGCCGTGGACACGAGTGGCGTCTCGGCGGCGGAGGCCCCGGCCGCTTCTGGTTTAACAACTGGTACTGGAACGTTGCGGCCTTCGATATGGCCTACTGCGACGGCTGGCTCTGGGACTCCGACAACATCGTCATCTACGAAGACCCGGATCACCCCGGCTACTATCTCGCTTACAACACTCGCCTCGGAACGTACGTGCACGTCGAGTATCTCGGCATGTAATTGTGCCCCGTGCGCAAACCCTGTCTGAAACAAAGAGGGGATAGGCTGCAGGCCTATCCCCTCTCTCCTTGCACTCCCCGCCACCGCCACCATGTACAGCCCCTCCCGCGGAGCGATAAGATAGCCTCTCTGTGCGAATCAGCCACGCGCATGAACGCAATCACCGCCGTCGCTGTTCACCCATCGCACCGTCAAGAGGTTCCGCGATGAACTCAATCTCTCTTCCACCCTCCGCCCGCGCCGCGGCACTTATCCCCATCCTTCTTGCCGCCTGCTGCGCCGCCGCGCCCGCCCCCATCATCCTCACCGGCGCCGATATGCGCCCGGCAACCTCGCTCGACGGCCAATGGGCCTCCATCGTCGACCCTTACTTCAACGGCCTCTTCAGCTTTCACCATGAGGAGAAAGCCAACGGCTGGTTCCTCAACCGCAAGGCCCAACCCGGCGACCAATTCCCCACCGAATATGACTTCAGCAAAGCGCCCACCCTCAAAGTCCCCGCCGACTGGAACTCCCAGCGCGAGTCGCTCTTCTACTATGAAGGCCCCATCTGGTATCAACGTGACTTCACTTACCAGCCCAAGGAACATACCCGCGTCTTCCTTCATGTGGGCGCGGCCAACTATCGCTCCTGGTTCTGGGTCAATGGACAAAAAGTCTGCGACCACGAAGGCGGCTTTACCAGCTTCAACTGCGAGGTCACAGCCGTCCTCCACTCCGGCGCAAACTTTATTGTCGCCGCGGTCGATAACACCCGCCATGAAGACGGCGTGCCCACCCTCGAAACCGATTGGTGGAACTACGGCGGCCTTACCCGCTCCATCTCCTTGATTGAATTACCTGACGCCTTCATCGATCAATACCACCTTCACCTCAGCCGCACCGATCCCGAGCAGATTGAAGGCTGGGTCCATGTCGAAGGCGCCACTCCCGGAACCAAGGTCGAAATCGAGATTCCCGAGTTAGGCGTACGCACATTCGCCACCGTCAGCGATGACGGCCGCGCCGGCGTGCTCCTCGCCGCCCCGGCTCTTGAGCGCTGGTCGCCGGAGTCGCCCAAACTCTACAAAGTCCAGATAACCGCAGCCAAAGATACCATCACCGATCTCATCGGTTTCCGCACCATCGAAACCCGCGGCACTGAGATATTGCTTAACGGCAAGCCTATCTTCCTGCACGGAGTCTCCATCCATGCTGAAGCCCCTTACCGGCTCGGCCGCGCTAACACCGTCGAGGATGCAGAGACATTACTCGGCTGGGCCAAAGAAATGGGCTGCAATTTTGTCCGCCTCGCTCATTACCCCCATGACGAATCCATGCTCCGCGCCGCTGACCGCATGGGCCTGCTCGTCTGGTCAGAGAACCCCGTCTATTGGGCCCTCCAGTTCGATAACCCCAAAGTCCTCGCCAAGGCCCGCCAACAACTCGACGAAGAAATTGGAACCTCCCGCAATCACCCGTCCATCATCCTCTGGTCCATGGCCAATGAAACTCCCAGCAACAACGCACGCACGCAATTCATCTCCACTCTCGCCGCTCATGCCCGCGAACTCGATCCTACCCGGCTCATTACCGCCGCATTACTTGTCCGCGCTGAAGGCAATACCAAAGTCATTGACGATCCTCTTGGCAAGGCCCTCGACGTCATCGGCTTCAACGAATACATCGGCTGGTATGAGCAAACTCCCGCAGCCGCAGATACAACCCTGTGGCGCGTTGACTACCAGAAACCCCTCATCGTCAGCGAGTTTGGCGGCGGCGCAAAGGCCGGCCTCCACGGCAGTCCCACCGAGCGATGGACCGAGGAGTTCCAGGCTGATATCTATCGCCACCAACTCCCCATGCTCAACCGCATCCCACAACTTAGAGGCATGAGCCCCTGGTGTCTTATGGACTTTCGCTCCCCCAACCGCCCATTGGTCGGCATTCAGGATGGCTTCAACCGCAAGGGACTTATCTCCGGCCAGGGCCAGAAGAAACAGGCCTTCTTCCTATTGCAAAAGGCTTACCAGGATAAGACAATCGGTAAGCCCCAGTAAGAACCTCGGTACATTCAACTGGGAATCAACGCAAAAAACTAACCCGCAAGCCGTGCAAATTCTGACTTTTTGCATTATTCTCTAAGTTATGGCTAATGAATCAATTCTTGCTCTCATCGACGCCGAAATTGCCAGGCTCACGCAGGTTCGCTCCCTGCTGGCCGGCATCGGAAAAGTCCCTGCCAAACTAACTGAGCGCAAAGCAACCAAGACGGCCGACAAGAAAACCAAAAAACGCCGTGTACTTAGCCCTGAAGCGCGCAAGCGCATCGCCGATGCGCAGCGCAAACGCTGGGCCGCACAAAAAGCCAAAGCCAAGTAAGAACGGCTGAAAACCACCTTCTCGAATGCCCCCGCAAAACAAGCGTGGCTGGCAGCGGCAGTACCCCTGCCCGACAAACAAAACGTCCCGCAGCTTCCACCGCGAGACGTCAGACCGATGAACTCCCCCTCTGCGTTTCCGAAAGGACCGTGGGGTTTCAACCCCACCAACAAACCCCGTCAATCGAGCAAGGCTTTAGCCCCGGCCCTTCACTCAGGCCGCCAACCCACCCGGCAACCCAAGAACCAGACGCATCAAATCCGACTGCCGCCGCGCGCCTGTCTTCCGAAAGATCGTCTTCAAATGAAACCGGGCCGTGTCGGCGGCCATCTTCAGTTGCTCGGCGGCCGTTCCCAGGGCAAGCCCTTCCACAAGCAATCCCGCCAGTCGGCACTCGGTCGGAGTCAAGCCATAAAGCGCCCGCAATATCGACGCCCGCGAGGCAGGCCGCGCATCCGGGTCACTGAAGAATACCAGCGCGGCGGGCCGGTCCCCCAGCAGTACCTCGCTCGAGTGGAACGGCGTCACCACCACCCTCAGTGGCCGGCTCGGCGGCCACCGCGAGATCACCATCGCTCCCCCATGCGCCGGGGTCCACAGCGGGCCGCTTCCCGCCTGCGTCGCGCTGTCTGTCGAGCGTCGAACCGCAACACTCTCCCCCTGGCCTTGCCCGGTAGCCACCGCTCCGGCAATCAACTCCGCCAGACGGGCTTGCTCCGTCGCGACTGAACCACGCAAAAATCCGCCTTCCACCGCGATTCCACGTCGCACACCCAGAAGCGCCTCCGCTGCCGCGCTCATCCGCACCACACGTCCACATCCGTCCAGGCTCATTACCGCCAAATCCAAAGCCTCCACCGAGTGCCGAAGCTCCGCGTTCTGGCTGCGCGCCTCGCTCAGTGTCCGATGCGTGTTCAAAGCCCGCTTCAAATGCGGCGCCAGCATCGCCATCAACGCTACCGTCTCCCGGCTGAACGGCTTGTCATCCTCATTCCGCAGCATACCCAGACCGCCATTCAGTTCCCCGTCCAACCCTCCCAGCGCAGCCGCGCAAAGGTGAAGCTGGCCCTGCGGCCGGATGAATTCGTTATAAATGCAGCTTCTGAAATACTCCGCCTCGGCAATCACTGACTGACGCGTCCCAATCCACTCCCCGTGCCTCTCCTTCGCCGCCACATAGCGCTCCAGCACCAGGTCATGCTGGTGGTAATGCGCAGTGTAGGCGTTCGTCCACTCAGGGTCGAAACCATGATTCAAATGAAAGTTGCATCGTCCATGGGCATCGACCAGAACAAAATAGGAGGCCGACGATCCGGCGGTCGCGCTCACGGCAGAAAGGAAGCCAGGCCACTGCGCCGGTGAGGCAGAGGCCTCATACAGCAACCCCAGCAATGTCGAAACGGTCTTGGCTGACGTCGGCATCGAGCAAACCCACCAAACAATCGCGTTGGTTTAACCGGCCCGGTAATCCACTTGATTCAGATGTCCATTATCTCCCATTTGGGGGATGGGTAGTTCCCCGTCCGCCCCCAGAAAATCAACTCAGCCTCCACATCAGGGGATTCAATGGGCCGTTCACTTGGCCCGTTACTGCCTTTTGCAACCCCATGGCCTCCCCCATATCTGTGTCTTCGAAAGCCGGCGTCATGAATCGCAAAGAGCTGCTGCGCCTCTTGCTCAACCAATCACAATTCAATGGATTTGAGTTTTCCCTCTGGTTTCAGTCCAACATCCGCCCCGTCTGGCCGGGCACTGAGCAGGCGCTCACCCTGCTCGCCTCTGAGGGCCGCTATTACACCCTGCTCTTCTCCCACGACTTCGCCCGCGCCTTCTGGCGCTCCGGCTCCCGCATCAGCTTCTCGGTCCCCGGCACCACCTACCACCGCGTCAACAGCCATGGTCAGGTCCTTGAGGTTACCCGCAAGCCCTTCACCCGCCGCTCCAACCGCCCTGACGTCTGGAAGTATCACCTCCGCCAGATGGCCGAGTACGAAGACCCCATCGACTATCTCTGCCGATTCCTCCCCGAGGAAGACCAGGCCAAGGTCCTCGCCGCGGAACCCCACCAGCAAGCCGCCGGCGCCTGACCGCCTTAGCTCAGCCCCGCCATCACCAGCATCCTCGGCTCCGTCATCTCTTCAATCGCCGACCGTATCCCCTCGCGTCCCAGCCCTGAGTCCTTCACCCCACCGAACGGCATTGCGTCCAGCCGCCAGCTCGGCGTGTCGCCCACAATCAGCGCGCCCACTTCCAATTCACGGTACGCCGTCAAAATCCGTCCCGCGTCCCGCGTCAGCAACCCCGCTTGCAATCCATACTTCGAGTGGTTCACATCCGCCAGCGCCTGCTCAAAGTCGTCGTAGGGCTCAATCGTCACTACCGGCCCAAAAACCTCTTCGTCGCGGATCTTCATCCCCGCCTGCGTCGCCGTCAAAATCGTCGGAGTAATCAGCGACCCGTGCCGCTCGCCACCAGCCACCAGCTTGGCCCCGCCCTCCACCGCTTCCCTTATCCACGCCTCCACTCGCTCCGCCTCGGCCGGCCTCACCAGCGGACCCACCTCCGTCGCCTCGACTGCCGGGTCGCCGGCCACCAATTTCGCCGCGCATTCCACAACCTTCCACAGATAGGTCTGGAAAACCTTCCGCTCCACAAAAACTCGCTGCACGCTCACGCACGACTGCCCCGCAAACCCAAACGCCGCGTGCGCCGTGCTCAGCGCAGCCTCATCCAGATCCAGCCAGTCGCCATGCACAATCAGCGCCGCGTTCCCCCCCAACTCCAGCAGAACCCGCTTCCGGCTTGAGTGCGCCTTCAGCTCCCAACCCACCTTCGCTGAACCGGTAAACGTCACCAGCTTGATCCGGTCTTCCTTCTCCGCCAGCCAGCAGGTGTCCACGTTTTCCAGCGGCAACACGGCCAGCGCCTCCTCCGGCCAGCCCGCCTTCAAAACCACCTCGCCCAGCGCCAGCGCGGTAAACGGCGTCTGCGGAGCCGGCTTCAATAGGATCGGGCAGCCCGCCGCCATCGCCGGAGCCACCTTGTGCGCCACCAGGTTCAGCGGAAAATTGAACGGCGTAATCGCCAGCACCGGCCCCAGCGGAAACCGCTGCACCAGTCCCCAGCGCCCCTCGTTGCCTTCGCTCAGGTCCAGCGGCAGGCTCTCGCCGCCCAGCCTCGCTGACTCCTCGGCCGCCGTCTTGAAGGTGATCACTGCCCGGTCCACCTCAACACGCGCCTGCCTCACCGGCTTGCCCGCCTCGGCAACAATCAGTTGCGCAAACCGCTCCTTCTGCTCAATCAGCGCCGCCGCCACATCCTCAAGAATCTCCCGCCGCTTCCATCGCGGAAGCGCCCGCGTCCGCCGGATGCTGGCCACCGCGTGGTGAACAGCCTGCCGCGCATCCGCCCGCGTCGCCATCGTCACCCGCCCCACCAGCCCCTGGTCCCAGGGCGAACGAACCTCCAGCGCTTCCCCGTCCGTCCACTCCTTGCCGCACAGCAGAAATCCCGTCTGGCTTCCCGGCCGCATCTTCATCGCCTTTACCGCTCCTGTTCCAATCCTGACCTAGATGGTACAAGCCTCAGCCGCGCGCGTACCACGCCCGCCAAATCCCCCTCTTCCCCAAAACCAAATTGAAACCTCGAAATCTGGAATTCCACAATCCTCTATACCCACATCTCAACCAACCACAACAGCCCCGTGCCCCAACCTTTCACCGGCATCCCGCCACGGCGGATTGAAAGGGTGGGAAACCACAATCTCACCCCACATCAAATTGTCTGCGTCGCCGAATCCACCACGATCGACAAAACTCCCCGTGCCCATCCAAACGTGGATTTCATGAGGTCGTACTCCGGCCCTGCCTTCAGAAACGTCGCTGTCCCTCGAATCAGAAACCCCGCCCCCGGACCATGCAATCCCTGCACCTTGCTGCTGCCCACGGTCACCAGAACCTGGTTGTTGAAGGCAATGTTGGCCTCAGTCCTGTGATAGTAGCCGGCCGGGATCAGCAAGCGGCCGTCCTCCGCGACCCGTACGTAGCTGTGCCAGCTATTCACCAGGTGTGGTCCGTCCTGACCCAGCGTCGCGATCGCCACCACGCCATCCTTCTTCAGCACTTCCAGCAATGTTTCCGGGATTTCCATTCGATACCTCCGTATTGGGTTGATTGCGGGTTTCGCTCAGGTCAACTCTCCGGATTCATTGTCTCGCACCACGCCGCTGCAAGGCCGTGAAACCTGCGCTCTTGAAGTGCGTGAAATGGGCCAAACGCGATCTCTCCCACCCCTCTGGAAAAAGCCGCGCAAGCGGGTACAACCCTCCAGCGAGTCTGTGATACAGTGCGGCTTGGTTCGGAAGGAGACATTCCCAATGCGGCGAACAACAGCGTTCGTGTTGACTCTGCTTTGTGCCGGCGCCTTACTAGCGCAAGATGCGCGCCGCGGAGAGGATGCGCGCCAGCCGGTGTTGCGCCTGGTGCACCAGAACCCGGCGCCGGTCATCACGGTTGCCCACCCCGACGCGGCCGGCAACAAGTACGGTTTTGAGGGCGGGCGCGTGGTGAAAGTTGGCGGCGTCTATCAGCTCTTCACTTCTGAGATGGTGGGCGATCCGCAATGGGTAAAGATGAAGCTGGGCCGGTGGACCAGCCGCGACGGCCTGCAATGGAAGCGCGCAGGAACTCTGTATGAATCGAGCGGCGAGTTTGCCGGCAAGGATCCGCGAGCCTCTCTCTGGGCGCCGATGCCGGTCTACGACGACGCCGAAAAGCGCTGGAATCTCTTTTACGTCGCCTATAGGTCCGCGCCCGACGTGCCGGAACTGTGGCTGAGCAACTACGACGCTCAGATCTGGCGAGCGGTTTCAGAGACCGGCGGCGAAGACGGAATCGCCGGGCCCTATCGGGACGTTGGCGTGGTGCTCCAGCCGGGAGCGGATTCCGACTTATGGGAGGGCTTGCAGGGAACCGACTCATTCTTTGCGTACCGAACCGCGCACGGCTGGTATGGGTTGTATGGCAGCGCAAGAACGGAGATCAACCCGATCCGGTTCTGGGGCGTGGGACTGGTTTCGGCCCCGGCCATCGGCGGGCCGTGGAAGCGGGTCTCCGCGCTGAATCCCCTGCCGCTGGAAAAGAGATTTGCTGAGAATCCGATTGTCGAGCCGCTGCCCCATGGTGGTTACATGGCGGTCTACGACGTCGACCTGGAAGCGCGCAATTCGATTGGCTATGCCTACTCCGCCGACGGCATTCACTGGAACCCGGGCCGCCGCCTGGTGATTCAGCCCACGGCCGGCCAATGGGCCACCACCGTACGCACGCCCCTCGGCCTTGTGGCCGAGGGCGACGGAACCTACAGCCTGTTCTACACCGGCGAGCAAAAACAGCAGCCCCATTCGGTGTTCAGCATTGGCATGGTGACGCTGAGGCTGGAGTAGAGGCGGGCGCTTGGCGGTTCTCGATGGGGTTGCTGGAAAAAAGCTGGAACCGGGAGGATGGGGTGTGAGGCGCCCCGCCGTTGCGCGAGGAGTTTGCGCAAGGACGGGGCACGCGATGCTGGCTCAATGGGCAGATGCCGCGATCTTGAACGCGGATTTCATCTGACGGTGACTTTGACGGCGGTGGAGGTTGTGGCTTTGTAGTTGGCGTCGCCGGTGTAGGAGGCGGTGATGGAGTAGGAGCCGGCGGCAAGTTTGGCGCCGGCATAGGTGGCTGTGGCGCTTGACACGGCGACCGTGCCGAGCGGGGTTTTGCCGTTGAAGAAGGTGACTTTGCCGGTGGGCTTGGCTCGCTCGCCGGTGAGCGCGGCTACGAAGGTGGCGGTTTTTCCCGCAGAGATGGAAGTTGGGTTGGCTGTGAGCTTGACGGTGACTGCGCCCTTGTTGACCGTGACGGAGATTGGGTTGGAGACCTCTGGGAAATAGTCGGTGTCGCCCTGATAGACCGCCGTCAAAGTCTGCTGGCCAGCCGGCAATGCGGAGGTTGTGAGCGTTGCTACTCCGGCGTTGCTGAGCGAAGCGGACCCGAGCAGGCTGACCCCGGCGTAGAAGGTTGCGGTTCCGGTGGGCACCAGGGTGGCGCCCTTGGCCGATGCGGTCAGGGTGATGGGAGCGCCGACGGTGATTTGCGACGCCGAGGATCCCAGGGTGACCTTGGGTTCGAGCCTTTCTCCGATCACCGGGACCGTGGCGGAGGCACTTCCGATGTTGTTGGCGTCGCCGGAGTAGACGGCCATGACGAGGTGGGTGCCACCGCCGATGGGCGAGATTCCGTCGGTGGAGAGGACGACCTTTTGGACCTGCTGGGCCAAGAGAGGCGGATAATTGCCAGCGGCGAGGTCGGATCTTCCATCGCCATTGAAGTCGCCCACAGCGAGGGCGGGGGAGTTGTTCGCGGAAGGGCTCATGGCGACGGGGGAGAAAGTGCCGTCCCCTTTACCGAGCAGGATGACCCAGGCGCCATTCTGGGAGTTGGGACCGAAGCCAAGACCCGCCAGATCAGGGATTCCGTCGGCGTTGAAGTCGCCGACGGCCAGGTATTCCAAATTCAGGCCATCGACCACGCTTGCGGGTGCGGCCTTGAAGGAGCCGTCGCCGTTGCCCAAGACCACGGTGAGGCCGGTGACTGTGCCCAAGCCCAGGTCTGGTTTGCCGTCACCGTTAAAGTCGCCCACCGCGACGGAGTAATAAGAGCCAGTAGTGCCGGAGCTGGGTGGGGCGGCCTTGAAGGTGCCGTCGCCATTGCCGAGCAAGACGGTAAGGCCGTTCGAGGCTCCGACGGCGATGTCAATTTTGCCGTCGCCGTTGAAGTCGCCTGCCGCAATGGACGTGGGATAGAGGCCGACGGCCGGGTTGGTGGCGGCAGGCGTAAAGGTTCCATCGCCGTTGCCGAGCAGGATTGTGACCGAGGCGCTTTGCGAGTTAACGACTGCCAGGTCCGGGACTCCGTCGTTGTTGAAGTCCGCGGCCACAATGGCGGAAGGGTAGGTGCCTACGGCGGAGGTTGTTTGCGCGGGGGTAAAGGTTCCATCGCCGTTGCCGAGCAGGACGTTGACGTCGGCCGAGGAGAAGTCGGCGACGGCCAGATCGGGGATGCCGTCACCGTTGAAGTCAGAGGCGGCTAGATAGAAGGCTTGGTAGCCTTGCAGAAAGTTGTCATTGGTCTGGACCTGGGTACTAAAGGTCCCGTCCCCATTGCCGAGCAGCACCACAATGCTGTTTCCGCCGGTGTACGCCAGATCCAGGAATCCATCTCCGTTGAAGTCGGCGATGACGACGCTGCCACCCGGCGAGTAGAGCGAAGGAGCGGGGTAGAGGTTCAGCGGTTCCACGATCCCCTTGCCGAGGGTTGCGGTTCCCAGGAGAGCGTTGTTGTTGCTGGTGTCGAGATAAGCGACCGTGCCGGTGGGCATGAGCGGGCCGGTGCCGCTGACGGTGGTCTCGAGCGTGTAGTCGCCGGGGGTTCCGGTCAGCTCGACGGTGGAGGTGGTGGGCGGAATTCCGGTGACCTTCAAACTGGCCGCGGCGGAGGCGCTGGACGCGACAACTTTGGTGCCGACGAAGACGGCCTTGTAGCTGTGAGTGCCGATGGCCGGAGCAAGGCTGAAGGTGGCTGTTCCGGCGCTGGTGAGTTGCGCGGTGTCCAGGAGATGGATGCCGGTGCAATGGGGAGACGTGGCATCGCAAAAGTCGACGAGTCCAACCCTGACCGGCGCGCCGAGGGCCTGAACCGCGGCGGTGAGCGTGACCACGGTGTGCCAATTGACCGCGGCAGCCGGGGCACCGAGGGAGGTGACGGCCAGGGTGGTTGTGGAGGTAACGGGCGCGGCCCAGGCCTGCGGGGCAAACCCACAGAGTGCTACGACCGTGCTGAGAAGCGACAAGGCGGCAAGGCCAGGGAAGGTGGCAGCAAATGACCGAAACGATGACTGGGTGTTGCTCATGCGTGTAGCCCTCCGGCTGACACCAGAGCCTAGCGCTGGAGATTGGCTACGTCAACAATGGTGTGGGTGCGAGGGGCCGGAACTGGGAAGGTCCCCCCGGTTTCGATTTTGAAACCGGGAGTCCGCGAATGCAACACTCAGCCCTTGGCGAACATCTGCTTGATGCCGCGGAGGGCTTGTCTTGTGCGCTCTTCGTTTTCGATGAGCGAGAATCTTACGTGGGCGTCGCCGTGGTCGCCGAAGCCGATGCCGGGGCTTACGGCGGTTTTGGCTTCGGTGAGGATGAGCTTGGCGAATTCGAGGGAGCCTAGTTTGCGGTATTGCTCCGGGATTTCGGCCCACACGAACATCGTCGCCTTCGGCGAGGGGACCTGCCAGCCCAGCTTGTTGAGGCCGTCGACTAATACGTTGCGGCGGAGCCGGTAGGTTTCGCAGATCTGCTGGACGCACTCTTGCGGGCCTTCGAGGGCGGCGATGGAGGCTACCTGGATTGGCGTGAACATGCCGTAGTCGAAATAGCTCTTCAATTTTGCGAGGGCTGCGACGAGCTTGGGGTTGCCGACCATGAAGCCGACACGCCAGCCGGGCATGTTGTAGCTCTTCGACAGCGTGAAGAACTCGACGGCCACATCTTTTGCGCCGGGCACTTCAAGCACGCTGGGCGGCTTGTAGCCGTCAAAGGCGATGTCGGCATACGCGAGATCGTGAATGAGATGGAAGCCGTATTCGCGGGCCAGCTCAACCAGCCGAGCCAGGAACGGCAGTTCCACCGTCTGCGTCGTCGGGTTCGACGGGAAGTTGACAATGAGCGCCTTGGGCCGCGGTGTCATGCGCGGGATCAGGTCCTCGAGCTGGGCGAGGAACTGCTCCTGGTCGTGGACCGGCACGCTCACCACATGAGCGCCCGCGATCACCGGCCCGTAGATATGGATGGGGTAGCTGGGGTTGGGAACAAAGACGGTGTCGCGCGAGTCGAAAATGGCCAGGCAGAGGTGGGCGATGCCCTCCTTGGAGCCGATGGTGACGATGGCCTCGGTCTCGGGGTCGAGTTCGACGTTGTAGCGGGTCTTGTACCAGGTGCAGATGGCCTTGCGCAGCCGCGGGATGCCGCGGGAGACGGAGTAGCGATGGGTGGCGGGCTTGAGCGCCGCTTCAACCAGCTTGTCGACGATGTGCTTGGGGGTAGCCCCGTCGGGGTTGCCCATGCCGAAATCGATAATGTCTTCGCCGCGATGGCGGGCGGCCTTTTTCATGGCGTCGGTGATGGAAAAAACGTAGGGCGGCAGGCGTTGGATGCGGCTGAACTCTTCCATGGTAAGTACAGTTTACAGGGGACAGTGGTCGGGGAGCAGTGATCAGGCGTGAGCGGCAGGGCAATCGCATGAATGATTTTGTTGACGAAGCATGTTCGTTTCCTCGAATTTATCGGGCAGTGCTGGCCCGTCGTCCCGGAGGGACGAGTCGAGAATAGCTCAGAACAAGCGAAGCGCAGTCCTGGGAAAGCAACATAAAAAGACGAAATTGCCCCGTAGATTCTCTGTTGGAAGTCAAGCATTTTCGGCGGGGAGGCATTGGATTTTCAAGGCATCGGGGTCTATCCCTCCGATGATTCTCGAGCACGGGCGAGCGCTTGCCGCCCGCCC
>Ga0302320_10017249_pt1 | contig 14673 bp, 17 predicted proteins | sample Bog_T0_3_FD_202130 | JGI IMG/M metagenome (GOLD analysis project Ga0302320, IMG submission 202130) | Peat permafrost microbial communities from Stordalen Mire near Abisko, Sweden - Bog_T0_3 | ecosystem: Environmental > Terrestrial > Soil > Wetlands > Peat | place: Sweden: Abisko, Stordalen Mire...
TGAAGGATCATAAAACTGGTTGCCTTTTAGTGTTGATTGGAACTGTTCAGACATGAAAGCATCGCCGGTACCGGATTGGTCGAGCAGGGAGAAATGAATGGCAAAGCTGGCCATATAGACCGCCAGACTTAAAATTACGACCACAATAAAACCCGAAACCAGCTGGATTTTTTTATTGTCATGCTTTTTGGCAGCCATATAAAGAATCACTGCTGCTACCAGGTCTGGCGCCAGTCCGGTCCACTTTATAGATGCCGCTGCTCCCATAAGCAGACCGCAGCCGATCAGCCAGCCCCAGTTTGGATGATCTCTGAAACGCAGCGCAGTATAGACGGCTGCCAATCCAAAAAATATTAGGAAGCTATCGACGAGAACGAATCGCGATTCAACTATCAGGGCACCGTCCAGCGCTACTATCAGTCCGGCTATCCCGGCACTTAGTCTTGACTGGGACAAGCGCCTGGTTATTCCGTAGACCACTGCCACGATACCGATTCCAGCTATGGCGACAATAATTCGGGAACTGGTGGTCGTCTGGTTAGTCAAAGTGGCAGGATTGGCTCTGATCAGCCATTCCCAGCCTGCCAGAATCAATTTGCCAAGCGGTGGGTGAATATCGAAATAATACTGGTGGCTGTAATAGTAAGAGGCATAGGCTTTGAAATAGATTTCGTCAAATACGGTATTTTTGGGACTGCCGATGCCAATCAATCGGGTAGCTGCCGCGATTACGTATAAGAGCCAGAGCTCGGGCGTAAGTTTATGCCATAAGCGTTTTAAGCTATCCATACGGTCTATCATATCATTTAACACTTACAGATTGGTCATTGAGCTATTTAATAGAGCAGTAAACCAAGGATTTAACAATACCCTTAAAATGGCAATATCTGTAACGAGACGTTATACTTTAGAACATGGTGAAAGACAACCTGATATTTAAGCATGAAAATTTGCAAGCCCTGAAGGATGAGCTCTTATCTTCCAAAAATGATGCCGCACTTTTTAAAAATATTGTTAATTTGCCTTTTAAATATAAACTTGAAGTTACCAAACTGTCGCTTGGCATCATAGTACTGCTGCAAGTAAACAAAACTACCTCCACGATTGACCGGGTTGCGCTCTCAGAAAACGAACTGGCAGAAGGCACAAAGAAAATGTCAGCCAAACGCTTTGAGAATATTAGAATACCGGTTGGATTCAAAGGCAATATAATTTCTGAAGCCATCGAAACAGGTAAACCGCTAAGCACATCGGATTGGCAGTTCCTATTTGCCCCCGAATTGTCGCCTCAGGAATCCAGATTCAATCAGGCTGGTGGCGGTATCGCCTATAGCGTCGTGTATCCTTTGAAATCCAGAGACGGTGGTGCGCTTATCTTCAGTTTTTATCAGTACTTTGAAGAGGTTACTCAGGGACATCATGACTTTATGAAAGATTACAGCAGAGTAGTTGATAGCATACTTAATAAAAAAGACAGAAGTTAGAATACAAGTTGTTATTTTAGGCAGCTTTTAGAGGTGCATCTTTTAGCAGTTGGATAATATTTTGAGATAATAATTCAACCTGGCCACAGCGGCCGTTATTCCACCTGAAATATTCCTCCATGACACCCTGATTCAACATATCTATAACAATAGTTGTATACTTCCAGCCGCCTGCTTTAAACCAGTTTTCCTCAAATATAATATTATTTGGGTTATCTGGATCTAGGTGGCAAAAATCCTGAATAATAATCAAACCGTTAGGTTTAACAAGCTGCTTGGCTTTTTCAAGCATTGCTAGGCGTTCGTCTTCATTCAATTGGTACATGATGGTTGAAAAGGTAATTACATCAAATCTATCCTGGTAGGCATGAGCTTTAAATGTTTCCAGATCCATTTTAGAAAAATCGGCTTGATAAGTGCCAACGTTAATTGGATTTTCCAGACTTAAGCCGTAATACTCGATAAGAAGTTTTTGCACCAATCGTTCAAACGGGTAGAATGAGCAGCTTTCAGCCCAGCGCTGAGCATAAGGGTCACTTTTGCCGGCTAAAATATCGATTCCTATGCATTTGCCCAGAATATATTTGGATGCCAATAGAGCATTGGCTTTATGTTTAAGTTCCTGATCAATATCTATCTTTTGCGTTCCATCTGGATCAAATGATCTTTTGACTACATCTACTTCGCCGAATCCAAACCGCTTGGAATTCATCTTTAGCAACCCATGGTTCACGCTGCAGCCAATGTCTAGGACAGTAGGACAGCTTCCTAAACGCTCCTGCATCATCAGCATAATAAGTTCAAAAGCCTTATAACGTTCAGCTATATTGCTGGCGACATCCCTGGTAAGGAAGTTAACATTAAAGGAATCATTTCTAGGATCGTCTAGAATCTTCATTAATTCCTTTAGATACTCGACATCTGTTCTATAAGGATAGTCAGGATCATCTATAGCTTCAAACTGAAAACTTCTAAGCAGTTTATTATGCTTATAAGAGGCAGAAGTTGGCCCCTTGATTTTGTGGAGATTTTCTAATAAAAATTCAATCTGCGCGGCATATTCCGGAAAATTTAACAGCCTAAGTACTGCTCTAGAGAATGATTTTATGCCTTCATCATTCTGCGGAGCATTAATAGATTGTTCTAGACATTCCTCTGCTAAGTCTAAAATATCCTGAGAAATCTGCTGCCCATCACCTGGTTGATCTTCAAAGACTTCCATCATCACAGGCACCTTCTATTGCATCTATATTGTCTCAATAAAAAATAAAATATTCAACATAATGAATTTGAAATATAGTAAAAATTTGGATATATTTTAAACCAAAATATGACTTCATGTCCTAACTTTAATGGCAAATTAACGATATAATAGGTGCGATGGTAAATAACAATAAACCTAAACGAGAACAAAAACTTATCGAGGAAATATTTAACAGTATTACCCACGGACTAGGTGCCATTGCCGGAATTATCGGTTTGGTAATCGGTGTTATTACCCTCGCTTCACCAGTTTCCTTTAAGGTTGGCTTCATCATTTACTGCGCCAGTTTGATTATTCTGATGCTAATTTCAACGCTTTATCACGCACTGTCGTTTACCAAAGCCAAGGGAGTTTTCCGAGTGCTTGATCACAGCTCCATATTCCTGCTTATTGCCGGCAGTTTTACGCCGTTTATTATATATCTGTATAAAGGTCTGGCAATGGCAATGATACTGGCTGCTGTTTGGCTACTGGCTGTTATTGGCATAACAATTACAGTGCTTTTCGTCATGCCCAGGTCCTGGAAGAAAACCGGTGTTTTCCTGTATCTGGCTTTTGGCTGGCTGGCGTTAGTATTTATCCCTAAAATCAGCATGATTCATACCTCCGTCATCTGGCTACTTTTTATTGGTGGAATACTTTATACCGTCGGCACCGTACCGTTTGCCTTAAAAAAACCGTTTACGCATGTCAGCTGGCATTTCTTTGTACTGGCGGCTGCCTGCGTCCAATTCCTGGCAATTATCAAATTGAATTAGTTATCCTCTAGAAGATAATCATCCTTTAAATAATCTGATAGACTAAATTAGTGAAACTACTAAGCGGATTAGAACTGGCTGGATTTATAGAAGAACGCCAAGCCAAGCAGGTGCGACGTTTGAGACAGGCTGATGGCATTATTCCAAAACTGGCGATTATAGTATTAAAAGACGACCCCGTAATTGATAAATACACTGCGCTTAAGAAACAATACGGCGAAGATATTCTGGTTGAAACTGAAATTTATAAGATTGAACAGCAAAACGCCCCAGATCTAATAAAGAAGCTCAACGAAGATCCGGATACCCAGGCAATCATTGTCCAGTTGCCAATCAAAAACCCCGGCAAGACTGACGAAATAGTCAATCTTATTAAGCCCGAAAAAGACGTTGACGGACTAGGCAAAAATGCCAAATTCGACTGTGCCACTCCTATGGCGGTCTTATGGCTGCTGGCTGCCTACAACATCGAGCTGGAAGCCAAATCGGTAGTTGTTATCGGGCAAGGGCGCCTGGTCGGCGCACCGCTGACAAAGATGCTGAGAGCATCGGGAATCGAGCCAAATATTATTGACATCGATACCAAGAATCGAAAGGAAATTCTAAAAAGTGCTGAGGTAATTATTTCGGCAGTTGGCCATCCGGGTATAATCACTTCCGACATGATACCTAAAAACTGCGTAGTCATTGACGTTGCTACAGCTAACGAAGGAACCGAAATTAAAGGCGATCTTGATGATGATGTATATGAAAGGGAAGACTTGAAAGTTACACCAAAAATAGGCGGTGTCGGTCCGCTGACAATCAGCGCCCTTTTCGACAACGTAATTAAAGCTTTCTGATAAAAACAACAAATAAGTTTTGTTTGATAATTTAAAAGGGTTCACTTCCTCTCAAGCGTAGAACTTGATCTTGGTGTTGAGGTCTTCGGTAGCCGTGCGGGCCGCTTCGGCGAAGTCGGTCGAGCGCGAGGCGAAGATGATCTCCCTGGAGGAGTTGATGATGAAACCGCCGCCGAGAATGTCCCGGCCGTTCTTGACTGCTCCTTCGAGGTCGCCGCCCTGCTTGCCGATGCCCGGTATCAGGATCGGCAGCATGCCGACGGCCTTCCGGATCTTGCCGATGTCGTCGGGGTAGGTTGCCCCGGCCACTACTGCGCAGTTACCGTTGACGCTGTTCCAGTTCTGGGCAACGTTCTTGGCGACGTGGATGAACAACGGTTCGCCGTTGATGACCAGGTCCTGGAACTCGCCGGCCCCCGGGTTGCTGGTCTTGCAGAGCACGATGACGCCCTTGTTCTGCTGTAGCAAGAACGGCATCATCGCTTCCTTGCCGAGATACGGGTGAACGGTGATGGCGTCGGCGTCGTAGTTGAGCTCGCCAAACGCTGCTTTGACGTAGCCCATGTTGGTGTTGCCGATGTCGCCGCGCTTGGCATCGAGGATGATCGGCAGTGATGGCGCGACGTTGTGGGCGTAAGCGATAGTCTTCTGCAGAACCGCCACACCCTTGTCGCCGTGCATCTCGTAGAAGGCGACGTTGATCTTGATGGCGCCGGCGATGTCGCCGACGGCTTCGATGATGCCGCAGTTGAACCTGTAGATGGCGTTCGTGATCGACGTGCGAGCCTTCACCAGGTGATGCGGCAATTTGGAAGCATCGCTATCCAAGCCGACGCAGACGAAGTGATGTCGCTTATGCTGCATGCGTAGCAGCTCTGTCCAATCCCTTTCGTTGCTATTCAAAGCAATCAGCCTCCCAAAGTCGGAATGTACTTGACGGTCAGGCTATATAAACCTCCCGACCACTATAAGTAAGATTAGACAATGCATCTGGAATTATCAAGTTAATAATATGGACAAGACGCTTAAGCAAATACATTGTCTAGTAGTTTAATTTTAATTATCTAACTAGATATTTTTTGGCTGGGCAGGATCTCGAAAACAGTATCATTTAAGTCCTTGCCTTCTTCATAGATGGCCTGTGCAGCTCTTTGAACTTGCAATAGAACTTCATTTTCAAATTCCCGGTTGGATTCGAGCCGGTCCTCGCTTCCATAATCTACGCCGACTAATTTTTTATCGGCAAAGAATACAAAGCCAATTTCTCGACTGCCGGATGCATTGCCTGTGAAATCTTTACAAAATGAATAACCTTCAAAATGTCGTTTGTCAGGTAAAATTCCATCCATATAAGTCGCATATAATCCGTTTGCTTGCAGATATTCCGCGGCCCTGACTAATCGTTCTTCCGGGCTGATTGTTTCAACTTTTTCAAGTTTGGAAAAATCGGTTTTATGGATTGGTCTGGACATATTGCCGACCAGTTTAAGTCTTTCTATATGGCCTAGAATTACCTGAGTGATTATTCCAAGCGCTTGAGGGGAAATCGTATAAATATCCTCGTCTGCAACAGATAGATTAATATCTGGAGCACCAGGAAAATTGTCTATATCATCAGGGACGTACTCGGAAATTCCACAAACATCAAAAACAAATCGGGCAACTTCTAAAGTTGTTTTAAATTTAATTTTTTCATGCTTACGAAGCCATTCTGGCAATGACTCTCGACGTTCGCGTCGTTCTCTAGGGGTCATAATAAACAACATAATACCATAAATATATAAAAACGTCAATTATTACTAGATAAAATTTACTTGCAAAGCGTAACCACTAGGCAGATACTTGAAATCAAAATAAAGAGGGCAATTTATGTCAGTTCAAGGTAGTGGTTCTATAGAATCGCAACCATTAGGCTGCACGGCAAACGACCGAAAAGATGCATATAATGCATTACAGGTTTTATTTGCGAAAGCTAAATCACTAGAAGGCCCGTACACACCTAACTCAGACCATGAAATAGCTGCATCCGTAGGTCTACTTTTAGAGCACATCGAAACTGCATACGGTCAAGAAATCACAGCAGAAGAACTTATAAACCATATGAAGTCATTTATTTGTGGAGTCAAAGATTGTCATCGCCAAGGTTTGCTAGACCAAGCTATCATTTTCATGTCTGCGCAAAAGAGTTTGGAAGCCGATGCAGGCAATGAATTGTCTAAGCCTGAAATAGAAACAGATAGAGATTTTCCAGATATTGTGTTGCTACTGGGCAAATCAGCACTTCTGTAATATACTCGCTTTTCGCTCTTCCAGAGCTCGTCAGCATGATTAATCTAATCATGTAAGCGATTAGCAGGGAGGACCGGGACGACCTGGCGGGCACTTGCCCGTTTTTTTGATTGCGGGATGCCCGCCAGGTTATCACCGATTGTTTAGGCTCTGTAGCCGAACGCCGCTCCAGTCCGGCTCGGTATGCGTCGGCGCCGTACGGGACCCGTCTCGACCGTTTTACCCTGAGAGGGCAGGTCGTGACCATAGAAGATCTTGACGGACTCTCTCAGGAGAGTCGATGGCGTGATCTTGCCGTAGTGCTCGGTCGAGATGGTGATGATGCAGTCGTTGCGCTTGAAGGTCGCTTCCGGCAATGCCTCACCGGGCACTTGCACCTCTCGCAGCTGCCTGATGACGATGCCGACCAGGCGGTGAAACTCGCCCTTGTTCCTGAAAGTGCATTTGGCGATATTCCCGCGGTCGTGTCGTAACGCCGGCATCTTGAAGTCTGGGTTTGCGGTGATGGCGATCCTGACCAAGATCCTCGGATTGCCTGAAGTCATGCATCCCTCCCTGCTTTGTAGAACAAAATCTGGCATCAAGCCAGATTCATTTTCCAGCTGCCCAAATTACTAATCCGAACAGCCCTATATTTAATAACATAATAAGACTAAATAAACAACCATTGCCATGTTTATTCTAAGAAGCCACCACTTTGGTCATATAAGTTATACTAACAAGTATGCATAAACATTATATTGTCTACTCTCATGGATTTGGCGTTCGAAAAGACGGGCGCGGTTTTCTTAAGGACATTGCCGAGTCAATGCCCGAATTTGAGAACATTTTGTTCGATTACAATGAAATAAACGAAGCCGAAAATACGCTCCGGGTTACACCAATCGACCAGCAGAAGAACAAGCTGCTGGAAGTAATTGAAAATATTAAAAAAGATGATCCGGATGCAGCTATTGACATAATTGCCCATTCTCAGGGGTGTACTATTGCAGCACTGGCAAAACCCGAAAGCGTCAGGAAAATAATACTCATAGCACCTCCGGATAATACCAGTGCACAAAAAGTCATGGCCCGCTATGTGACTAATAAGGACAGCGAAATTAATCTGCAGGGAGATTCCAAACTAAAGCGCCGCGATGGATCAACCACAATTGTCTCAGCAGCCTATCTGCAAAGTTTGCAGGGGCTTGACAATGAAACTCTATTTAATGAATTACCGGATGTTGCCGAAGTTATCATGATTAAAGCCAACCAGGACGATGTAGTCGGGGAGACTACTTTTAATAATCTGGATAGTCGGATCAAAGTTATTACTATTGATGGCGATCATAATTTCAAACTCGAAAGTCGTCAAAAAGTTATTGAAGTACTGCAAAAAGAATTAATCTAAATAGTTAGATATAGATTTAGTAATATTATTACTCCATAAAAGGAAAAGGGGCCCCCGATTGGGGCCCCGTGACAAGGAGGTCACTTTTCCTTCTCTCGCCGAAGCGAGAGAACTACTCGATGCAGCCGTTGGCCTTCAGTTCGATCCAGAGCCGGATGATGCCCGAAGGCGTCGTCATCAGGTCCTGATCGTCAGGCCACCAGTACTCCGGGACCGGATGCACCAGGTTGGACGCAGGCTGGCTGAACCAGATGTCGTCCAAACCCAGAACGCGGCGAATGTGCAGTGGAATGTAGAGGGCGTTGCCGCCGTTCGTAGCCACGAAGACCTTTCGGCCTCCGACCAGCTTTTCCCACTGCTTGGTGTTCACCAGGAACCGAAGCTGCTCCTCCAGGGTGAAGGTTGCTCCGCCGTTGGGATTGGGCACATGGGGAAAGACGAACTGACTGTCGACCTGTCCACTGCCGTAGACCCACTGACGAAGTACTTCGAGTTCGGTTGGCTCGTGGCCTTCACGGAAGCAACCCTTGATGTAGGGATGGCGCCAATCCGCTCCGGAGCTGCAAATGCGGTTGCTGCCGATCATCAAGATCTTGTCGAACTTGGCGCCGGCTTGCTGCACTCGCAGCGTGCTGTCGAGACGAAGCCTCATCCAGCTGACCGTGCCGCCCACCACGATGGCCACCGCGCCCGAGAGTGAACTCGGATCGCAACGGCCTTCTTTGAGCGAGCGGGGTGGAATTGGATTGCCGATACCCAGCTGGCCCCACATCTGTGCCATGTTCCTCAGCAGGGTCTTCTGGTTCTTGCCGGTTGCCTCCAGGATGTAGGGAATCGCTTCCGCAAACACCTTTGGAGACACTGCTTGGTAGAGACGCTGTAGATCATCCGCTGATGGGTTCTCAGGGTTGTCGAGTTTGACGCCCCGAAGAAGCCATCGTGCCAATGGGAGGAATTGACGGAGCTTATCATTCCAGCCGCCGTCAGTCCACCTGTTACGCGGGACTTCCACAGTCTCACCTCCTTGTATGTACGAAATGGCCCTTTGCCACCTCTGTAATACATATTATAACAATTAGCACTATAAAAGTCAATGTAATCACCTCTGTAAAAATACAATATTTGCTAGCAAAAATTAGATTGATTGCGAAATAAGCCGATAGCTTGATAAATCAATAAAAATATGGACTAATAGCCTTAAGTATGTTATAATATAGTCTCTTCGCAGAATCATTAGATTCCGGAGAGAACATCTAACAAGCAGACTAATGCCAGTAGCACAAAGCACGTCCTACGACTTTTGGTTCCAGTAAACCGAACCGATTAAGGAGCACGACGTTGAAGGGTGTCGCTGTCTATCTGTCCAACTTCGTTCTGTACGCTGTGCTGTTTTCAGCACCCGTCGCCGTATTGGGGGTGGTGTTCTATGAAAAGACGAGTCTCGACCTGAAAAGGTTGCTCGTTCTCGAGATCATCATGCTCCTGGTGGCGGCTGGCACGGCCAGCTACAAACCGCTGTGGACAAGGAAAGCGGTCGTTTCAAACGACAACTGTCCGAGCAACCTCAATCTGGAAGGATGAGAGCATGGGCAACGAATTCCCCAAACAGGGATTCTGGCGGCATTTCTGGTCAGCCGGTGAAATCGAATCCGTGATCTTCGTGATTGCGATCGGCTTCATCGCCACAGTCGTGGAGATCTTCTTGCACGCTGTGAACTACCGGATGCTCATCTTCATGGGACTGTTCGGAGCCGTCTTCATTTTGGTGCAGATTATCAGGGTGCTGATCGGCTACACCGAGCTCTCCAAGATCAGGGTCTCCTTGCCCTTCAGGGCGGAAACCTAGATCAAACACCGAAGGGGGCGGGCTCCCAGGCACATAGCTGGGAGTTCGCGGCGGCAGAAGAGTCTGCTTGTTAATCGCTTACATGATTTAAGTAATCATGCTGACGAGCTCTGGAAGAGCGAAAAGCGATTAAATAACCAGTTGAGTTTACTATGGGACTTACAGAAACTTGGCCAAATGTTTTAATTGATAGAAGAGTTGGCGAATATGTTGATGATATCGACATAGATATTGAAGCCTGTGCTGCCATATTGGCTGAAAGAGGTTTGTCTGATGATGAAATCAGAAATCTGGCAATTAATCTGATTCCTTTCGAATCTAAAAAATTCAAAAGGAGGGGCTCTAGTTTTAATTTGAGGAACCAAATATCACTGGTAAGAGCTGATAACGATTTTACGAATGACTCTATAGATATGCGGATATTCTTCAATACCGAGATTAGAAGAAATCTGGGACATAATACGGGAAAGATAATGTCGGCCACGGCTAGCATGTTTATGCTGCATTGCCTTGGTGCTTATATAGCTGACGAAAACGGATTAATACCAGAAAAAATTAAAAGTGATGCTGCTTTGTCAAATATGGATAGATTGCAACCTTGGCGGCTGGCTTTGACATGCGGCGTCGGAGCCGCAGCTGTTGGTACGGTTATGTATCTGGAAAGCGGCGGCAGCGAACTTGCCACGGCATTTGGCAGCTATATGGGGGTAGTTAGCGGTTTATTTGCCACCTCAATTCAAAATAGTTTGTCGGGCAAGAGAATGGACCGAATTAAAGCCGAAGAAAGATTATTTACTTTATCTGAAGGCGTGTACAGAAAATATGCCGATAAATATCATGATCTAGTGACTATCAAGCCCAAAATTGCAAAATAATAAAAAATTGGGTGGAGTCTCCCCGCTGTATTTCAAGCGGGGAGGTCTCACACCTCAAGAACCTAGACGAGTAGTGTTTTACGGCTTACCGGGTAGGCTGGCCGGTCTTGGAAGACGTGGCCACTTTGTTCCACCAGTTTGATGACCGACTGGGGTAGTGGCGGATGTCTCATGCCGGAAGGGCGGCCAAAGATGCTCTTCGGGCCGTGGCCGGCATCGCAGGTCTTGGACCTCAGGCCGGCTCCGCAGATCCAGCAGTAGTTCATCGAGTCGATGCCATGGTTGCCGCGGAGCTCGATCACTTCGATTGGGTCAACCGTGACGACCTTGACGTGCTCGTCCCAGCTTTCTCCATTCTTGTGAAGGCAACTTAGCATCCTGATGCTACCTTCAACAGCCAGCCAGACAGTCTGTTTGGTTGTCGGCTTCTTGTCGTTGTCGGTTTCTTCAGGGTCCTGGAAACGGATCTCCAGAATCTGATGCCAGTTGTCGACTATCAGCTGATCGTCCCAGTGTTCTCTGGCGTAGCTGATAGCTTCTTCGACATGTCGAATTTTTGCGCAGTCATCACCTTGTCGACGATCCGGGTTGGCGTAGGAGTCTCTCGTACGACCGCCGCGCCAGCCAATGGACATTTGCAAAGTGCCGTTTACAACGTTTGGGACGATGTTGGCGAGCTGATAGGCACCGGATACCATGACTGGAGGCGTTGCAATGTTACTGCCCTGCCTGTCATCCAGCGCTTCTTGAATCTGCTCGGCTGTCAGGTGGGGCGCGATTGTTGCCAACCGATCGAATGTTGCATCGCTGTCAGCGATGCCGATTGCCTTCAGGGCAGCCAGGTAAGACTCTCTGCTCATGTCGGTCATGGGATAGACCTTCCTTCCGCGTCTAGATTTGAGATGTGGGGAACATTACCAGCTATGCTCAATAGGTTTTTAGACACTAGAGCAATGCCAGTAACTGCCACCTAGTATAGTTCAATCCCCAGCTTATTGCTATCTGTTAATTCGATATAATTTTTAAAATTTTGCATTTGACTAGAATCTTTTCTATAGTTCATTGACGTTGCCAAAAGCGACCCGCTTTAATATGACGTCCTGCATATTGGCCATAATGGCCGGAACCAGCGTGAATTCGCCGTAGCGGTCATTGACTATGTCGGCTGCCCGAGCCAGAGACATTGAATCCAGTCTTGAATCATCAAACAGGCCCAGCTGTACCGGATCAGCCGGTTCCAGATTAAAAACCGTTACTCCAATATTGGTTACTCTGGCCGGGATACTAGCCTCGTTCAACAGTTTCTGGGCGTTCAGAAAAATATCCTGGGTGGCATAGATGCCGCTCTTGGTCTTCCGGCCCTTGGCCCAGTACATCCGGTTTTCAAAGTTCAGCCAGAAATGTATGCCATGTCCCACATAGCCGTCTCGGCGCATCCGCCGGCCGGCTTTTTCGCTAAGCTTCATCAGCAATCTGGCCAGCTGCTGACGATCGGTAGTCTTGTCGCCAAGGGCGTACTGCTGACCGAAACTTTTGCGGCCGTAATCGACATCATCGATCTCATGGCCTTTAAGTCTCAAATACCAGTAGTAGCCGCAGACGCTTTTAAATACCTGCTTTTTTAAGGTCATCATCGGGGCGTCCAGAAACTGCAGCGGCGTGTAAATACCCTCCATATTCAGTCTGGCCTGGTAGCGCCGATTGATGCCGGGCAGGTCGATAAGTTCCAATTTAGAGTAGACATCCCGGAGGTTATCGGCGGTTATGACGTCCAATCCATCCGGCTTGTGCAGCCCGGCCGCCAGTTTGGCTAGAAAGCGATTGGTGCCGATGCCGATATTGACGGTGACGTATTCGCCGAGAGCTACTCTTATGTCCTGTTTAATATTCATGCCGACATCAACCAGGCTTTGACCCTGCCTGACAGCCGGTGATCCGGCAAAATCGATGACGAATTCATCGACCGATTTGGGCGTGACCTCGTTGGTGTAGTTCAGCAGCACTTTTTTGAATCTTTTATGGGCATCGAAATATTTATCTGGATCGGGCATCATCACGATGACGTTTCTATCGAGCAGCCGGGCTTCACGGACATTGATACCCAGTTTGATGCCGATAGCCTTGGCTTCGTAAGAGGAGGCAATAACCGCTCCTCTTGGTGTATCGTAGGCGGCAATAGCTACCGGCTTATGGCGAATCAGCGGGTTGGCCTGCTGCTCGATTATGGCAAAACAGGAATTCAGGTCGATGTGCATAATCAGCGGGTCGTTGTAGTTAAGTTGCAAGTCCATCGTGTATGGCCTCCAGCATCCAATGCAGATTGCCACTGTCTAGATTAAGCCGGAACCAAAGACTGTTGTCCTTGTCGACCAGTTCATAGATATGGTGCCTGGTATCGCCGACTTTGACAGAATGATAGTAGCCGATTTTACCGACCCGGTATTCCCTGCTGCGCCAGCTGATGATATGGGGCAGGGCAATCCGCTTTTTGGCGCTATAGACCATTACGACGCTAACTTCTTCATTTATTACTTCGCGCATGAGAGATATCTCCTTGATAAACTTACTGATTAATGATTAGAATTTTTATATTATGGGATTTAAAAGAAAACTGTCAGATATTAAAGAAGGATAGGAATTATTAAACATATGTGCGGTCGCTATACTTTGTTTGAAACTAGAGATCTTGGTCCCCGCTTCAATCTGGCCAAGGATCCGAAATTTGTCGACCGGGATAACTATAACGTTGCTCCCGGACAGCAGGTGCCAGTTGTTGTGAATGAGCAGGGAAATCGAATGTTAAAGATTATGAAATGGGGTTTTGTGCCGGTCTGGTCCAAAGATCCGAGCAGGGGACTGAGGCCGATCAACACCAAGTCGGAGAGTTTACTGAGTAGCCCAATGTGGCGGGTGGCCATCAAGCAGCAGCGCTGCCTGGTGCCAAGCCGGGGATTCTACGAGTGGCAACGGTTGCCCGAGAAGCGCAAACTTCCCTTCTTTATACATCCTAAAGATCAGGAGCTGTTCGCTTTCGCCGGCATCTACAGCTCGTGGAAAGATGCCGAGGGTTATCCCTTATTTTCTTTTTCTATTATTACGACCACACCAAATAAGGAGATGCAGCCTATTCATAATCGAATGCCTGTAATATTGAAGCCAGAGCAGGAAAAGCTGTGGCTGGAGCCGGCATACAGCGAACCAATAATTGAAAAATTGTTAGTTCCGTATGAAGACGGTAAATTAGAACTTGTTAGAGTGAGCGAGGATGTTAATTCCAGCCGCAACAACGATAAACATTTAATCGAAGCTTACGTCTGAAACAGGTTTCCCCTACCACTAGATGTGAAATAAGTCTGTGCGGAGGAAGGCAACTGCCAGCCCACACATGGCTTTTAAAATTATACCAATTTGGCAAGCATAAGGCTTGTAATAATATTTACCGGTACTTGTAAAACTGCATATGAGGTAATAATCTACAAGCATGATAATGGATGCAAAAGTCGGGGAATTTTATAGGCGCAGTCGTTTAACTCTGGATCTTGCAGATTTAAATCCCAGTCAAAGACAAAGAGGATTAATGTATTTTAGAGGTGGTGAAACGGAGTTCGTTAATCCAAATGACAGATTTGAATATGACCAGGTAAGGGATGTGGTCTTTAAATGGGGAGATGAAAAAATACTAGACGTATTTGCCAATCTATTGGAACATAAGGAACCGCCGATGGAAGGACTGAGACCGTTTGAAGTTGAAACAGTAATTGGATCTCAGCTATGGGACTTAGGACTAATGGGAAAAGAATATGACCCAGATCTGGATTATGATTCATCGGATGATTATACGGTTTTGCCTTTTGATCAGAACCAAGCAGCGATAATCTTAGAAGAGATTAGGACCATGGTTAGACCAGAAACGAATAAATTAGGC
>Ga0302320_10017250_pt1 | contig 14673 bp, 11 predicted proteins | sample Bog_T0_3_FD_202130 | JGI IMG/M metagenome (GOLD analysis project Ga0302320, IMG submission 202130) | Peat permafrost microbial communities from Stordalen Mire near Abisko, Sweden - Bog_T0_3 | ecosystem: Environmental > Terrestrial > Soil > Wetlands > Peat | place: Sweden: Abisko, Stordalen Mire...
CGGCGGTGTCAACGGCATGACCCGACGCATGAATTCCCGCGAATATACATTTCCCGAGGTGACGGGCCAAAGATATGTTCCCGTTCTTTCGAATTCACGCGCCGTGCATTCCTCACTCATGCTCTCTGTAAAATTGCAATATCGGCGGCCGGCCATGTTGCCGAACTGATCGATAATATCGAGGTCGAACTGTACCTTGGCGACCGAGGGCCTGAATACCCGTTCGACCTCCTCCAGAGCCCGCGGGTAGAGTACGTCATCCGCATCCAGATAGAGAATGGCGGATCCCTTCGCAAGCTCGTAGCCGGTATTGGAAATGACCTTGATCCCCTGGTTCTTCTGGAAGATCGCTCGGACCCGGCTGCCGTAGGACAGTATCCGCTCACGCGAACCGTCGGTGGAGCCATCGTCGATAACAATGATCTCATCCGCAGGACGCGTCTGTGCGATCACGCTGTCGATTGCGGTCCCGATATATTCTTCGTAGTTGTAATTGGTGATGATGACGCTAATCGTCGTCTCTGGCACTGGCACTGCGTTTCTCCATGGCGGCGCATCCCGAAGGCTCCGTATATTGGCGGCCTCGAATTGTATCGTACCGCAGCACATCTCGTGAATCCGACCTCGCTTATCGAAAATTTCGCGTTTTAGTATTCGCCTGGTGCTGAGGCTTTGGTATCAAGGTCAAAAGCCAGATGAGAAGCGTAAAATCGGGCTTGAGGACCACCCCCGAAATCATCCAGATGAAAAGAAAATAATTACAGGTTTCAACTCGCAGCCGGCTGGAATATAACCGGATCACAAGAATGGATGAAATCAGAGCGAATCCGCACAAGCCGTATTCATAGATCAGTTTTGCCCAGGTCGGATCGTTTACCTCGTACTTCACGTGGAGCAGGTTGGTCTCCCTGAAGTAGCTGCCGGCGCCCTTGCCCAGCCATGTCGAGAATGCCCCGTCATCGAAGCTGTGCTGCACCATTTCCACCGGAGCGACAAAGCGGGCATAGCCGCTCGTGTTCGGCGTGGTGAACTCCGATAACCGGTCGAACCATATGTCCAGGCCGGGAATCTGCATGGTGTAGATTACGAAAAGAATCAAGATCAGGCCCAGGGCGGCGCCGAAAAACAGCGGAATCCGGCCAATCGACCTTGGCAGCAAGAAGCCGGCGACAAGCGCCAGGAGGCCGGAACCAGAAAATGCGCAGACCAGACCGGCTGTGAGAATAACGAGGATGCGTAACCTCCTTCGCGTGTAATACTCGATCATGATCGCCAGGGCCGCGACGATCGAAAGAGAAGATGGCTCACGAAGAAAAAACCCGTTTGCCTTTACGATCCCTTCGCCTTCGCGGCTATATTGATAAACGCCCGCGCTGCGGATCGCTTGAGGCAGGACAAAGTGGATGTTTGTCAGGATTGTCACGCCTGCGTTGACCAGAATGATCTGTGCGACCCCAACGAGGGCGATGATGGTTGCGGCGGTAACAAAGGCATACTGCACGTATTTCTGGACCGCTTGAAGGCCTTGTCGTTCCTTCAGGCGAAAAGAAAACGGCGCATAGAGGGCAACCAGAAGCAGCAGCGAGCTCCATGAAACCGTCGCGGAGTCGATCAGCAGCATTCGAAAGAACGCCAACGCTGCCGCGACCAGAAAAAGCAGCAGGGAAGGAATGCTCGGGGACACATAGCCGGAGACCAGCAAGTACAACGTGAAAAACGCATAGCAAATCAAGTCTGACGAAACCGGAAACTCTCCGATGTTCAGGGCGATCTGGGTCAGGAACAGCATCGACACGATCGATGCCCAGACCGCGAATTTACCGGTGGCCGTCAACTCCGTGTCCGACGGGGCTGCCCATCTTCGACCGGTCCCGGAAGGCGCGCCAATGGGTATTTCAAAAGTCATCGAAAGGCTGGACCTTGTTGGTTCCCCACGATCTTAGCACGAATCTGCGGTTTGTACGGTTCGAACCGCCATCATGATGCGCGGCGCCTTGCGATATTAGTTACCATGCAGAAAGATGCCGCGGACATGGTCGATACCCGCTTTTAGTCCGAAGCGCTCCGAAGTCAGCTCGAATAGCCTCGCCTGGTTGCGGTTGAGCTTAGCAAAATCATCGATGTTTTCGACGATGGTGTCCGCAAGGCGATCGAGGTTCTCGGCAATGAACATCGCGGATTGTTCATCGGCCGTGGTGCCGTCTACCGCCATTTTCAAGCCGAAGACGGGGAGTCTCGCGAAGGCGTAGTCCAGCAGCTTCAGTTTGAACCCGCCGCCGAGCACTTCCGCGACCAGTCCGCCGCGAGACCTTGCGAACACGCCTGAGAGATCGGCGACCGGTCCATGAAAAATCAAGGTCGAGCTTTCCCCGGCGTATCGGTCTTTGATATTCTCGGGCACATTGCCGACCACGTCCAGAGCGATGCCGCAGCGTTTCAGGCCCGGCAACAGGACTTGGATGATGTGCTCCAGGTTTCGCTGCTTGGCGATCCAGTCGAACGAACCAAGCAGAAGGATGGATTTCGGACGGGTCGAATCGATGGCCTCGGCTGGCGCGATCGTTCCAAGATAGACCGGCGGGATTACGAACAGGGCTTTACCATATTTTGCGAAATACCCCGCGTCTGCCTCGGTGATGCAGACGATGGCATCCGAGGCCTTGACCAGGTTTTGTTCCAGCCTGCGGTACTTTTCGGCATCCCACCGCAGGACCGCGCGGCGAACCGGGTGACTGAAGGTTGCGGCAATCTCGGGCCGAATTTTCCCTTCCGCATTATGCGCGATATAGCAGATCGAGGCCTTGCTGCGGAGATTTCGTACCAGCGGCAGCAATCCGGCGGAGTTGGCGTGGTCGAATACGATCCAGTCCCAATCGTGCCCCAGGAGCTCGACCAGCGCCCGGCGGCGTTCGCCGGTGGCAAGGCTGTAGGCGTCCCTCGGCAGCAAGGACAACAGGCTCAATATCCCCGGGCGCCGCGACGGCGCAACGTCGACAAAGCGGGTCCGCGGCAAGCCCAGCAGGCGTCCGTCGACCGGTCGATCGTCCCGGCGCGCGCCGATCACGGTGAGTTCTACTTCCTGCGTCGAAGCCAGCGCTGTCAGGATGCCGGCGGAGTAGAGTGCGTCGCCGCTGAAAAGCGGGGTCGGCAAGCGGCCGGCAATCCAGAGAATTTTCTTCATGGTCCTATCAGGAAAGAACGTGAATTTTGACCGGTATGGTCGTCCTTATATGGGCCGGTTGCTTGTATCGGTCATGCTAGGGGAGGAGTGCCGGGCTAGCAAGTCGATACGCCGTGCTGGCACCAAGGCCTCCTATCAACATTCCAGGTGCCCTCATTACGGCAGGCCGGTCGAACAAGTAGATGGAAGTGCCGCAATTAAAGGTTGTCTAGGCAACAGACGCAGGGGACTTTGTTCCAAACAACCGTCGCTTGAGCAGGAATTTCGCGACGTAGGAGAGCCGCACCGCGCCTCGGCCGGCCGCGGTCAGTCTGTCCTGAAATCGCCCCAGTGCTTGCTGGGGGCGATTTTCGGCATCGTGATGCTCGCGCTCGGGTTCGAGGTTGCTCGCATACGATGCTTGGCTGGCCAGGAACGGCTCCGTTTCAGCATAGCTGACCCAATGGCGATCGTAGTAAGCAAGCTTGTGGTCAAACGGCCGGTCGGTGACGGATAGCGCCTTGATTAAAGCCGATGCGCCAGTTCTGGTAACGGCGTAGGCGGCTGCTCCAAGGGTAGGTTTGAGCCGAAGCACTAGTTGGGCCGTCTCGCCGCCGACGATCGAAATTCCCGATTTTGTCGTATGCGGATAGTGGATACCTTCGAATTTGACGATATCGCTTGCGGTCAGGAATCGCGGCAGATCGTTCTGATAGAATGCCGGGAACCGGCCGTCGAATACCACATCGTCTTCGAATATTATCGCCATCTCGAGGTTTTGCCGCACGACACGCTTCAAGGCCGCGATGTGAGAAAGATAACAGCAGATTTCGCCGGCCGTCAGCGCGCGATTCGCGGGAGTGAACTGGAAGTCGCGATCAATGACGCGACGAACCAGGCCGATCCGCCTTCTCGCGTCGATGGCGGGGACCCTTTGATACGGGACATTGAATCCGCTGAGCGCGCGCGAGATGTTTTGCCACCGGGAAGCGTCCCGGTTAAGATTGATGATAAATGCAGGTATGGCGGCGCCTGTTGCCACTGATCTGCTCAAATTTCGCGATTTATGGGCGTGCGCGGGATCAAAGACCATAATTATGGATTTCAACTTGCCGCGGGGTTCGAATTTATTCACGGCGGTCAAGCCGCTGCCGCAAATTGCGCCCGCGCCATCTTCCCCGCGGTGAGGTAGATGACCGGGTCAGAGCGAATGAATTGCGGCCCATGGTGCCTGAATAACCTCTCCTACCGAAGCAAGACTGTCAATGTGTGTTAATTTGATTAGATGGCGGATTCCCCTGTTCCAGAACGGGATAAACTTCAAAGGCTTCCCGAATGATGTCGACCGCGATTGGTATACGAGCTTTCGGCTTGCTTATACGAGCTTTCGGATTGCTACTGATGCTTCTGGCTGTTGCGCCGATGCGACCGGCTTGGTCGGCGGGATGGGAGCTGGTGTTCTCCGATGAGTTCGACGGCGACAAGCTGGACCAGACCAAATGGGGAACCCGGTATCTCTACAACAACGAAACCATGGATCACTTCAACGACGAAAACCAGCGCTACCGTGACAGCCACACGGTGTCCGGAGGTGTGCTCAGCCTGATCGCGAAAAAAGATCCGGGGTCGAATGTCTTCGAATCCGGCCTGGTTCGCAGTCACCGAACGTTCTATTACGGCTATTACGAAGCGCGCGTGTTCCTGCCCTCCGCGCGGGGTGTTTGGCCGGCGTTCTGGCTGGAAGCCGATTACGACATCGACGGCAAAACCTGGCACCCTCCAGAGATCGATATTTTCGAGTATGTCATCAACGGTGTGGAGGATACCGCAAAAATGCTCCATTCCGCCCCCATCGGTGGTTGGACCCCCGGGGCTTACACTTTTGTAGACAGTTCATTTCAACTTAAATTTCAGGAAATGTTCGGCAAAGAAGATCTGAATCTGGGGTGGCATACCGCGGGATTTGTCTGGGCGCCCGACAGGATATCGTTCTTTTGGGACGGTCGGCTGATCTATACACGTATGTACCAGTGGCTTCGAAAAGACGGCCAACTGGGACCGCCTGCCCACATCGACTTCAACTTAGCGGTCGGAGGAAAAAATTGGGCGGGCCGGCACGGAGTTGACGAGGCTGCATTCCCCCAGGCTTTCAAGATCGACTATGTTCGCGTCTGCCAGTTCACGGATTCCGAGCGGGGCAGCCGGCAATGCGGGCCGGGCGAACTGACGCCCGATCCAAAGGACTTTGGATATATTTCTGAGCTCAACGACATGCCGAAGCCGGTATTTTTGGGTGTGAAAAAAGCAGTAGGCGCCGGACAACCCAGCGCCGGCGTCTTGTCCTTGAACACCGCTGAGCCGCTCAATCTTGAGATTCCGATCAAGGTCCCGGAAAATTATCCGGCCGACAGGACGCTTCAGGTATGGATTGCGGACGAAGCAACGGGAGCGACCATGACATCCGCCAACGCAAGGCTTCGGGACGGATCGCTCAAGAAGCGTGAGGATGGAGCCAGCATCGTTGTACTTTCAATGCCGGCGATACAGCAGCCGGGAAACTATATCCTGGCTGGAAAGTTGACGGCCGAGGTGGCCGGTGACAATGGGGCCAGAGGGGTATTGCCAAGTCCCGTTACTTGCAGCACCGATGTCGTCCAACCGATCAAGGCTCGATCCTGTCGTCTATTGTCGTTGCACGTGCAGGCGCGCTGATTCCCGGCAGTTGAACGATCTTTAGAGACGGGACATCCTCTTTACGACAGTACCCAATCCGCGCGGCCAGAATCCCAAACCAGCAAAATTGACGATGTCTTTCGGTGTAGGCCTGATGCCGTAATACGGTGAAAATACCTGCAGCATGAGCTGCTGCCGGCCTCTGGGATCCCCAGAAAAGTGCAGGTCTGAAACCAGCTTGTAAGCAGCTCTGACCTTATCCTGCTTGGACGAAATCCGGTCCCGGCTTGGCGTCACGTCGAAGCGATAAAGCGGCATATCCAATAGGCGGGCGGTTCCGAACTTCCTGACAATTCTCATGAACAACTCCAGATCTTGCCAAGCGGGGAGCTTTTCGTCGAACAAGCCTGCCCCCTCGAATACACTTTTTGGCGCAAAGACCTGATTTCCGATGTGGTTGGTCTCCGCCAGGTCGGCAAAATCCACGGCTCCCCGTTTCTTTGAAACGAAAAGATCCTTGCCGTCGCTCACAAAGACGTCCTGCGTGAAGATGCAGGAGAGGGGCACGCCATGTCGCGCAAAGGAAACCCAGGCGTCATGGAGGGCACCTAACCGTTGCGGCTCGAATTGGTCGTCGTCGTCCAATCCAGTTATGAAATCGCCAACCGCTTGGGTGATGGCTCTATTTCTTGAGGCTGGCGCCCCGCGCGGGCCGTCGTTGCGCAACACGCGAACGCGTTTGTCCTCGCGCGAGATGGACTCGAGATACGAGGCAGTCCCATCGGTCGATGCATCGTCGACGACGATCAACTCAAAATCAGAAAACCCCTGCGCCAAGACCGACCTCACAGCCGCCGCCAGCAAATCGACTCTGTTGCGTGTCGGTATATAAACAGAGATAGTCAAAACTGCCCCCTTTCAAGTATCGACGATATCGGAGCCTAGGAGCGGTGCACCCCGCCAGAAAAACTCGCGCTTTAAAGTTACTCTGGTAACATCCCGACGAGAACAAGCATGAGGACTAAGCGGGCGCGAATTCTCGTGCTTTAGCTCTCGGTGCTGCGTATTCGCAATGTTTGTCCTGCTGCGAACAACAATGAAACAAACGCCTGAAAGACGAGGACCAAGAAACAGATTGGTGCTGCAATGCAAAGGATGTCATAGCGTCCCTTTAAGATCGCATATTTTGCCGCCGAGACCATCTCAAGCCTCAAAGTGCGCAGCCCTGGGGGACTTCGTCTGTGCCTCGCGGATCCCAGCCAACGGAGCGCGAAAGTAGCACGCGTATCAGGGCGAAGAATGTATTTGGCAAACAAGGCTCCGCGGCCTCGATCGTACGAGTCGAGTAAAGCGGGAACATCACTTTCCGTACGCCCATGGTTATGCTGAACGACGGGTCGGGGGTCGAATACACCATCGAAACCCGCCCACAAGACCGCTGTCACCGCGTCGGTATCCTCACACGGAAAAGGCGTGCCAGCCCCCAATTCGGGATCGATCCCATCTATCTTCGAAAGGGCGGCACGCCGGAAAGCAAGGTTTGCTCCCTGCAGTATCCCGCCGCGGACATACGAGCGGCTCGCAAACCTGCGCGAGGTCTGTCCTTCTTCAATAGTGATCCTGGCATGCTGCGGATTAAAAAGCAGGATGCGTCCTCCGAGCATGCCGACCTCGGGGTAGTCGGAGAATGCGGCAATCAAGGCATCCACGTAATCGGGAGCGGGATAGCAGTCGTCATCGGTAAAGGCGACAATCTCGCCGCGCGAGGCCTTCCAACCCTCATTTCGGGCGGCGCCCAGTCCGATTTGCTCGCAGAAGATCAGTCTTGCTGCTGGATCAGTAGCGAGTTCGCTCGTTAGTACAGCCGCGGTATTATCTGTTGACGCGTTGTTCACCCAGATAATCTCATAGCTATGACGGGTGCGCAAAGCCCTCAATGCGGCCAACGTCCCAGAAAGACGGTTGTCGCGATTACGGGTGCAAATTATGATCGATACCTCGATTTTAATCTGTTCATCAACTTCCACAAAAACTTCCCCGAACGACTGCGTTTACACCCTGACGGACGCAAATGATATAATCAGCGCCAATCTCAGATCTGTTTACCTCAAGATAACAGGTACATAGCGATCTAGCCAATCGCGTTTTCATCCCTTATAGGCAAAAGACGGAAGACCTCGCTAAAAATAAGTCTGACAGTCCCCACTCCGCTTCCTGGCCACTTTTTAGGCATTGACGCATGCCTACGCAGCGCTCGAATGCGAGACGCTGCGGCGGGTAGTGACTGGCAGCACATCGCGAAACCTGCCAAGCTTCGGAGCGGTTTGCTGTGAGGTGATATGCGAGGACGCATCAAGGGCTTCGATGGGTTGCGGGCGTTAGCCATTGGTCTCGTCATTTTGGAGCACAAATTTACTTTTTTTCGAAACATGGGCACTGGGGGATTTGGAGTTCACCTCTTTTTTGTGCTGAGCGGATTTTTGATTATTGGAATCTTGCATTCCCGGCGTAGCGCCATTGAGTTGAAGGAAACTACCTTTCGCGCGGAATTGTTTCACTTCTACGAAAACCGGTTGTTCCGTATTTGGCCAATATACTTCTTGCTGACCTGTGTATTAGTTCTCTCCGGTTTCATCGGCATAATGAAGCCGCTCAGCGGCCATGAGCTTTTCGCGATTGTGACGTTTACGAGCAATTTGTTTCAGAGTTTCGTATGGCCGGCATACCCCGAACATTTTGGTGCGCTTTGGAGCGTTGCTGTAGAAGAGCAATTCTATCTGTGGGCCGCTCCGGTGTTTCTCCTCATTGCGAGCCGCTATTTTAGCCTCGTTTGCTGGTGCGTCATGACGTCAGCGATAGCTGTTGGCTTGGTCACCTATGCGTCAGAACTGTACCCTCGATCAATTTACACGGGGTCCTTAACAAACTTTGGCCTTATGGCGCTCGGCGGCCTCGCTGCGGTTGCGATGAGTCGAAATTGGTGGTTTGCGAAGTCGGCGCCGTTGGTGTTGTTGCTATATCTGGCCTGCCCGGTGATAGCGCTGATGATGGGGCGATCCAGCCCCGGGGCGCTTCTTGTGCTTTGGGGATCAGGGCTTCTTGTCGCAGTCGTCCTGGTTGGATTTGTCTCCGAGCAGTCCTGCTGGATGGTCAAGGTAATGGAGACGCCACCCATTCGATATGTAGGAACAATCAGCTACGGATTGTATATATACCACGGCGTGGTCAGCATCTCATTCTTGCATCTTCCTTCAACGGCGGGTTGGGCGCGGCTTCAGCCCTTGATCGAGATTGCCTTGTCGGTCGCAGTAGCCAGCACCTCGTGGCACTTCATTGAACGGCCTCTGCTCAACTACCGGGACAAGCGGCGGCTCCGGAACCGTGAGGCGGCTTCGGCGGAGTTGAACAATCGGGCCGATCATTCTGAAGCGCCGTCGCTGGAAGCGCATCATCGCGCGCATACTTAATGAAATACCAGAAACCGCAGGCGCGCCATCAGATCCTCAAGCAGTGATGGATTACCTCTTCAGGAGGCGCATTCCGCGCCAAAAAAGCTCTCGCTTTGCGTCAAAAAACAAAATGACACATAGGTATACAAAATAAGCAAGCGCGAGGAACGCCGCCATACGTGGAAGGCCGCTGGGCTGCAAATTATACTCGGAGACCATCAATATGGCCGCAGTAGCCAAAGTGGCTGCAACGTGAGGCATTGCGAGCCTGATTAAGTCCCTGCAACTGACTGGACCGCGACGTCCCGTGCTGATCCACACCAACGGAAGAAGAACGACGTAATTTGCCACCGCATATGAAGCGGCGACGCCGACGGCCCCCCATGAGAGTCCGATGACAAACGAGGCGACGGTAACTACAGCGCCATATGAACCAATTCTGAAGAAGTCGCTGCCGCGTGCCTGGCTCAGGAATAGCCAACCCATAGTAGCCGTCATAACCTGATGCAGGCCCGCGATACCGAGCCACTGAAAGATCGGCGCCGCGCCGATCCATCGATCGCCAAGCAATAGTTCGAATAACTGGGGCGCGCATATAATGGCGAACAAAATTCCGGGATGCGCGGCAATCATGATCAGCGACACAGCGTCAGTGTAGGCGCTGCGATATTTGTTTGGATCAGTTTGCAGTCGCGACAACAGGGGCACGAGCACTTGCCCGATTGGCCCATGAAGTTGATTGATTGGAAAAAGAAGCAAGCGATAGGCACGATCATAAAGCCCGAGCTGATCAACACCCAGGAAGCGTCCAATCAGAATATTATCGCAGTTTCGGGAGAGGTAATTTACAATGTTGAAGCCCGAAATATGCGAGCCAAAACGTAACATCTGCGCTGTATTCGCGTCAAAATCTGGCGCTCCGGGTTTGTATCTTGACGCCAGCCAAATGCCGATTCCAGAGACGACGGTAGCGGCCGCGGCGGACGCGTACAGCGCCCAGTAACTTCGCCAAAGCAACGTGGTGGTGATGCCAACCGCCACCGCAGTCGTCGAACTTAGTAGTTCGATGATCGCCAACTTGTTGAAGTGCGAGGCCCGGGTGAGCAAAGCAGCGGGGACGGCTTGAGGGCCGCCGATTAGAGCTAAAGCTGCGAACGCGATTGTCAGTAATTCCACTCTTGGCTCGGCATAAAAGCGCGCGACCAAGGGCGCACCAGCCCCAAGCAACAGCGCAAATAAGATTGACGCAGCGATAGAGACCCAGAAGAGAGTGTTGATTTGACCCGAATTGATGGTGTCACGTTGCACGATGGCTTGACTGATCCCAAGATCCTTTACAAGAGTTATCAGCGCTGTGGCTGTAGCGACCATGGCGAGAATTCCGAAATCGGAAGCGGTCAGAAGCCGCGTCGAGACAATAGTCAGAAGAAGGCCCGTAATCAGACGCCACACCTGAGTGGCCCCCGTGATGAAGACGTTCTTGGCTGCACGAGATTTGCTGTTGTTATCCACTTATTTCCGGCCCGTTTTTAGTGCTTTTCTCGTTCGGCGTGTTCCATATTGAGATGCCTTCCCTAGAACATCATAGTGATTCACCCATCTGCGCGCTACCTGGCCGCGGCGTTCACTCCGAAAGTGTGAGCCCATCACAAGCTCTTGCTCCTTCAGTAGCGAGAGGCCGATGTCGAACCTTGTTTCTATCTCTTTTTGATCGAATCTCGAAGCCAGCCAGCTAGTGCTCAAAGCGTTTTTTAATGCGCAGGATTGGCTGTTCGAAAAAACTAAATGATAGTGGAGCTACAACAGAGAGGAGCGCGATGCCGATCCAGGGAGACGGAGGCCACAACTGCCCCGGCGCCCGTTCGGGTCCAGTGGCCAAAAAGAAACCTTGCCACATATAAATGCCATAAGAAATCAAGCCAATGTAGCGCAGTGGCGCAAATTCAAGCCATCGGACCACAGCGCTTTGTTGGTTCAGAAAAAGCCACCCGATCACAATCGCGGCACCTGCTCCGCGCAAAAAGTCGCCCAGATGAAGGGGCGGATCGGGGAATATCAAAGAATGACATATTAGCGCGAGTGCGCCCGCGAAGGTGACTCTTGATGCCAGGGCATCTCGAAGTGCCTCTGCGAACTCGGTGGTGACGATGATGGCGATCAGGGCTCCCATGGCAATTGGCGCGGCTGCGACAAACGTCCAGCGGTCAACAAAAAAGTTAGTGCTCAAATAGGTCGAATGAAACAAGAGATTGGCCGCAATGAGAGATAGGAACGAGAATGCCGACAGTACTATCGCAGCTAGTCTCCAGTTGCCTTTTATCCAAAGAGCGAGTGCTGCCGGCCAGATTAGATAAAAGTGCTCCTCAACGGCGATCGACCATGTATGACCAAGCATTCCCGAATAGTGCGATTTATCAATGAAGTTGGTCGCGTAAATGAGGGCAAACACTATTGCCGTCTTTTTAGCGACGTAGCTTATTTGGTTGATCGCCGCTGTTAGAAATATGACCGTGAGATAGAGCGGAACAATTCTTAACGTTCGTCTGATGTAAAATTTCGTAAGCGAAATAAAAGCAAATCTCTGATGCTCGCGAATTAATAAGTGGGTGATCAGAAATCCGGACAGCGCAAAGAAAATTATAACGCCTGTGGTGCCCTGAAGTGTTTGATAAATTCGCGGGGGGAGGTTTTGGAGAGCGCCTATGTGGGTGAGTACCACCAATCCGACCGAAATTGCCCTTGTGCCGTCAAGGCCTTTGATTTTCGGTGTTTCATTTGTCACGTGCGAAATTCACCGGCTAACGTTTCAATCAAACGGGCGAGCTTCTCTCGCGCAATACGCGAATTCTATTGCCCGCGCGAGTTGTGGATTCGAGAGATCATGTTTATTATTATTGCACGCTCTGTCGGCGGCGTCAGTTGAACTAGTAGATGTATCTCTTAAGACTGGTGTACCTAGATTGCCGTTTCGTAAGCGCCAACCATGATTGTGGGAGCGGCGGGCATCATGAACTATGAGCAGTCATAAAAGAACCCGAATTTTGAAAAATCGACTTAATTTAGGGCTTAATCGCAATCCGGCCGGTGTAATCTATTCGATTCAAGAGCAACGGGAGTCGTTCAGCTTCTATATACTCATCGACAGCGCGGCGGGCGCCTTCCCAATGCCCATAATCATCGATGATGAGAGGCCCCTTGGTGGCTAGAAGCGGATAGAGATATTTCAGTTCATGCTTCGTGGATTCGTACCAATCGGTATCAAGACGAAGAAGCGCGATCTGACGCGGAAATCCATAAGGTATCGTGTCCTCGACCTTGCCCTTGATCAAGACTACTTTGTTCATCGAGTATCCGAGTGATCGCAAGTTGGTGCTTACCTCTTCGATAGGAGAGAAAGCCCATACCGCATCTTGTTTTTTGGAAAGTTTCAAAAGACTATCGGCCTTCTCCTTCGTCGAAGAGAGAACATCAGCGTCAGTCGGTTCGGACATCCCGTCGAATGTGTCGAAAAGGAAGAGCGATCGTTCTGTGTCGCCAAAATGCATGAGGGCAAGCGCGGCGGCCATCATGCTGCCTCCCTTCCAGACACCGCACTCAACCACATCGCCCCGTATATCGTTCTTACAGATGTAAGAAACGGCTTGGCAGAGCGAGGCGAGACGTTCAGGACTGGTCATCGTGTATGGCGTAACTCTCTCGATGATTTGAAGGATCCAGGCCGGCTGATCTGAAAGATGCGCAAGTGGCTCCGCTCTCGCTTTGAGTCGCGAAATCTGGAACCCAGCGGCGTTGAGGGCGACATTAATAGGTCGCGCTAGCTTCGAGATTGTGGATTTATTACCAGTCATGTTTTCCCTATCGCGGCCACGGTAATTGGATCTGGAAATAGTTTCAACCGATGATTTGTCATCCTTTAACCCTCCGCCCATGCAACGCAGATAGGGCGTCGAATATGCTGATCTGGACCGGAGTCGCGCGATGCGGTAGTCTACGTCTCCCAGATGCAGATTATCCGTCAGGTCACTAAAGCTGCGCTCGATCGAAGATACAAAGGTCAAGAGTTGGAGGCAAATTGCGTAACTGTGAGACTTGGAAAGAGACAAAGTTCGTTCTGAAAAGTGGGAGTCTGTTGTCTTCGAGCGATCCTATGGAGGTCAGCGTCGGCTCAAGGCTTATGGCAAATCTCATTGCAGCAAACTATCTCCCAGCTTTGAAGTCCTATGCATCGGGTCGGCTGCTTGACCTTGGCTGCGGCAAAGCTCCGCTCTACGGCGCATACAAAGATCTCGTTACCGAAATAACATGCGTGGATTGGGGTAATAGTTTGCACCAAACGGACTATCTCGACAAGGAGGCTGACCTGACACGTCCTCTCGAATTCCCTGACGCAGCGTTTGATACGATCATCCTCTCGGATGTTCTTGAGCACATCCCAGTTCCCCTCGATCTCTGTCGGGAAATTGCTCGGCTATTATCGCCAGGCGGGAAACTTATTATGAACGTGCCGTTCTACTATCCATTACACGAAGTTCCACATGACTTTTATCGTTATACTGAATTTGCCTTACGTCGTTTCATGGAGATTTCAGAAATGCGAATAATTTATCTGCAGCCATTTGGCGGAGCGCTTGAGATTATCTCCGACATTGTCTCGAAGAATATTATGAAACTTCCCATCGTCGGTCGCCTCGCTGCAGGAGCGTTGCAAAGAATATCATGGTGGTTTGTAAATAGCGGAGTTGGTGCGAGGTTATCCAAGAAAACTTCCAGTCAGTTTCCGTTAGGTTATTTCATGGTCGCTGAGCGGAATGGCGGCCCATTAGCTGACGCTTTGCCCCGATCTTAGGTGTCTCTGGCATTCACATGCAGGTCGCTAACAGCCCCTGCGCTAGTGCTCGGAACCCGATGCATCATCGTAGGACATTTCCAGTTTTCTTGTAAGCAAACTAATGTCGAAAGACGTCGCTATGAAGCGAGCGCATGTAGCCGCAATTTCTTGGGCGAAGTCATCATGAGTCAGGATTGTAGTTAACTTGGTGACCAGCGCGGAAATGTCGTGCTCTGGGAACACAAAGCCAGTGACGCCCTCTTTGACGGCTTCGTCAACTCCGCCGCGTGCTGAAGTGACAACTGGAACCCCGGAGGCCTGTGCTTCAAGTATCGAGATCGGTAAGCCCTCCGCATCTCCATTTTCTGCTGTCACACTGGGAAGGCAGAACACGCGAGCTGCGTCGAGTTCCCGTTTCACTTCGGCATTCGGGAGCGCCCCGCGAAAATCGACCGGCGCCCCGCATTGTTGCGCGAGTTGCTCAAGATATTGGCGTTGCGGGCCGTCTCCCACCACGATTAGCCGAGCGGCGGGGACAGCTTTTTGAACCTCGGCCATTGCCT